>Ga0209324_10000568_pt1 | contig 25770 bp, 21 predicted proteins | sample Rifsed19ft3_FD_184015 | JGI IMG/M metagenome (GOLD analysis project Ga0209324, IMG submission 184015) | Soil microbial communities from Rifle, Colorado, USA - sediment 19ft 3 (version 2) | ecosystem: Environmental > Terrestrial > Deep subsurface > Rock core/Sediment | place: Rifle, Colorado...
CTAGAGAATTTGCTAAAAAAATCGCTTCAAGTTAAAATGAAATTAATTAGTTGATTTTCTGTCTTAAAAAAGGGGTACCTTGCATTCTCCTATTTATTTGAATATGAAAGCAACTTGGAGTCATCCAGATGTACTATTTCCGATAGCTGAAAGATTGGCCGACTTATGTCGAGGTTGTGATTATGTCATTGGAATTGAAACTGGGGGGAGTCCGTATGCCTCTTCGATTGCTAAAGATCTTAAAATAAGTCTTATTCTTGCGCGTAAAGAAGATAAGGAAGGTGAAATTTTGGCTGGTTACATCAATTACATTTATAAAGAAGGAAGAAAATTTGCTGTGGTTGATGATGTTCTGGCTACTGGAAAATCGTCAGAGAGAGGATTTTTAAATGTAAAGGGTAATCAGAATAAAATTCGCATTGTGTCTGTTTTGAGTTATGGTATGGATGAGCTTATTGCTAAAAAGTATGGTCTTGAGGTGAAATCACTTTTTCAGATAGATGATCTTCTCGATTCCCTTGATCCTAATCTTAAAATAAAACTGATTCCGCATATTCGAGTTTATCAAGAAAAACTAAGACAGATTATAAATACATGAAAGACGGAATACTTATAATGGATTTTGGGAGTCAATATACACATCTTATTAAAGCAAGACTTTCTGATTTAGGTGTCTATTCTTTTATAATGCCAGCGGATTTATTATATGATGAATTTAAAATTAAAAAACAGGATTTTAATTTGAAAGGAATTATTTTATCTGGTGGCGCATATTCAGTTTGCGATAATCAAATACAATTTGATAAAAAATGGGTTGAGCTGGGATTCCCTGTCTTGGGTATTTGTTATGGTCACCAATTACTAGCTTCTTTATTTAACGCAGAAGTAAAAGAATCAAAGCCTGAATATGGCAAAGAAGAAATGACCATTATTACTCAATCAGAGCTTTTAAAAGGAGTACCTAAAAAATCAGTTATCTGGATGAGTCACAAAGATACAGTTACAATAACACCAAAAAAATTTGTTCAAACCGCTCTCACTTCTAACTCTAGTAATACCGCAATTGAAAATTCTAAACTTAAATTATATGGTATCCAATTTCATCCTGAAGTCTCTCACACTGAAGGTGGTATGCAAATTCTAAAAAATTTTACTCTTAAAATCTGCAAGGTGATTCCAGTAAAAAAATGGACACCAGAATTATTTTTTAAAGAAACTGCTCAAAAATACAAAGAAATAGTTGGTAAGGAACGAATAATTTTTGGTCTATCTGGTGGTGTAGATTCGATGACAATGGCTACTTTATTGCGAAAGACGTTTACTAAAAATAAATTAGTTGCAATATATATTGATTCAGGTCTTATGCCAGATGAAACAGTTTATGAGGTATCAAATTTTTGCGAACTTCAAGATATTTTTTTAGTCGTACATAATGCATCAGAGATTTTTTTTAAAGAACTTAAAGGAATTACTAATCCTATAGAAAAAGGAAAGATAATAGGGAGAATTTTTATAGAAGAATTTGAAAAAATTGCCAAAAAAGAAAAAGCTGAATTTTTTGCGCAGGGTACAATTTGGTCAGATGTAATTGAAAGTGGTGTAACAAAATTTTCTTCACAAATTAAGCCTCATCACAATGTTGGAGGTTTACCAGAAAAAATGGATTTTCAACTAATTGAACCCATTCGAGAATTATTTAAGGATAAAGTAAGAGAGCTGGCTACTTATTTTAATTTACCAGAAAATATCGTTAATAAAAAGGTTTTTCCTGGTCCTGGTTTTGCAATACGAGTAGACGGAGAAGTTACTCGAGAAAAAGTTTCACTAGTGCGGAAGTGTACAAAAATTATTGAAGATGTTGTTTGCAATAGTGAAATAAATTCAAAAATTTGGATGGCTTTTGCTATATTAATTAATGTAAACAGTCTTGGTGTGAAAGGAGATCAGCGGATTGAAAATAGGCACGCAATTGTTGTGCGAGTGGTAGAATCTAAAAACTCAATGACGGTTAATTTTTCTCAAAATGTTTATCCCTATTTAGAGGAAATATCAAGTAGAATTGTAAAAGAAACAGAAATAGGCAGAGTTGTTTATGATATTACAAATAAGCCGCCAGCTACGATCGAGTGGCAATAATTAAAAAATATGGAAAAATTATCAAAAACATTTAGTTTAGAAGGAATTGATGGCAGTGGAAAGACGACTCAAATAAGAGAGGTGTCCAGTGCGCTAAAAGAGCTTGGTTATAACATTTTAGTTCTAAAAAGTCCTAGTGATACTTTGTTTGGTAATTTTATAAGAGCCAATGTTAAAACTTTAGACAAACAATTAATTAGAGATCTTTTTTTATTAGATATAAAAAATCAACAAAGATCCGCAGAAGATTATGATTTAATTATTTGGGATAGACATGTGGATTCTTTTTACTCGTCTAATCATGATATGTCATTAGATGAGTATAAACAAATTTATGAGACATTGGGTTTCCCCGAGAAAACTTTTTTCCTTGATTTAGAACCAAGCGTAGTTACTGAACAAAGAAAGGAAGCAGTCGATCATCATGTGATAGATTCTTGGCAGCAAGAAAAAAGAAGAAGATATCTTGAATTAGAAAAGTTATTTCCAGATAGAATTATTAAACTAGATGCCACATTAAGCATACCTGATATAAAAGGCAAAATAGTGGCAGAAATAGTAAAGAAATATGAATTATTGGAAAAAAATAAAGAAAAATGATACTCCTTCAACCAGTGGAATTTTAGATGAATTTGTCGATAAACTTAATTCACAATCTAAAGTATTTGAAGTTGGATGTGGATATGGAAGAATTATAGATAAATGTATATCTAAAAAAAGTTTTATTTATGGTATAGACATAAATAAAAATGAAATAGACGCTCTTAAGTTAAAATATACGGATTATGAAAATGTAAGCCTAGAAGTAAACAATATAACAAATAAAAATTTTAAACTGAAAGTAAATTATAAATTTGACTATATCTTTCTTAACGGATTACTCGGTGCATTAAAATTAGAGCAAAGAATGGTTGCATTAAAAAATGTTTTAAAAATAATTCATTCCAATTCAGTTATACATTTATCGGAATTCTTGATTTTTGAAGAAAATAAAACAATGAAAGATAGATATTTAAAAGATTTTCCCGAAACAGGAGAGTATGGTACTTTTTTTGTTTATGACAAAGAAGGGAAAAAGGTTTATCAAACACATAATTTTAATCAAGATGAAATCAAGACTTTGGTTTCGAAATATTTTAAAATAATAAAAAAAGAATTGTTAGATTTCAAGTCATACACAGGTAAAATCAAACCGGGTATAATATTACTATTACAAAATAAGTAATAAATTTTTAAAGAGAAAAAGGATTTAATTATCTTTTTCTCTTAGAAGATAGTTTGATTAATGCTTTAACTAATTCCTCTGGCTTATCTTTTACAATTAATGATCCTAAAAATTTACGCTGTTCACTAATTTTATTATAAAAATCTAGAAAATGATTTATCGTTAGCCCCGAGTTGCTTAATATACCAATATCTTTACCTTCGTCAAGAGCTATTGTTAATTCGTTTAATGTTCCAACTCCACCATTGAGTGCAATAACTGCATCAGAACTCCTTACAAGAACTACATTCCTTCCCTTATGACCAAAACCGGTAAATATTAAAGTGTCAAAAGTATAGGTTGGGTTTTTAAATACATCGATGTGATTTTTATAGTTATCGGCGGGAGAAATACCAATACAAAAGCCACCATTTTTAATTGCTCCATTTGCTACAAATTCGGAGATTCCTTTACCTCCGCCTGTTAATAAAATACATCCATTGTTAGCAATAGCCTTACCTGTATCATAAGCTATCTTTTTGTAAATGTTATTAATTTCACCATATCTAGAAGAACCAATTACTGCTATTTTTAATTTTTGTTTTTTAGTAACCATTTTTGATTTAATTTATTTGCTTCTTTTTTCTTTAGACCAATCTCAACCTTAATTCCCGCACCTTTTAATTCTTCTATCCCTCTTCCTTGAATATTGGGAAACGGATCTTTTATTGCAATAAAAATTCTTTTTATGTTAGCTTTTATGATCGCTGTTGTGCATGGCGGAGTCAATCCCTGAAAACAATGTGGCTCTAATGTTACATACATTGTAGCACCCTTGGCCTTAATGCCAGCCCTTTTTAGTGCTTTAATCTCTGCATGATGACCGCCAATTTTACTAAAAAATCCATCTCCTATTTTTTTATTATTTTTATCAACGATAACACAACCCACTAACGGCCTACCAGGCACTTTTCCTTTTCCCTTTTTAGCCAAATTTAATGCCATATCCATCCATTCCCCATTTATTCTTTTGCTTCGTATTAAATTATTTTTACTTATAGCCATTTTTATTTTATTCTAAAATCAAATCCATTTTTTATATATTTTTTCACATTTGGAGCAAATTTAAAGTTATTTATCTCTTCCTTTTTAATCCAATGAACACTAATTGTGTCATCGAGTGGTTTTGCTTCACCAGACATCCAATAACAAAGAAACACAAAAGCAACCACATGTTGTCCAGTTGAACGAATAAAAGTATTATTCAATAACAAAGCTACATTTTTTTTTATTTTAACACCAGTTTCTTCTAAAACCTCTCTAGCTAATGTTTTTTCTATTACATTCCAAACCTCTTTATTTGTTCGTTCTACTTTACCTCCAGGAATCGTCCATTTTCCAGGTTCGTGAGTTTCTTCCCAGCTTCTTTGAGAAATTAAAATTTTGTCACTCTTTTTTACAACAGCGTTAACAAGAATAAGATGTGTTTTATTGATAGCTAAATCTGCCATAATTTTACTTGCCTAAAATGTATATTTTTGCTATTATGTCGCTTATTATCCATAATAACATGACATTAAAAAACATGCAAAAAAATAAACAAAAATTAAGCTTTGAGAAAATTGGACCAATGAAATTACCCAGTAGAATCGCAGGAGGAACTCTAGATTTACACTTGTATACTTTTAAGTCGGGAAATAATTATTTTACATTAAAAAGGGGCAATATTACAGGAAAGGGAAAGGTTTTGTTTAGAATAAACTCAAACTGTGTTTGGGCAGATATCTTTGGTTCAGCTCGTTGTGATTGTGCAGAGCAATTACATGAGGCTATGCGAAGAATAGTAAAAGATGGAGAGGGTCTTATGATACATGCATACAATCAAGATGGACGAGGCCTTAGTTTAAAAGATCATGTAAGGGTTTATATGGAACAAGATAAAGGGTATGACACGATAGAAGCAGACAGACGATGTGGGTTTAAAAATCCAGACCGCAGAAATTATAATGAAATTATTCAAATATTAAAAGATTTTAAAATTAAGGGAGTAAGAATGTTAACAAATAATCCCCATAAAATCAGCTCGATTGCTGAGGCTGGTATTAAAGTGGAGGAAATTATTCCAATAGAGGCAGTTAAAATTGATAAGTATAATATAGGGCAGTTGTATATGAAGAAAAAAACTTTAGATCACGATTTCTACTCGTTTGATTTAGAAGATCCCAAAATAAAAAAATTATTCAAGGAATCACTAAAAAAATGGTCTCATGGGGAATACGATAGTTATATGTGGACATGTTAAAATTCTTTAACTTTTTTGTATTACATCTCAGAATATGATTTTTTGAGTCCATCTTTGGGTGAAAAACCTAATTTTAGTATTACATCTCTAATTTTATCTTCACTTACATAATTATTGGTTGATCTTATTTCTATAAATTTTCTAAATCAATTTCTCCTTTTAATTTTTGCTGTATCTCATATAAATTAGTTTTTTGTGCCTCGGCTTCTTTAGGATTATATTCATTTTTTATTATTAAATCAGCATTATTTTTTGTCCCCTCAATATGTTTTTCATGCATTGGTACTATTACTTCTAAAAAATACTTCAAAGTGTTGCTTGGTTCCTTTCCTGTTCGCTCTGTATCTCTTAAGAGTCTTCTTAATAATCTTCCGTGAGTATTTGTATCTATATAAACTTTCACATCACCTTCTTTTACAATTAAATCATTCAATGCAAAAAGTCCTTCAACAATTATAACTCTATGTGGTTGTACAGTTATCATTCCTGCTCGTTTACTTTCTTTTAAATCAAAAACTGGTTTTTCTATTGCTTCACCATGTTTTAGTTTTATTAAGTGACTTTTAAATAATTCTAAATCTAATGCCTCTGGTTGATCATCATTAATGATTTCACCTTCTTTGACTTTACTGTCCATAAAAGCTCTATCGTGACAGTAATCATCCATAGAAAAAATAAAAGCTTTATCGCCCAAAACTTCTTTAATTCTAGAGGCTATTGCACTTGTCTTTCCTGAGGCTGAACCGCCTGCAATTTCTACAATTATTGGTGTTCGTTGAGTTAATAATTTTTCTTGAATTATTTCTAACACTCTTTCTATCCCTTTTTCTAGATCATATTCTGGTATTTTAAATGATTCTGAATTATTGGAAGGCTTTGGTTTCAAAAATTGATTCAAATCTAGACCTTTCATAGTCTCTAAAGTATATCAAAAATCCAAAGATTTACAAATTTCTGTATAAAATAAAAAAACTACAAAAATGCTAATTTGTGTTAGAATTCTTTTAAAGCATTGAATCTTGAAAAAACAACAAACTTTAACAAACAAAGGAGAAAACTTATGCTATTTTTTCAAAGTGATTTGGAAAAGTTAAAAGAACGGATTGCTGAAATACAGAGGAAAAAACGTGAAGTCGGAAAGGAGGTCGGAGAAGCTTGTGAACAGGGTGCGGAAACATTCCACGATAATGCACCGTTCGATATGGCCATGCACTCATTTGAAATTATCAAGACCCAACTGATGCCGTTACTTGCAATGTATCGAGGTGCCCGTATTATCATGCCTCCCACCAATACTAATCAGGTAGAAATTGGGCACACAGTCACGTTTTCTGACCTCGACACAGGAGCCACTGAAACTTATCGAATTGGAAGTTATTGGGTTGATGGGGATAATGACACTTCTTACATCTCTCCGATAGCATCCATCCTTCTTGGATCTTGTGTTGGAGAAAAAAAAGAAGGCAAGGTTGCTGGTAGAGTTAGGAAGATTCGTATCGAGAAAATTGAGTTCTAATTCTATTTAACTAAAACTTGTGGGTTGCTTGTTATCTAAACCCTCCAAGAAAAGTCCCGCGTCGTCACTTTTTGACACGCGGGCTTTTTTGTTTTTTAAAAAATATGTTAAAATATAATAAAGTTACCCTCGCCCCATCGTCCATACCAAAAAAAAGAATTCCCCCCGCCAAACAAAAATAGAATGGAAAAGCGATGGGGTGAGGGCAGACGCTCCGACTTCGGTCGGAGCGTGGCGGAATTGTTTTGCATTACCACATTAGCCGAGCGTAGTAATTAGTTTGGAGTTATGAGGCACGCGGAGCGTGCGCATTAGCCGGAGTTTTGCTAAAATAGGTTCGAGCAAATTTAAGTAATACGCACAACAAAGGACTTCGCAATTTTGGAGAGGCGGAAATGCGGAGCGAGCCGTTTTGCCCAAATTGTTTTTGGGCAAAACGGCGAAGTAAAGTTTGGGCGAATTCGTATTCGGGCTTCCAGACCCATGACACGGATTTGGCGGAGAGGAGGCGGTTCGTTAATCCGCTAAAGCGGATTATTTAAATAAATTTCATTCCAATTTTTTGAAAAGCGATTTTTACTAAATTAATTCCATCGCTATGGATACCACGCTAAAATATTACATCTACATTCGTAAAAGTACTGATGAGGAAGACCGTCAGGTCCTTTCGCTCGAATCTCAACTGAATGAGCTCAAGGAGTTTGCCGAGCGAGAACATATAGAAATTGTTGAAACCTTTATTGAAAAGAAAACTGCCAAAGTTCCGGGACGAGAAGTTTTCAACAATTTGCTCGACAAAATAGAAGCAGGTCTTCCTCATCAGTTCGGTATTTTAGCGTGGCATACGGACAGGTTGTCTAGAAACTCTGTCGATGGTGGACGGTTGATATATCTCTTAGACACTGGCAAACTTGCCGACTTGAAGTTCCCAACATCTGTTTTTGATAATTCGCCATCGGGCAAGTTTTTTCTTTCTATCGCTCTTTCTAATGCCAAGTATTATATAGACAACCTGTCCGAAAATGTAAGGCGAGGGAATCGCGCTAAATTAAGGCGAGGCGAATGGCCCGGGCAAAAACCTTTCGGATATGTTTATGATCACCGCTTGAGAAATATTGTGCCCGAACCAATGGAAGCCAAAATTGTAAAGAAAACATTTGAAACTTTTGCCACCGGACGACATACTTTCAAATCAATATCCGAATGCCTCGTCAAATTTAGCGGAAATAAAAAAACAAAATCAAACCACGCGATGGAATTGTTTTTGCGAAATGAACTCTATATGGGAATCATGCGTTGGAACGGCGAAGCGCATGAGGGAAAATACAGACCGCTCATCACAAGGCAATTGTTTGAAAAAGTGGCGGAAGTGTTAAAAAATCATAGCAAGCCTCGCAAGACCAAAAAACAGCATGATTTTCCACTTCGCGGACTTTTTCGCTGTTCGTGCAATTCCATGATCACCGCTCAATGGGCCAAGGGCAATGGTGGCATATATCGTTATTATCGTTGCACCAGAAAACAAGGCGAGTGCCACGAAGAATATATTGCCGAAGATTTATTGAAACAGAAAATTATTGAAAAGTCGCAAGCAATTGCCTTGCCAGAGGATTGGGCGAAAGAACTTTTTGGAAAATTAGAAATTGAAGAAAAAAAGTCCGCCCAATCGGCTACTGCTTCGAGCGAAGAAGTGAGAAAGAAAATATTTTTGCTCGATGAAAGATTAGACAAACTTGTTGAAGGATATTTAGATAATTTGATTGACGAAGATACTTACAAGCGAAAGAAACAAGAACTAATCGAGCAAAAAATTTCTCTCAAAAACGAAAAAGAATCACTTCGCTCGAAGCAGATGAGCGGTTGGATTGAACCAACGCGAGATTTCGTAAAAACCTTATGCCAAGCGGAAAAAATCGCTAAAGAGGAATCTCTGAAAGAGATATCTATTTTTGTTCAAAAAATTGGAACGAACCGCCTCCTCTCCGACAAATCCGTGTCTTGGGTCTGGAAGCCCGAATACGAATTCGCCCAAACTTTACTTCGCCGTTTTGCAGTTCGGCAAAACGACTCTATTTGCATTTCTGCCTCTCCAAAATCGCGAAGTCCTTTGTTGTGCGCCCGGTTGGGATCGAACCAACGACCTTATCCTTAAAAGGGATCTGCTCTACCGACTGAGCTACGGGCGCGTGCAAAGAGAATAAGTCAAATATATAGGAAATAACACTAAAAATCAAGAAAAGTGATATAATAAACGCATGGTCAACAAACATAGAATTAATTTAACGTTAGTGTATTTTCTCGCGTTCACAATAGTAAGTTCGGTCTTAGCTTTTCACATCATCGTCAAGGCTTACGATAGTTTTGATAACACTGAATTAACTTACGCGGTCAACCAATAGTTTTTGTGGTAGGATCATTTAATGAGCATTTTTAAGTTGCACAGTCTATGGAAACCAGCTGGAGATCAGCCGGCGGCTATTTCCAAATTAGTCGAGGGCTTGTCAAAGGGAATGGAGAAACAGACCTTGCTCGGGGCTACCGGTACCGGCAAAACTTTTACCATGGCAAATGTAATCGCTGAGTATAACAAACCGACCCTCGTAATAGCGCACAATAAAACCTTAGCCGCCCAGCTCGCGCAAGAATTCAAGCTGTTTTTCCCGGACGCCGCTGTGCATTATTTCGTTTCTTACTATGACTATTATCAGCCGGAAGCTTACATGCCGACCTCGGATACTTATATTGAAAAAGATGCCTCCATCAACAAAGAAATCGATATGTTACGTCATGCCTCCACCCAGGCATTGCTTACTAGGCCCGATGTGATCATTGTGGCTTCGGTGTCTTGTATCTATGGCTTGGGGAGTCCGGCCGAATATGAAAAAGTAAACCTCAAATTAGAAGTTGGCCAAAAAATGGAGCGAATGTCTTTAATGAAAGCTCTTATTAAAATACATTTCGAACGCACCAATGCGGATCTGACTCCCGGTACTTTTCGTTCTCTCGGCTCGCGAGTTGAGTTTATACCGGTGTCGGAGACAGTAATGTATCAAATTGAAATGTCGGGTGGGGTGATTTCAAAAATAATCAAAGTTGATCCTGTTTCTTCGCAGATTATCAAAGAAGAAAAAAATATTTTCATTTTTCCGGCGAAACATTTCATTACCGAAGATGCAAAGTTGAAACAAGCGTTAAAAAATATAAAAGAAGAATTAGCAGCGCAACTGAAAAAATTTAAAAAAGAAGACAAACTTTTGGAAGCGGAGAGGATAAAACGCCGCACGAATTATGATCTGGCCATGATCAAAGAAGTCGGTTATTGTAGCGGCATTGAGAATTATTCCCGGCATCTCTCCGGTAAGAAGGAGGGTGAGCCGCCAGAGACGCTGCTTTCGTATTTTCCAAAGACAAGCAAGAAATCTTTACTGGTTCCTGACTTTTTGACCATTATCGATGAGTCCCATGTTACCTTGCCGCAACTCCAAGGCATGTATGTCGGAGACGCTTCCCGCAAAAATACCCTTGTCGAATATGGCTTTCGCTTACCTTCAGCCAAGGACAACCGACCTCTTAAATATGAAGAATTTAAAGAGTGCATCGGTCCGGTAATTTATACTTCGGCCACACCCGGAAAGTATGAAATAGAAGAAAGCAAGAAGGCATGCGAGCAAACCTGCCCCGTACGAAGTACTCTTTCGTGCGGGGTTGTGGAGCAAATCATACGCCCGACTGGGTTGGTGGATCCGGAAGTTATCGTGCGACCTGTTTCGGCAAGTGGGCAGACTTTTGTGAATGGTCTGGCCGGGGTAGGGGATCCGGAGAACCGAGGACCTGAGCAAAAGACTGACCACTTGCCGAATACATACCCTGGCCAGATTCAAGATTTCATTGCTGAAGCAGAAAAAACAATTGGGAGAGGCTTTCGAGTTTTAGCGACGACACTGACAAAAAAAATGGCCGAAGATCTTTCGGTGTATTTAAAAGAAAAAAAAATCAAAGCCGAATATTTGCATAGCGATATCAAGACGATGGATCGTATAAAAATACTTACTAGGTTTAGGAGGGGAGGCAAGGGAGAACCTGCCCCGTATGGAGTCGAAGACTCTCGTTTGGGGTTCGATGTCTTAGTGGGTGTGAATCTCTTGCGGGAAGGGTTGGATCTGCCGGAAGTGGCATTGATCGGGATCTTGGGTGCTGACAAAGCTGGTTTTTTGCGCTCCGAAACTTCTCTTATCCAAACCATCGGCCGAGCTGCAAGGAATAGCGAAGGGAGAGTAATTTTGTATGGGGATATTTTAACCGATAGTATGAATTATGCCATCAAAGAGACCACTCGCCGCCGCAATATCCAGCTCGCTTACAACAAAAAGCATGGCATTACTCCGAAAACGATTATGAAAAAGATAAGAGATATTACTGAAGAGCTAGAAAGTGAGCACGGCAAAGCAGTCAATGCAGAACTTAAACTTGATTTGGAAATATTTACTTCGGAGCAAAAAAAGTATACGCATCTTTCTGACCAAGAACGAGATGCGCTCGTGTATGAAAAAATAATAAAAATTAAAGAGAAGGAAATGAATCAAGCAGTGAAAGAATTGGATTTCGAATCTGCCGCAATCTTGCGGGATGAGATTGGGGTTTTGAAGTTGCGTTTGGAAAAGGAAGGTTAATAACTAAAATAGCAATAAGCAGCGGTCGCTAACAAATGCTAAATCTGCATAATGATAGCATATATGCTATCATTAAAACTAATTAAACTCTAACATCTATTGCAACATATTACTATGAAGACATTAGCACAATTTAAAAAAGAGGCATTTAAAAGACCTGGAGTAAGGAAAGCTTATGCTAAAATGCAACCAGAATTTAAAATAATTCGCGCTCTTATAATTTCTAGAAATAAAAGAGGCATGTCTCAGCGAAAACTAGCTAAAAAAAATTGGCATAACCCAATCAGCTCTTGCTCGTTTTGAAACTGGCAATATAAATCCCACTCTTTCATTTCTTCAAAAAATAACAAGTGGTCTTGGTTTGAAATTAGTGGTTAAATAAAGGAGAAGAAATGAATAACGCTGTAAAAGAATTGGATTTTGAAAATGAGGCGATTCTTCGGGATGAAATCGGAGTTTTAAAGTCCGTAAAGTTTAGAAATAGATGATTGGGTAGGACTTAACAAAAAATTTTACTCATGTTAGTATTATACTTATGGAAATCAAATTAAATTGGAAGGATAGAGTGGTTATTTGTTGTCTAAGCCTTTTGCTAGCAGTGCCTACTTTTTTCTATGCAATCGGATATCTTTATAATCCCAAATCCTTATTCTTTTTTAAAGAGTTCTACGATTTTATTTTTGAACTTCCTTTTTATCTTTTGTCCCCATTATATTTACTTACAGATAATTCAGGATCAGCACTAGGTATGGGAATTTTATTTGAAAAATTTAGTCTTCTACTCGCCTTTATTTTTTGGTTTTTAATTTTCTATCTTTTAGCAAAGATGTCTAAAAATTTTTTTTCTACCAGTAAGATATTTACCACCAACATGATCAGCATTATTTTCGTAGGATTGTTGGGGTTAGGATTTGGTTTTTATACTCAAGGCCTCTCAGAATTTCAGAAGTATTCTTCCTCTTTTGGTTCGAATCCAGATGGGAAAATTATTTCTATAAATAAATCTGCAAAAATAGGAGACCAGGTCACTATTTCTTTATTAGGTTTTGCGCGGGATGGTTATTCCTATGTCACTCTAACTCAGAACGTTTCAGGGGGAGGTTATTCTAATAAGGGAACATTATGGGTTGGAAAGGTGCCAGACAATAATGTTATTTCTTTTGTTCTTCCAAGAAAAGTTTGTCGGGATATAGTTTCTTCTTGTGCCGACACACCTACAGACTTCATAAATCTTTTGCCGGGGAACTATGTGCTGCATATATGGAGTGGGGCAGATAATATTAATTTATCTTCTGATTTTAAAGTAGAGCAATAAATTTTAATTTTTCGTTTATTTTTCCTAACATATTAAATAGTTTTTAAAATTGTAAAAATGTGTTAAGATAATGTTTAGTAAATGTTTACATACACCCCCTATGAACATGGCGGGGTGTAATTGCGTTTTATTTGAATTTTTTATGAAACAAGAGAAAAACATAGACCCCGAACAAAGGCAAGCTTCTTACGGAGCAGGCAAAATAATAGTAAGGGGTGCTAGAACACATAACCTTAAAAATATAAATGTCGAAATGCCACGCAATAAAATGGTGGTGATTACTGGCGTTTCGGGGTCTGGGAAGTCTTCGCTGGCTTTTGACACTATTTTTGCCGAAGGGCAGAGGCGATATGTGGAATCTTTGTCTTCTTACGCGCGGCAATTTTTGAATCAAATGCCGAAGCCGGATGTGGACGAGATCACCGGTCTTTCACCGGCAATTTCCATCGATCAAAAATCCCGCTCCAACAATCCGCGCTCAACAGTGGCGACGATCACGGAGATTTATGATTATCTGCGCGTGATGTACGCTCGCATCGGGCATCCGCATTGCCCTTTGTGTGGGGAGGAAATTAAAAAACTTTCAAATGAGGAAATTTTGAATTTTGTTCAAAGTAGAATCAAAGTTCATTCCTCTATTTCTATTTTTTCTCCAGTCGTGCGCGGGCGAAAAGGGGAATACTACCAACTTTTGTATGATTTATTAGGTAAAGGATTTTCGGAAATCAGACTGGACGGCGAGATGAAGCGACTTCGCGAGCAGATTACTCTCTCTAAATATAAAGCTCACAATATTGATATTTTGGTGGATAGTTTTCCGATTGATGGAATGACCAAAGAAGAACTGCGCATGCGCCTTTCGGAAGCGATCGAACGAGCTTTGATTGAGTCCGACAATTTGGTCACGACTAAAATAAATGATGATGAATTTATCATGTCCGCCAAATTCGCCTGCAAGAATGACGGGTTTTCTTTTCCAGAAGTCGAGCCGCGGCTTTTTTCTTTCAATTCTCCTTACGGTGCCTGCCCATCTTGCAATGGTCTCGGCTCTAAATATTTTATGGGTGACGAACCTTGTGATGCTTGCCATGGTGCTCGGCTGCGGATCGAGGCTTTAAATGTTTTTCTGAAGTCAAAAGCACCCCTACCCAGCCTCCCCCTTGGCAAGGGGGAGGAAAAAGGAGGGGGTGTAAATATTTTAGATCTGGCATCGCTCAGCATTGCCGACGCCCATGAATTTTTCAAAAATCTCAAACTTTCAGAGCAAGAAAAAGAAATATCCGTACCGGTAGTTAAAGAAATCGAAGCCCGGCTCCAGTTTATGTTGGATGTTGGACTAGATTATCTGCAACTTTCTCGCAAAGCCAACACGCTTTCTGGCGGGGAAGCGCAGCGTATCCGCTTGGCATCCCAGCTGGGTTCCCGGCTGGTCGGTGCGTTGTATGTTTTAGACGAGCCGACGATCGGTTTGCACCAGCGAGACAACGATCGTTTGATAAAAACCTTGCAGAATCTACGCGATTTAGGAAATACAATCCTCATTGTAGAGCATGACGAAGACACTATTTATGCTTCGGATTATATTGTGGATATCGGCCCGAAAGCCGGAGTGCACGGCGGGGAAGTGATTGTTTCAGATTATTTAGAAAATGTTTTGACCTCTAAAAAGAATATTAGCAGTTCTCGTACGCTCGGATATTTGCGCGGGGAATTAAAAATAGGAGTTCCAAAAAAACGCCGAGAGAAGAAAGGAGCGTTGCGCATTGCTGGCGGAAAAATTTTCAATATTGATAATTTAAATGTGGAAGTGCCGCTCGGCGTCATGACTTCCATCACTGGAGTTTCTGGGAGCGGCAAAAGCTCTTTCATGTACGAAATTCTTTACAAAAATCTACAAGCCCGCCTAGAGCGCAAGTATCGCACTGCCGAAGTTTTTAACTGTACTTCTTTTTCTGGCACCGAGTATCTTTCGCGAGCAATTCTCATAGATCAGTCTCCGATCGGTCGGACTCCGCGCTCCAATCTGGCGACTTATACCGGCGCTTTTACACATATTAGGGATCTTTTTGCGACAACGGAAGAAGCGCGGCTGCGCGGCTGGAAAGCGAAACGTTTTTCTTTCAATGTAAAAGGTGGCCGCTGTGAAGCCTGTGAAGGCAACGGCGAAATTGCTGTGGAAATGCACTTCCTGCCGACGGTATATGTCACTTGTGATGTCTGCAACGGCAAACGTTTCGATAAGGAAACCCTGACCGTTAAATACAAGAAAAAAAATATTTACGAGGTGCTGCACATGACTGTCGAAAACGGACTTAATTTTTTCAAAGATATTCCGGCGATCTCCGACCGGCTACAGACTATAATGGATGTGGGGCTCGGGTATTTAGAGCTTGGCCAATCCGCGACCACCCTCTCTGGCGGAGAGGCGCAGCGAGTAAAAATCTCAAGCGAGCTTTACCGCCCGCATTTGGAGAAAACCATTTATCTTTTGGACGAGCCGACGGTGGGGCTGCATTATGATGATGTGCAAAAACTGCTGGAAGTTTTGAATAAACTGGTAGGGAAGGGCAATACGGTAGTCCTGATCGAGCACAATCTTGATATTGTCAAAAGCTCGGATTATATAATAGATATCGGTCCGGAAGGGGGAGTCAAAGGCGGGAACTTGGTAGCCAAAGGCACGCCGGAAGAAGTGGCCAATAATACCAAGAGTTATACTGGAAAATATCTTAAAAAAGTTTTAAGAAAATAAAAAATTATGCAAAGTATCTATTTTAAAAAAATAAAACTTCCAGACAAACCAGGAGTGTATTTCTTTCTTGGTCCGCCGAAGCGCAGTGAAGGAGGCAAACGCAAGAAACAAATTTTGTATATCGGCAAGGCGACTTCTTTATGTGACCGCACCAAAAGTTATTTTTCCAAAGACCCCGAAGGAAAGGGTAATTCCTACGAGGCAGGCTTAATCAAAACTAGGGGGCCACTTATTGTAAAGATGGTCGAGGAGGCGAGCAAAATAGACTGGCAAGAGACCGAAAGCGTGCTCGAAGCCCTTATCCTCGAAGCGGGGCTCATAAAAAAATATCAGCCCTATTACAATACCGCCCTGAAGGATGATAAAAGTTTCAATTATGTATGTATTACCAGAGAAAAACTGCCAAAGGTAATTTTAGTGCGGGCCAAGAATCTCGACCAATCGATTTTTTCTGCTTGTTACGGGCCTTTTACGAACGGCGGCCAGCTCAAAGAAGCCATGAAAATAATCCGCCGAATTTTTCCGTTTCTGGACGATAAAAATTCAAATTATATTGAATTTTATCGGCAGATAAATTTAGTGCCGGACTTGGATGATCGCAAACTGTATTTGCAGAATGTCCGGAATATAAAATTATTTTTTTCTGGTAGAAAGCCGCAAATTTTCCGCAATTTAAAAAGGCAGATGAAAGAATATGTCAAAATGCGCGAATTTGAAAAAGCTGGAGAAGTTAAAAGGCAAATGTTTGCCTTGCAGCATATCAATGATGTGGCGCTCTTGAAACAGGAAAGCGGAACTTTTTCCAATTTTTCGTCCCTGCGCCCTTCCCATGAGTACATGGGCGGGACCCTCAGGAAGCTCAAAATCGAAAAAAGTTCCGCTTTCCGAATCGAGGCCTATGACATTGCCCACATGGGGGGTAAAAACATGGTGGGAGTTATGACGGTAGTCGAAGATGGGGAAGCAGTCAAAAGTGAATATAAAAAGTTTCGGATTCGAACCCAAAATAATACCAACGACACTGGCGCGCTTACCGAAGTCTTAGAAAGAAAGATGCGGCATCAAGAATGGGGTTATCCGCGCCTAATCGTTGTCGATGGCGGCGTGGCCCAGATCAATGCGGCCAAGGCGGTCATGCTTCGAATGAATTTGAAGATAGAAGTAGTGTCGGTGGTCAAAGACGAGCGACATAAGCCGAAAGCTATCCTGGGCGACGAAGAAATTGTCAGAAAATATAAAAGAGACATACTGCTGGCCAACAGCGAAGCGCACAGGTTTGCCATAGCGTACCACAAAAAAATGCGCAATCAAAATTTCTTAAAATGAAAACAAAAGAAAGCATTTTAATCTTGCACAATATCCGTAGCGTCGAGAATGTCGGGGCGATGTTTCGCACGGCCGATGCAGCGGGGATAAACAAAATCTATTTGACTGGTTATACCCCCGCGCCGCTCGATAGATTTGGAAGAAAAAGAAAAGATTTAGCGAAGTTGGCTTTGGGCGCGGAGGAATTTGTGCTTTGGGAATCTAAAAAAAGCCTGCCATCCCTTATGCGTAGCTTAACACAGCAAAAGTATTTCATTATAGCTATTGAACAAGATAAAAAGTCAGTAGATTATAAAAAAATAAAATTAAAAAACAAAAATGCGTTTCTAGTCGGCACAGAAGTTACTGGAATTCCCAAAAATGTTTTAGAAAAATGTGACATCATCGCCGAAATTCCTATGCGAGGCCAAAAAGAATCACTGAATGTATCTGTCGCGCTCGGGATAGCTCTATTTAGGATTTTAAAAATATAAAATGAAATTATTTCTGACAGCGAGGGCAAAAAATAGTTGTTCGGCTTTGAATAATTATTTTTTCTAAAGGTTTGTGGCAATTAACACACATTTGACCGGCTTTGCCGTAGACTTTGTGTTCTCGCGCGTAATTGCCGCGAGTAGTATCGAGCAAGCGATAAGCGGCCACCGATGAACCGCCGACTTTGGTGGCTCGCTGCATGATCCGAATTATAGCTTGATATAATTTTTTAGCTTCCAACCTAGAAATAGAAGAAGCATTTCTCTCTGGTCGAATTTTCGATTCAAACAAGGTCTCATCCGCATAAATATTACCCAGGCCGGTTACTATTTTTTGATTCATCAATACGGCTTTCATTTTACCCTTCTTGTTTTTTAGAGCATTAACCAAGTATTTTAAATTGAATTCTTTGGACAAAGGTTCGAGACCGTACAAGCCAAAGTGGTTTTCGGCCAGAAATGCCTCCGTGTTCGGATAAAATAGGAGATAACCAAACATTCTAGTGTCGTTGTAATACAGGGTGCCTTTTTCAAGTTCAAAAATTACATGAGTATGTTTGTTTGGCAGTTCTTTTTCGGAAAGCTCGATCGGATGTCCGCCAATAACCCTTCCATTGTTTGAGTTAGACATATACACAAACTGACCGGACATCTTCAAGTGCACTAAAATAACTTTACCGTGGCTCAATTTAAAAATTAAATTTTTCGCTCGGCGCTCCACGCTAATAAATTTCTCACCGGTCGTGCCGCGAATAAATTCTCTTTTCTTTTGGAGCGAGGCAGGGCGCTGTGTTCCTTTACTCGAAACAAGTTTTGGTTTTCGGATTTCTACCCGGCGAATTTTTTGGCCGACTATTGTCCGCCCCAAACCCTGACGTAAATTTTCTACTTCTGGAAGTTCAGGCATGTTATGATTATGCCATATATTACAAATAATTATGAGAAAGAATTCGGGTTAGTGAATTGGTTGCCGATCAAAATAGTCAATCACTCTAAACTTTTTATCTAGGGAAATAATTGCTTTTTCCTCTTAAAATGCTAATATAATCAGCAGTTCATTAATATTTATCAGTTAATCCGGTTCGCGTCTAGACACAAAGTAGTGTTCCAAAATTATTGTTAATCTGGGAACAACACTGTAGTCTGGATACGAGCTCCTCTCGACTAAGCTCGAGGCAAGAAAATAAAATGCAAAAAAAAGAATATAGCGTAGAGATCGGTGGAAAAACTTTGACGGCTATTTTTACCGATTTAGCGGAGCAAGCTCACGGGTCAGTGATGTTGAAATATGGAGAGACAATAGTGCTAGCGACGGCTTGCATGTCTCATGACAGCCAAAAAGGCTTGGGATTTTTTAATTTGACGGTGGATTATGTGGAACGATTTTATGCTTCCGGAAAAATTTCTGGTTCGCGTTTTGTAAAGCGCGAAGGCAAGCCTTCCGAAGACGCAATACTCGCAAGCCGAGTCATTGACCGGACGCTCCGTCCGCTTTTTAACCAATCAATTCGTCATGCGGTGCAGGTGATCGTGACGGTGATTTCCGTGGATGATAATGATTCAACTATTCTTGCGGTAAATGCGGCATCGTTGGCGCTTGCTGTCTCGAATATTCCTTGGAACGGACCGATCGGCTGCGTGCGGATTGGAAAATATGACCCCGAAGGAAAGCAAGCTTCCTACAGTGCAGGCAGTAATGAATTGATTATAAACCCATCTCAAAAGCTTAGAGACGATGATTCAAAATATAAATTTGATCTGACGGTTTGCGGAAAAAATGGTAACATTAATATGATTGAAGCTTCAGCGCACCAGACTGTCGAGGCGGAATTGGAAGAAGCGTTCACGCAAGCCAGTAAAGAAATAAGTAGATTAGAAGATTTTCAGAAAAAAATCGTAGCTGAAATTGGTAAAGAAAAAAGAGTTATAGAACAAGAGGTGATCAATCCCGAATCAGTGAAATTATTTAATGAAAATATTTTTCCCAAGATGCCAGAGGCAATTTTTTCTGGGGCCGGGAAAGCTAAAATAGACGAGCTGCATAATGTATGGAATAAAATAGTGGCGGAGAAGTATCCGGAGCGGGAAGATTTTAGTTTGGAAGATAATTTATTTGACGATACAGAAAATGACATCTTGCATGATAAAGCGATCAACGAAAATAAAAGAGCCGATGGACGAAAAATGAATGAACTTAGAGATTTATTTGCCCAGGCGGGAGGCATCTCGATCGTCTTGCATGGCTCCGGAATTTTTTACCGCGGCGGCACGCACGTACTCTCGGTCTTGACCTTGGGCGGGCCGGAAGACAGGCACATGATCGACGGCATGCAAACCAAGGCCGAAAAAAGATTTATGCATCATTACAATTTTCCCCCTTACTCTTCCGGCGAAACTGGACGAGCAGGTTTTACTAATCGTCGCGAAGTCGGCCATGGTGCTCTCGCGGAAAAAGCGCTTGCGATGGTACTGCCATCTCTCACTGAATTTCCATATACGATTCGTGTCGTCTCGGAATCGATGGCTTCGAACGGCTCTACTTCTCAGGCTTCGATCTGTGCTTCGACTCTTGCCCTTATGGACGGCGGAGTGCCGATTGTGGCGCCGGTCGCCGGCATCGCTATGGGATTAATGATGGGAACGACCTCACCCCAGCCCTCTCCTTATAAAGGAGAGGGGGAAATTCAAAATTACAAAATTTTAACTGATATTCAGGGGCCCGAAGATCATTATGGCGATATGGATTTTAAAGTGGCGGGTACTAGAGAGGGAGTGACAGCGATTCAACTCGATGTCAAAGTCGAAGGAGTGCCTATCAAGATTCTCGGCGAAGCGATGATACAGGCGAAAGATGCACGGGTGGCTATAATAGACAGAATTGAGAAAGAAATCGCAGCTCCACGCAAAGACATCTCACCGAATGCCCCGAAGATACTCATTATTAAGATTCAACCGGATATGATCGGGATGGTGATAGGTGGTGGAGGCAAGACGATTAAGGAAATTAAAGAAAAAAGTGGAGCGGAGATAACTATTGAGGATAACGGCACGGTGTACTTCACTGGCAAGGGCCAATCGGCGGAAATGGCTAAAAAAATTGTAGAAGAAATGACCCGGGAGTTTAAAGTAGGAGAGGTGTTGAAAGGCGAAGTAGTCAAAGTGGCTGATTTCGGGGCATTCGTGCAGCTCAATGCGAGGGCGGACGGCATGGTGCATATCTCGGAGATCGCTCCATGGCGCGTGGAGAGAGTGTCGGATATAATAAAGGAAGGCATGATCGTGCCGGTCAAGGTCATCTCGGTGGATCGGGAAAAAGGCCGAATCGGTCTTTCGATTAAAGAAGCGGATAAAAATTTCTTCGATCAAAAACATGGATCCCGTACGAAATCCCAGTAAGAAGTCTCGTATAGTGGATAAGTTATTTTACTAATTTAATATAATTTCGTACGGGATGGAGCAAAACAACAAAACCCAAAATAAAATCGTCGAAACTTATGCCGAGGATATGGCTAAGGTGATTGGGGAAGATAAAACCGGACTGGTAAAAAAAATAATTCACGACGAAGAAGAACACGAAAAAGATAAAAAAAATCTTTCTCCGGAATTACAGAAAAATAAATTTTTCATAATTTTTGGCGCGCTGTTTATTGTGCTTAGCTTGGTAACTTTGTTTTATTTTATACTTGGGAGACGAATTCCTACGGTGCAGATAGAGGAAAAATTTATCCCCCTTATTTTTACCGACAAAAACACTTTGATCGAAGTGGCAGGATTTAGTAAAGATAAGGTAGCGCAAACTATTTACAATATGGTGAACGCCACCAAGGTCAAAAAAGGAGGAGTGGAAGGAATCTATCTCATGAACAATAAACAGGGTATCGGATTGCGGGAGTTTGCTACGTTTATCAAGAGTAATTTTACTCTGCCTGCCCTAGGTGCCAACAATGCGCTTTTCTTTAACGATAGCTTTCTAATGGGAGCGGTGAATGGCGAAACCAAAGACTTTTTTATTTTACTGAAAGTGCGTTCGATCACTGATGTTTTCGATGCTCTGCGGGTCTGGGAAAAAAAGATGTTTTTGGAACTGCACGAATTTTTCGGATTCGATATAACACCCGAAACAAAACAGCTTCTCACTCGAGATTGGCAAGACGGTATAGTCGAAAATAAAAACGCGAGGATTTTATACCAAAAAGAGGATCAGCCAGAGGGCGAACAGGGGAAAATAGTGTTGATGTATGTTTTTGCGGATGATAATTCAGTGGTTATTACCAATACCGAATCCGCAGCGCGCGAAATAATGTTCCGCTTGACGGCGAGCCAGGTGAAGAAGTAGAAATTACTTCATTTTCTCAATCTTCTCCCACGGCAGATTGTCTTTTCCAAAATGCCCATAGGTGGCAGTTTGGCGGAAGATGGGCTGGCGGAGTCCGAGGCGTTCGATGATGGCGAGCGGTTTGAAATCATAATTCTTTTTAACTAATTCCGATAAATCTTTCCCTTTTTCATTGATCGCTTCGATCATGAGCGGCTCGGCCATGCCGATCGCATAAGCTACCGAGACTAATACTTCTTGACCGTATCCAGCGGCTACCAAATTTTTGGCTACGTATCTGGCCATATAAGCGCCGGAGCGGTCTACTTTGGTAGCGTCCTTGCCGGAGAAAGAACCGCCACCGATAGATATTTGCGGTCCATAGTTATCGATAATTAATTTTCTACCCGAAAGTCCTGTGTCTGCATCGAATCCTCCGAGTGTCCATTCTCCAGCTGGATTGATAATGTATGTGTCTGCTTTAATTATTTTTTTGACTAATTTTAAAAGTTCTTCGTCTTTCGTATTTTGAAAACTAGCTACCACGGTCAGCACTTTGCCGTTTTCTATTGTTACTTGCGTCTTGCCGTCGTATGGGTAGACGGCAAATATTTTTTGGCATAGATTGCGGGCTAGGACATATTCCAGTGGCAAGTATTCTGGAGTTTCGCTTGTCGCGTAACCCTTCATAATTCCTTGGTCTCCGGCTCCGCCTTTGTCTACGCCATGCGCAATTTCCGGACTTTGCAAAGCAATGTTGATTATTATTTTGTAATTCTCTCCGACTATTTTTCTGACCAACTTTTCGATATCAGGGTTACCCTTCGAAGTTACTTCACCGTTGATGGTTATCAAATTATGCCCGCCCATTACCTCGATAGCTGTTCGGCTTTCTCTATCATTTTCTAAATAGGCATCTAAAATACTGTCGGCGATGAAATCGCAGATTTTGTCCGGATGTTTGGGACTTACCGATTCAGCCGTTTTCTTCATGGTTCGATTTTAGCATAAAAATTGTTTAATTGTTTGAAAAGACAATTAGGGTTATACTCAGTATTGTAGAGAATTTGTAAATAAATATGATAAGTCCAAATGAAATAAAAAATAGAGCGTTAGCTTTTTCAAAAGAATGGGATATGGAATATAGCGAGGACGCAGAAGCCAAGAGCTTTTGGGACGGCTTTTTCGATGTATTTGGCGTATCTCGTCGTCGTGTTGCTTCTTTTGAATGGCCAGTAAAAAAATTAAGTGGCAAGCAAGGATATGTTGATGTGTTGTGGAAAGGAAAAATGTTAGCAGAACATAAATCTCGCGGATTAAGCTTAGACAAAGCGTATAGTCAAGCAAAAGATTATTTTCCAGGGCTTAAAGATGCAGAATTGCCTAGATACATCATAGTTTCGGATTTTTCGTTAATTAGATTATATGATTTAGAGAAAGATACGAAAGAAGAGTTCTCGTTGAAAGATCTGTATAAAAATATAGATTTGTTTGATTTTATTTCTGGGCACAAGTCAGTTGTAGATTATGGGAAAGAAGAAAATGCGAGTATTGAAGCAGCGCAATTAATGGCGCTATTTCACAATGAAATTGCTAAAACAGGTTATTCTGGGCATGAATTAGAAGTTTTTCTTGTTCGTATTTTATTTTGTCTTTTTGCGGATGACACTGGTATTTTTCCCAAACATTCTTTTCGTAATTATATTGAAAATAGAACTCAAGTGGATGGAAGCGATCTTGGCCCCAAAATAGCTCAAATTTTCCAAATTTTAAATACCCCAACAGAGAAAAGGCAGTCAAATTTAGACGAAGATCTTGTTGTATTTCCATATGTTAATGGTGGAATTTTCTCCGAAAATATCGGTATTGTTTCCTGTGATGCGAATGCGCTAATTAGATTGATAAAATGCTCTAGTTTTGATTGGTCTGAAATATCTGCTTCTGTCTTTGGTTCTCTTTTCCAAGGTGTTATGAATGAGAAAGAAAGGAGACAACTGGGGGCGCATTATACTTCTGAAATAAATATTTTAAAAGTTATAAATTCTCTATTTCTTGATGAGTTATATATAGAATTTGATCAAGTTAGATATGACCCCAGAAAACTTGAGGCATTTCATAAAAGACTGGCTACACTAAAATTTCTTGATCCAGCCTGTGGATGTGGTAATTTCCTTGTTGTAGCTTACAGGGAAATTAGAAAACTAGAATTAGAAGTTTTGATTCAAAAAGAAAAAAATGGAGAGTTGATGCTTATGCCCACAGAAGATATGTCTATCGTTAATGTTAACCAATTTTATGGTATTGAAATTAAAGAATTTCCCATACTTATTGCGCGAGTTGCGATGTATCTGGTTGACCATCAAATGAACAATGAATTGTCTAAATTATTCGGTAAAATATATGCTCGTATTCCTCTTCGCGAACCAGCTACAATAGTAAATGCAGATGCGCTTACTACGGACTGGGAAAGTGTTGTCCCTAAAAATAAACTCTCATATATTTTAGGCAATCCACCTTTTGTTGGGGCTCGCTTAATGAGAAAAGAACAAAAAGAAAATTTCTTAAAACTTTTTGACGATACAAGAGGCGCAGGAAATCTTGATTTTGTGACAGCTTGGTATGAAAAAGCTTCACGGTATATGGTTGGTACAAAAATTAAAACTGCTTTTGTTTCTACTAATAGTATTTGTCAAGGCGAGCAAGTGGGTATTCTTTGGAAAAGATTAAAGGAAAAATATGGAGTAGTAATACATTTTGCCCATCAAACTTTCAAGTGGAATAACGACGCGCCCGGAGTGGCGGCAGTTTATTGTATTATTGTAGGCTTCGCATGTTTTGATGTTCCCAAAAAATATCTATATGAATATGAAACAATAAAAAGTGAGCCGAAAGAAAAAGAAGCTAGCCATATAAATTTTTATCTTTCAGAAGGGGAAGATATATTTTTAGAAAATATAAAAAAGCCTGTTTGTGATGTGCCAGAAATGATATTTGGTAATATGGCAAATGATGGAGGCAATTTAATTATAGAAGATGGGGATTTAGAAGAATTTTTGAAAGATGAACCAGAAAGTAAAAAATATATTAAACAGCTAATTGGTTCTGAAGAATTTATTAATAATAAAAAACGTTGGTGTTTATGGCTTGTGGGAATAGATCCATCAACTTTACGCATGATGTCTAAAGTTTTGGAGAGGATAGAAAAGACCAAACAACACAGATTAAATAGTAATCGTAAAGCAACAAAGAAACTCGCAAAAACGCCGTCTCTTTTTGGAGAAATTCGTCAGCCTCAAAATGATTACTTACTTATTCCAAGAGTTTCGTCTGAAAATAGAGAAATTATTCCAATTGGTTATTTTTCTAAAGATATAATTATGACCGATCGTTGTGCTTTTGTTCCAAATGCCAGTCTTTATCTTTTTGGCATACTTACTTCATCTATGCATATGGTTTGGGTAAATAAAGTTTGTGGACGATTAAAAAGTGATTATAACTACTCCATAAATATTGTTTACAATAATTTCCCTTGGCCTGAAAATATAAAAAGTGAACAAAAAAAGAAAGTTGAAGAATGTGCACAAAAAGTTTTAGATGTTCGATTACAATTTCCAGATAGCTCACTGGCTGATTTATATGACCCAAACACTATGCCACCGGATTTAGTGGAAGCGCATAATGATTTAGATAGGGCAGTAGATGCTTGTTATGGTAGAAAATTTAAAGATAAAGAAGAAAGAATTGAATTTTTGTTTGAACTT
>Ga0209324_10000573_pt1 | contig 25701 bp, 34 predicted proteins | sample Rifsed19ft3_FD_184015 | JGI IMG/M metagenome (GOLD analysis project Ga0209324, IMG submission 184015) | Soil microbial communities from Rifle, Colorado, USA - sediment 19ft 3 (version 2) | ecosystem: Environmental > Terrestrial > Deep subsurface > Rock core/Sediment | place: Rifle, Colorado...
CAGCCCGTTCGCCGGCATCGGTTCAGAGGGAGTGTCGGCGGTCCGGCACGGGCGGAGATTCATCGGGATCGAACTGAAGCCATCCTACTTCGAGACAGCTTGCCGCAACCTGGACGCCGCCGTGAGCCAGCTCTCCTTGCTGGCAGTGGCGGAAACGCCATGAACGTCCAGCGCGAGCATGCCCTCCGACTCGTCGCGCGGGAACGCGATCGGGCTGAACAGCTACGCGATCAGGGCCATCTCCGGTACACGGCCGCTGACCCTGACTGCCCAAGCGTACTGCGCCTTGCTGCTCTCGTCGAAGAGGTAGGCGAGGTCGCCAGGGCCGTGCATGACAACACAGATACTCTGGACTCCGAGCTCGTACAGGTCGCCGCTGTCGCAGTCGCATGGCTTGAATCCCGAACCATCCGGGCGGAAGGAGCAGCATGAACTCTCAAGATCAGGTGAAGGAACACGTCTGCCCGGGCTGCGGGAAACCATACTCCCAAGTCCTCCACACCTCCTGCACAGGCACCCCCAGCGCAAACCCTCAAGCCCAACTACAGCTTGAGGAACGAAGGGCCGGGAAAATCCTGTTAGACCTCATCGACACCCGGGCCAAGAACACCATGCTCGATCTACTCCGCCTCCAGGCAGAGCTGGGCGCCGTCCGGAGCCGCCTCATCGCCCGCGAGGAGATCTCCAGCATGGCCGGGCTCGTGCTACGAAGGCTCCAAGACTGGACGACGAAGCCAGCCGAGCTCATCACCGGGAGAGAGCTCGCTTCGATCTTCGGCGAGCTGCTCCGCGACTACTCACAGACGACCGACGAACCGGGCGAGTGAGAAACGATGCCCTACGCACTCCTCGACGACACGTTCCACAGTCACCCGAAACTCGTCGCTTCAGGCTGGGCCGCACGCGGCCTCTACGCCGCCGCCCTCTCCTACTGCGCCGCCTACCTAACCGACGGGTTCGTGCCCGGCTCCTGGATCAAGACAATAGGGGCGGGGCGTATAGCAGAGCGCCTCGCGCTGCACGGATTATGGATCAAAAGTCGTGCAGCGCAACGCTTCCTCATCACGGCTTCAGACGGCGAGGCAGAGACGCTCGTCTGCCCCGAAAACGGATACGTAATCCAGGACTACCTAGAGTACAACCCATCCCGCCGCCAGATTGAGCAAAAGCGCTTGCAGAAAGCCATTGCGGGAAAACGAGGGGCTCAGAAACGCTGGCACAGCGATAACATAGACCATGGCACCCGCCATAGCGAAACGATGGCAGAACCCATAGCACCCGCCATAGCACCCGCCATGGCAGATGGTCAGCAGATGCTTAGCTCCCCGCGCGCGAGCGTCGCGCGCCCCCTGCCCCTTAAGAACGAAGAACCGTCCGTACCGTCCGTAAGGGAAGAGGGGTTCGGGGAGAAACCCGACCTCGCCACCCTCACCGCCGCCGCAACCCCCCCCAGCATCGAAGACGGCCTGCGCAGCAAGAGCACGGACGGACGGACGGACGGTGCGCAAGCGCACACGGAAGAGCAAGGGCGTGAGGGGCCAAGGCCGACTGTCTCCGTCGGCGACGACGATCCGACAGTCCAAGCCTGGCTCACAGCCAAAGGCCGGACGTGACCGAGTCGACGCTCACCCTCACCGAGACGCTCGCCTCGCTCGGACTCACCCCCAAGCAGATCGCAGAGCTCGAAGAAGACGACGAACGCGCCTGGGGATGGATCCTCTGGCTCCGCGAGCAAGCCGGAATCACGAACCCCGCTGGCCTCCTGATCGCCAAATACCGCACCGGCAGCACCGCCCCCGACGCGCAAGCCTGGCGAGGCAACACCCCAGGACGAGGCCCCGACTACCCCACCCTGCTTCGCTGCGCCCAAGCCCTCGTCACGAACACAGGACACGAATACCGGGAAGAGGAACTACTCGAAGAGCTCAGACGACTGGAGCACACGACACAGATCGGCAACGGCGCCACCCTGACCGGCAAAGACCGCGACCGACTGCTACGGGAAGCGGCCAAGATGCGAGAAAACCACGAGCTCGGACAGGAGCAACGAGACCAAGACGCCCAGCACGAGACACTCCGCTACTACACCGACCAGATCCGTCAAGGCAAGATCAACCGACGGAACCTGAGAGGAATCCTGCCCCAACTCCAGCACATCCTGACCGTCGACCAGGCTGAAGCGCTGAGAGCGCTGACAGCCGAGGGAACGACTCGCGCATGAACTGGAACGACTATCCTGACCGAGAGATCGCAGAGCGCGTCTGCACCGACAAGGAACTCGCCGTCCTCAAACTCAAGCAACAAGGCTACGGGCGCCGACTCGGCAGCCTTCACCTCGATATCAGCGACGAGACATGGCGGACGCGAATGCGCAACGCGCTCCGCAAGATTCGACACGAGAAAGAACGAGCCCAGGAGGCAGCGTGAGAATACTCATTCGACAGGGAGCAGGCCCCCTCGCGGCCTACCAGGCGATGCACGAAGAAAGACTCCGCCGCGGACGCCTCACCCCCGTGGAAGGCAAGTGCAAGAGCGACCCACCCCCCACCACGACAGCCGACGATCAGCTCTACACGATGGGCCAAGATCCCAGGTGGCTACTCCGCGGAATCCCAGCGATAGGGCGAGGAGTGACTGGGGCAATCCGCCACACGCGTCCCGAAGACTGCCTCGGATGATGTCATCCGAACCGTCCTGGTATCCTCTACGCCGACCCTACAAACGGGGCAACGACTCCGAGCAAGCCATGAGAGTCTGACCCCTCCCCCCCTACGCTACGCGTGTCTCCCCAGCCGCCCACCAAGGCGGCATTTTCGTGTCCCGACCCATAATCCGCACCCACCTCGAAGACCGAGACCAGAAACGCATCAGACCCCACCTCCGAGACCGAGCACGAGCTCCGAGACGGCAGCCGACAGCCGACCCGCAACCCATCAGAGACCAACCCATCCCGAAACGGAAACGACACTGAACTGGATCGTTCGCCGCCTCCGTCTGTACCGCGAGATCATTCGGCTACTCCGCACGTCCCGCATCCCGATGCGGATCGGCGAATGGCATGGCCGCCGCTGGCTCATCGTGTGGGACTTCCCACCGATCAGGACGCAACGACTATGAGTCCCATCGTCCGTCTCTGCCGCTGTGGCCGCATCCCACCACCCGGCCTACGCCACTGCCCCGGCCACACACCACGAGGCAACGACACCTACGCCTACCAGCAAGCCAGCCGACACATCCGAGCAACCGCAACCCACTGCTGGCTCTGCCACGAACCATTCACCCCCGACGACCCGGCCACTGCCGACCACATCATCCCCCGCAGTCAAGGCGGCACGGACGCGATGGACAACTTACGGGCCGCTCATCTTTCATGCAACTCACGGCGCGGAGCAACCCGTGCCCCTTCAGAAATCTCTAACTACGATGTATCGCCTTCCATGCCGCGCAAGTTTTCGCGGGTGTCAGAGGCTCTGTGATGGCTGTGGTGGCCGAGATGGTTGGGACGCTGCGTGTCTGCGTCGGCTGTGGTGAAGAGTTCGAGGACCGGGGGAGGTCGGCGCCGCGCAGCTACTGCTATTCGTGCCGGCCGGGGGCGGTAGTCGCGCAGCCTGGGCGATCGCGTAAGCCTGTCAGGGGTAAGCCGTTCACGGTCGAGCATTTCCGGGCGTGGTCGGGTCGGTTCAAGCTGAAGGACGGCCGCCGGTTCAAGCTCGAGCCGTACCAGGCCCTTTTTCTCGAGGATCTCTTCGCTCGCGACGGCGAGGGTAAGACGGTGTATTGCGAGCTCTGGTTGGTGGTGCCGGAGGGGAACGGGAAGACGACGTTCTTCGCGCTCGTGACGCTCTACGTGCTCGCGTTCGTGCCGGAGGCGTGGGTACCTGTGGCGGCGTCGGCGCGGGATCAGGCGGTCGATCTGACGTATCGGATCGCGGCCGGGTTCGTGAAGCGCAACGATCTCGAGGATGCCTACCGGCTGCATCCGGGCTACCGGCAGATCGTACATCGGGAGTCGGGTGGCGTGGCCAAGATTTTCGCGTCGGATGCGGCGTCGGGTGATGGTGTCGATCCGACCCTGGCTCTGATCGAGGAGCTTCACCGGCTGACGGACATGAGTCTGTATGAGACATGGGCCGGGAAGGTGGACAAGTCGGATGGGCAGTTGATCGTGGCATCGACGGCCGGGGAACCGGGGAGCGCGTTCGAGGAGCTGCGCGAGCGGATTCGGCAGGCGGCGACGGACAGCCACCGTGACGGTTGCTTCCTGCGCGCGGCCTCCGGCGGGGTGGTCTTGCACGAGTACGCGATTCCCGAGGACGGCGACCCGGAGGACCTCGAGCTCGTCGCGCAGGCTAATCCGTTCTCCGCCAAAACGGTCGAGCAGTTAGCGAAGAAGCGGACGAAGCCGTCATGGAGTCTCGCTCACTGGCAGCGGTTTACGTGCAACCTACCGACTCGGGGTGCGAGCGCCGCGATTACTGAGCGTGAGTGGGCGGCGGCGCGTTCGGACCGGCTGATCCCGGCCGGCGAGCGGGTGTGGGCCGGGCTGGATCTCGGCTGGAAGTTGGACACGACGGCGCTGGTACCGCTTTGGTGGGAGAGCGATCACTTCCGCCTCTTCGGGCCGGCGGTGGTGCTGGAGCCGCCGCGAAACGGCGACATGCTGGCGGTCGACGACGTGAAAGGGGCGATCATGCAGCTTGACGCCCGAAACCCGATCGTCAGTCTGGTGATGGACATGACGGACGGTGCGGATATCGCGCAGTGGGCGTCTGACGAGCTAGGGCTCGTCGTGGTCGACCGTTCCCAGGGCAACCCGGCCCTAGTCGGCGACTACTCGGCTTTCATGGCGGGGCTTCGTGGGCACGTCCTCTTTCATTCCGGCGACCGGGGGCTGACAGATCATGCACTGAACGCGACGGCGCGCGTGCTGCCGAACGGTGACGTTCGTTTCGCGCGGCCGAAGCAGGCGAGGCTGAGGTCGGATCTCGGGCAACGCGCACGGGTGTTCGATGCGTTGCAGGCGGCGGCGATGGTGCATTCGGTCGCGGCGACGCCTGCGCCAGCGGAGATGGCATTCGCTTGGGGGCCGGCATGAAGCTCCGTGCTCTCTTCGGCTCTCCCGTCCGCGGTGTGAAGTCGCTCGCCCGCATGGTCTTTCGACGCAACCCGATTCGTAACTTCCTCGTCTCCCGGTCGAAATACGACTACATGAAGGACGTCGGCGACGGCACCGGCTCGAGCACGGTCATGGCCCCCCTGTTGTGGATCGCCCGCACGTTCCCGGAGGCGCCACCGATGCTGTGGCGCCAGTTCGAGGACGGCCACGAGGAGATGGAGCGCGCCCACCCGATGCTCCGGCTTTTGCAACGGCCGAACCAGCATTTCTCCGGGTCGATCCTCTGGATGGCGACGCTGATGGACTGGTACGTGGACGGCAACGCCTACTGGCTGAAGCTACGCAACGGTGCCGGCAGGCCGGCCGAGTTGTGGTGGGTACCATCGTGGGTGATCGAGCCGAAGGGCGACGAGACGACGCTCGTCACGCACTACGAGTACAAGCCCGAGTTCGAGACGGTCAACGTCGCCGTCGACGACGTCGTCCACTTTCGCTTCGGCATGGACGGCGACGACCCGCGCAAGGGTCGCTCGCCGCTGAAGAGCGTGCTCCGCGAGGTGTTCACGGACGATGAGGCCGCGTCGTTCACCGCGAACCTACTGCACCACATGGGCGTGCCCGGCCTGATGGTCAGCCCGGACTCCGACAGTCCCCCGAGCGAGGAGGACGTGCTGGCGACGAAGGAGTACCTGAAGTCCGCCTTCATCGGCGACAAGCGCGGTGAGCCGCTCGTGATGCGCGGGAAAACGAAGGTCGAGCAGTTCGGCTTCTCCCCGGAGCAGCTTCTCCTGAAGGAGCTTAGGCGGATCCCGGAGGAACGCGTGTCTGCGGTGCTCGGCGTTCCGGCGATCGTCGCCGGGCTCGGCGCCGGCCTCGACCGCTCGACATTCACGAACTACCGTGAAGCGAGGGAGGCGGCTTACGAGCAGACGATCATCCCGACGCAACGGATCCTCGCGGAGGACATTCGCTTTCAGCTCCTGACCGATTGGGAATCGGATCCGTGGGCGTGGCGCGCGGGCTTCGACCTGAGCTCGGTGCGGGTATTGCAGGAGGATATGGACTTGCTCGCGACCCGCCTGAACGTGGGTGTGCAGGGCGGCTGGGTGAAGCGCGCGGAGGCACGTCTGGCGATGGGACACGCGGTCGCTACCGATGGCTCGGACGACGTGTATCTGATCCCGTTGAACGTGGCGGAGGTGCCGGCGGACGGGTCGCCTCATCGGACCTTCACGCCGCCCCCGGGTACGGATCGTCGCGGTGCCGGGCCACCGAACGGGGCCGCAGAACTGACCAGTGAGGAGCTACGAGAGGTGGTGGCATGAGCAAGTACCCGCAGATCATCAAGGCGATCAGCGAAGCACCGTGGGCGATCCTGCCGGAGAAGCTGGCAGTGATCCGTGAGTTGATCGCCTTCCGGGCTGAGGGGCACCGGCTGACCGACGAGGAGATCCAGGCCAGGATCGGCGTGGCCCCGCAAAGGCAGGCGGCGGTGACGCAAGGGTCGGTTGCGATCCTGCCACTGTTCGGGGTGATGGTCCCGCGGGCATCGCTGATGTCGGACATCAGCGGCGGCACCTCAGTAGAGGGGTTCTCCGCCATGTTCGCCGCTGCCGTCAACGACCCGCAGGTCGACGCGATCTTGCTCAACATCGACTCGCCCGGCGGCCTAACCGACCTGGTGCCGGAGCTCGCGGCGCAGATCCGGGGTGCGCGCGGCCAGAAGCCGATCGTCGCGATCGCGAACACAGACGCAGCGTCGGCCGCCTACTGGGTTGCCGCGCAGGCCGACGAGGTGGTCGTCACTCCGTCGGGGAAGGTCGGGTCGATCGGCGTGTTCGCCGCCCACGAGGACATCAGCGCGATGGAAGAGAAGCTCGGCGTCAAGACGACGCTCGTCAGCGCCGGCAGGTTCAAGACGGAGATGAGTCCGTTCGAGCCCCTGTCGGATGAGGCGCGGGCGGCGTTGCAGGCCCGCGTCGACACCGTCTACGAGATGTTCGTGAATGATGTGGCGGCCGGCCGACGTGTTACTCCGGATGCTGTTCGCGGCGGGTTCGGGGAAGGTCGCCTGGTAACGGCGTCAGACGCGCTCCGCGAGGGGATGGTCGATGGTGTAGCGACGCTCGAGGAGTCTGTCACTAGACTAGCCCGTAGCGGGGCGGTAACGAGCACGTCAGCAGCGTTCGCCATGGCGACCAGCTCGAACTCGACTGCGAACTTCCAGGTACGCTATGCCCGTCCGCCCGGTGAACCCGCCGCAGGGCCGATCGCATCCCACTCGACCGTCGTCGTCGATGAGCCATGGGACGGCCCCGGTCAGGTGGCCGCCTGCCCGGCCGAACGAGGGGCGCTCAGGCGGATGCACGCCTGGGTTGACGACGACAGCGACCCTGGCGCCAAGAGTTCCTACAAGTTCCCGCATCACATGATGGGCGACGACATGCCCGGTCCCGCGAACGTCAACGGAATTCGGAACGGGCTCGCCCGGCTGCCGCAAGCCAACATCCCCGACGCGGATAGAGTAGGCGTTGAACGCCACCTGCGTCGTCACCTCGATGACTTCAATGATCAGGCCGCCATGAGCGGCCTTTCTTTCACCGATGAGGCTGACGCCCTGCGTGACAGGACCTCTCACCTCGTCGATCGTGCGACCTCGCTTGCCGAGGTTGAACGCGGCGGCCTTACGGTCGCCAAGCGCGAGCGCCTGACCGCTTGTACGGGGGAGCTGCGCGGGGCCGCCCAGAAGCTCGATGAGCTGCTGGCGGCGACAGACAGCAAGCGGACTGCCGAGCTGCTGCGCCAACGGGCGCGGTACGAGCGGCAGCGCAACCTCTAGGAGGAGAACATGAGCAAGCTCACGGACCTTCGCGGTCAGCTCGACGCTGCCCGCAACGAACTCGCCGCCATTTTCAAGGAGGCCGGCGAGGACATGGACATGAGCAAGGTCACCGTGATCGAGGGTGACTCGAAGGCGAAGGTCGAGTACATCGGCCAGGTGAACGACAAGATCGACGACTACGCCAAACAGCTCGAGGAGTTCAACGCGCTCGACGCGATGCGACTCCGCGCCGACGAGCTCGGCCAGGTGCAGCCGCACCCCGGCCACATCATTACCGGTCGCCGTGACCGCTCCGAGCTGAAGTCGCTGGGCGAGTTGTTCGTCGAGTCGGACGCCTACAAGGGGCGGCAGGGTGGCAGCCACGCGCCAGGCCCGCTGAGCGTTCTCGATCTTGGCCCCAACGAGATCAAGGCGACGCTGTTCGAGACCTCGGCTGGCTGGGCACCCGAGTCGGTCCGGACTGGCCGTGTCGTCGAAGACGCATTGCGGCCGATCCAGCTCATCGACCTGATTCCAACTGCGGCGACGACGCAGGCGGCGATCGTCTACATGGAGGAGACGACCGCTACCTCGGGTGCGGCGACCCGCGCGGAGGGCGCAGCCTACGTTGCCTCCACGCTCGCCCTGACGGAACGGTCGAAGACCGTCCGCTCGATCGGCACGAGCATCCCGATCACCGACGAGCAGCTCGAGGACGTCGCCCAGGCCGAGTCGTACGTCAACGGCCGCCTCGGCTTCTTCGTCCGCCAGCACCTCGACGACCAGCTCCTCAACGGCACCGACGTCGCACCGCAGTTGGACGGGATCCTCGGCTTCACAGGTCTCCAGACGCAGGCGAAGGGGGCGGATCCGACGCCGGACACCGTTCACAAGGCGATGACGAAGATCCGGGTGACCGGCCGGGCGTTCCCGTCCGCGTTCGTCGTCCACTCGAACGACTGGCAGCAGGTCAGGCTCCTCACGACCGCCGACGGCATCTACATCTGGGGGTCTCCTTCGGAGGCCGGCCCGGAGCGGATCTGGGGTCTGCCGGTCGTCCACAACGAGGCGATCGCGGAAGGCACCGGGCTCGTCGGCGACTTCTCCGACGCGATGATCCAACTCTTCATCCGCCGCGGCCTCGAAGTCCAGCTCGGCTACGACGACGGGGACTTCATTGAGGGGAAGCGGACCGTGCGGGCGGGACTTAGGGCCTGCTTGGTCGGCTACAGAGGGGAAGCATTCTGCACGACGACAGGCATCTAGTAGGACAGTTTCGGGGCGCTCGCGTGAGAGCGCGCACCAGAGGACAAGAACGAGGGGCGCCCATCCAGGCGCCCCTCTTCATGAGGGAGGACTGACATGCCAGTCATTCAGGGCCAGAACGTCATCACCGGGGCGATCAAGCGCGGGCAGGTCGTCAGGCGCCCCGGAGTCGAGTACTACGTGGATGCGGTCAACGGCTCCTCTGCGGCCGACGGGGAATCATGGGAGACGGCCTTGTCCACGGTTCAGGCGGCACTGAACAAGTGCGTCGATGGTCGCGGCGACACCGTCTACCTGCACACCGGCACGACGTTCGCGGAGAATCTCGTGCTCACCGCCAAGGACGACGTTCAGTTGATCGCTGTCCAGGTGGCCGGTAACTCCAAGCGTCTGATCATCGCGCCTGCCACGGGGATCGCGCTCGACGTCGCGCAGTCGGACAGGTTCGCGGCGGTCGGCGTGCGGTTCGTCGGCACGAGCGCTGTCGGCGTCCGTTCGGACGGTGAGGGTGCCTACTTCGAGAACTGCGACTTCACCAGTGATACGAGCCACGGGTTCCATTTCCTCGGTGCCACCGCTACCGCGAATACGGGGTCGGGGACGGTGTTCGACGGCTGCGTGTTCCGTGAGTGCGGCGGGGCGGGCCTGCGCAGCTCGAAAGGGACCGGGGTGTGTCTGGGATTGCAGGCCACGAACGTCAACGTCCGGGACTGTCAGTTCTATCTGAACACCGGCGACGACATCGACGACGACTCAGGCAGCGAGAGCCCCACCTACTTCTATCAGTGGGAGATTTCGGGCTGCAAGTTCATGTCCCGCAACAAGGCCGTATACCTCGACATGAACGGGGGCGTCTCGGCGGAGTGCCTGATCTGCGGTAACTGGTTCGCGAACGATGGGGCCGCGCTGACGGCGACACAGATCGCGCTCGCTACCGGCGCCGTGTTCGTGGGCAACTTCGACGCGAACGGCGTCCGCGACGGTTCGACGCTCTAGGAAGGGGGATGTGATGGCGGGACTTGAGATCAAAATCGACCCGGCTTCCCGCTGGGTCGTAGCGGAAGAGAAGCTGTGGCTGACCGCCGACCGGGAGCGGCTCGTGCCGGCGGGGCACAAGGAGGCGGCGTTTCTGTTCACCCTGCCCGGCCGTAAGGTCAGCGTCGCGGACGCGGAACGCTACGGACTCCTGAAGACGAAGGCTGTCCTGGTCGAGGAGCCGGAGGCTGAGGGCGGCCAGGACGAGACGATGCTGGGCGAGCCGCTCGAATCGCTGACCGAGCCCATGCCCGCTCCGGGGTTGCACGTGAAGCCCGAGGCAAAGCGGCGGAAGGTCAAGAAGAGCTAGGAGGCGGGGATGCCATCGACGATCGAGATCAGAGACCCCACTAAGGTAATCGAGATCACCTGCTCGAACGGTGAGGGCGTCTCCTGGAACGTCAACGCCCGCTTCGAGGAGCTGTACGAGCAGATCGACGCCTGGCACACCGCGCTCCCGATGACATCGCTGAAATGGGAGAATCTGCCACCCGACGGGACCACGGCCCTCTACCAGCTCACCTGCCAGGCCGTTGACGGACGCACGTGGGATATCAAGGTCGGATTGCGCCCTGGGTTGGACGCGCCCATGTTCTCGTTCAACGTCACGGACCGCTTCGAGGAGCAGGAGTTCTCCCCGCAACGGCTGATGCGCGACACGCTGATCGCGCTAACCCGCGAGTATCAGGTCACCCTCGTCGAAGTCACGTGGGTCTGATGGCAACCGGGACGAGGATCGGGCTCGGCGGCAGCGCCCAGGTGTACTGCGTCCACGACCGGCAGAAACGACAAATCATCGACCCGGAGCAAGTGCGCTTCCTCGGACGCGCCCTCAACGTCCAATACGACCCCCGACATCACAAGCTACAGACGTGCGCGTGCTGCCAAAACCTGTTCGTCACCCCTGACGACACCCCGCGGCTGTGCGACCGCTGCTCGGGCGTAACGGCACACCCGCTCGCCGCCCCGTTACCGGAACCGCTGGAAGGAGCCATCTGATGGCTAAGACGACAACGTACCTGTGCGAGAACCCGGCCTGCTCTCTCGGCGCGGTCGGCTACCCCGGACGGTTCACCGGCGGGATCACCGAAGCAGGAGCACTGATGCTGACCGGCAACCCTGACGCCAACCACGGTGACGGCATCTGCCCAAACTGCGGCAAACCAGGCAACAAGGAGAACTGAGATATGGCAGAGATCATCCCAGACGAAGGCTTGGACCTGCTCCTCGGACAGTTCCCGAAAAACTCGACCCGGCAGACGAGCTGCTGGCTATGCCTGTTCACGTCCCAGACCGCGTCGACGGTGATCACGTCTGGTCAGACGATGGCCGACATCACCGAAACCGTGTTCACGAACTACGCGAGGCAGGAGTTGGCGACTGCGACGTGGGGGGCGGTAGCCGCCGGCACGGGTGGGCGGAAGACGACGTATTCGCAGATCACGTTCCCGACCGTCGGCGCGACCGGCGCCACCATCAACGGGTTCTTCCTCAGCGACATCCTCTCCACGACCGGTGACAAGTGTGAGGGGCAGGCGAACTTCGACGACGTGACCGCCGTCGTGCTCGCGACGAACGACATCATAAAGTGCACTCCATCGTTCCAATACAACTCTTAGATGAATGATTGTCGTCGTAGTGTGATAGTATGGTTCAGCATCACTACAGGGAGGAACCATGCGACGGCGACAGCGCCCGGATCTTGTCGAGATACGGCAACAAGGTAAGTCACGCCAGAGGTGGGCCAGGGATGAGACCGGGCAGTGGTGGTGGTACCCCTTCGGAACGGAAGAAGACAACCGCGGCCGGGCCGAAGAGCGGATCTGCGCGGGATGCGGGGGCATGTTCGTTTTCAGGACCAGCCTCGGCCAGACCGGGCGTGGCCTCTACTGCTCTAGGGTCTGCTCCAATCGTGCTACGAAGCCGATGCGGGGGCGGAGAGGCCCGGCTCATCCGAACTGGAAGGGTGGTCGTTACGTGAATAAGCGGGATGGCTACGTGAGCATTCAGGCCACCGATGAACTCGGAGAGCGCACCCGGCAGCTCGAGCACCGCCACGTCATGAGCCAGCACCTGGGCCGTTCCCTTTACGACTACGAAACCATCCATCACAAGAACGGCGACAAGTCGGACAACCGGATCGAGAACCTGGAGCTTCGCGTCGGCCGTCATGGTCGTGGTGCGACTGAGGCGCATTGTCCGACGTGCCGGTGTTTCGATTGAGAGTGTTTCCCATACGGTGTGGAGAGGCCGCGTCAGCGGCCTTTTCCATGGGTGATCGGAGGCCCGATGACACTGGCGTTGCCTGATCTGATGCCAGGGGTCAGCCGAGCGCTCGCCTCCGGCCGAACGTGGGACGCCTACACGGCCCTGCGACGTTGCTTGCCTCGCCGTCTGGCGGGCCGGGCGCTACTCGAGCTGGCGCGCACCGAGTTGCCCGACCGGCTGACGCATCGTCAGGAGCGGCTGACGGAGAGTGAGCTGTCCGTGTTGCGGGCGGCGGCGGACGGGCTGACGGTCGCCCAGACGGGCCGGTTGCTCGGCTACTCGCCGGACACGATCAAGGGCAAGCGCCGTTCGGTGATCGCGAAGGCTGGGGCGCGGAACATGGTGCAGGCCGTCTACGTGCTGCGCGAGAGTTCCTGATGGCGATCACGGTCACCGCCCTCGCAACGACTGAGGGCTCGGGCTTCGCCGAGATCCACGACATTGCCGGCGCGAACCCGTCTGCTGTGATCGGTGTAGCACTCGAGGTCAAGGCGGTGGCGGGTGGCACGACGTACACGAAGGCTGGGGCTACCCTGACTGCGGCTGTCACATCTGGCCTTGATGTGTACGAGGCGGTCAAAGCTGGGAAAGCGGTGTGTGACTGATGGCTACCTCGCAAACCTTCAACATCATCGGCCCGAACGGTGGCCGTTCGATTGGCTGACTAATGCCCGACCTCCAGAACTTCACGGTGACGCCGCTCGCGTCGGCGAGCGTGAACGTTCCTCGCGCCCGCATTGAATGTCAGGTTTGTGATTCGACAACGGGGGCGGTGCTGCGTGACTTCACAGGGATGAACGCGGTCACGTTCCCGAACATCCTGTCGAGCCTGACTGGGCCGGAGCGTTTGGAACTGCTCGACCTGATCGCCTCGTGGCTGATCATGAAACGGTTCGGGGCCTGATATGGCGACGTACTACGTCAGGAAGACGGGGTCGGATGCGGCTGCGGGGACGAGCGCCGGGGCCGCGTGGCTGACGATCGGAAAGGCGCTTGGCGCATCAGGGATCGCGTCCGGGGACACGGTGTACGTCGGCGCTGGCGTATATCGGGAGACCGTGACCGTGGCGATGGTCTCGGCGACCGCGGAGACGAAGGTGATAGCCGACGTTGACGGTGCGCAGACGGGTGACGCGGGGGAGGTTGTCTGGTCGGCGTACACGACGAACGATAAGACGGTCCCCACGGCCAGTCCGTGCCTGGCTCTCGCCGGCCGCGACTACCTGACGATCCGAGGATTCATATTCGTCTCTGGTGATGCCGTGGCTGTCACCGGCGCCACGGCCACTTCCACGAACATCACCATCGTTGGCTGCACCTTCATCATAGGTGCAAATAAGGGAGCCCTCTATGCTGCGAACACGGCGGATGTGGTGCTCAACTGGACAGTGGACTCGTGCATCTTCCTTACGACGGCCTCGACTGGGAACCTGTTTTACCTCGATATGGTGCGGAGCGCCAGCGCCGACTACGACGTAAACGTCGTGGTCAAAAACTGTGTTTCGCTGAGCGGGTACGGTCGTCACTTCGTGTTCGGCCCTTCTGGCGCGGGGGCGTTTTCCCCCGGCGGTCTGGACATCCTCAACTGCATCATCCTGGGTGGGGCTCGCGGCGTACACGCTTTGGCGAACACGTCCACGACGTTCCCCTGCACCGTCCTAAACTCGATCGTCGGCGGCCAGGGCAACGCCGCCCTAGAAGCAGCGGCAACGGGGCAGATCACGGAGGACTACAATCTTCTTCCGGCCACCACACCCCGGACGAACGTGAGCGTCGGGGCCAGCAGCATCTCGGGGCATCCGAGCCCTTACGCTTTGCTGTTCGAGATCGGGCAGGCGTTACTGCGGGGGGCGTCGCCGCGTCCGTTTCTCTCCCCGATGTTGGGGAGTCCTGCGCTTGGCTTCGGGAACAGCGGTGGCCCGACTACCGACATCCTCGGCCTCACCCGGCCCTCCGGTCCCGCTCTTACCTGGGCGAACGCCCTAGCTAGCATCGGAGCTTACGAGCGTGGCAATACAGGCCAGAAGGAAGTCACGACGGTACGCACCGGCTCGAATGCGTTGAAGCTGCTCGGCCCCTCCTGCCAGGACTTCGACCTCGCGGTGGGTGCAACGTCAACGACGGTCACCGTGTACGGCCGCTACGACTCGGCCTATGGGGCGGGCACGCTGCCGAGTATGCGAGTGCTCGCCAACGGTGAGATCGGCATTGCCGAAGCTACCGCCACGATGACCGGGGCTGCGAACACCTGGGAGCAACTCAGTCTTAACTTCACGCCGACCGCCTCAGGACTCATCACCGTCCGACTGATGTCCGCTGGTGATGGTGATGGGTCCGCGTTCTTCGACGACTTCGCCGTAGCCTGACATGGCAGCCAACCCTAACAGCTTCGACCACTACCGGCGCGGCGAGCCACTCGGCGGGATTGCCGGGAAGGTCACCGCGTTCTCGTTCGACCACTACCGGCGCGGCGAGCCGCTGCAAAGGTTGGTGGCGGAGGGTGTGTTTGAGAAGGTGGGAGCTGTCGCCGCCGCCGTTGTCGCCTCCGGTGCCGATGCTTTCACGGCTTCGGAGTTTGGTGCTGTCGTCTCCGCTACCGTCGCATCGGCCGCTGACGTTCACGAGGCTGTGGAGACCGGCACGGTCGTCAGTCCGGCCGTCGGAGCGGGCGCTGATATTCTCGAATCGGTAGAGACCGGCCGGGTAGTTACTGCTGCGGTAGCGCAGGGCGCAGACGTTCTTGAGTCCGTCGAGACCGGGACTGTGATCGGCGCGGCAGTCACAGCCGCGGCCGACGTGTTCGAGTCTGTAGACACTGGCTCTGTTGTCTCTGCGGTTGTCGCTTCGGCAGAGGGTGCGTTCGAGTCTGTCGAGAGCGGCTCCGTTATCAGTCCTGTTGTCATTTCTGGCTCCGATGTGTTCACTGCGAGTGAGATCGGTGTCGTTGTCAGCCCTGTTGCCACTGCGGGAGCGGATGTATTTGAGGCGGTCGAAGCTGGCTCAGTGGCTTCTGCGGCCGTTGCTGCGGGTGCTGACGTGTCCACGGCTGCGGAAACTGGGTTGGTCGCGTCCCCCGCGGTGGTTTCCGGCGCGGATGTCTTTACCGCCGCTGAGGCCGGAGCTGTCACTTCTGAGTTGGCTGTCTCTGGCGCGGATGCGTTCACGGCCGCCGAAACGGGGCTTGTTGCGGCTGACGTCGTAGCTGCTGGCGCGGATGCGGCGACCATGAACCGGGCCGGGCTGCTGGCCGCTGAGGCGGTCACGCTTGCCGCCGACGTATTCGAGGCTGTCGATACCGGTTCTATCGTCTCCGCGGGTGTTCCGTCGGGGGCGGATGTCCGGGAGGCGGTCGAGGCAGGGGCGGTCGTCTCCGCCGTCAGCGCCGCCGGCGTCGATGAGTTCACCGCCACCGAGACCGGGACCGTGACTAGCGCCGCCGCTGTCAGGGCAGCCGACGTGTTCGAGGCCGCGGAGGCGGGCGCTGTCGTTTCGCAGGCGGTGGCGGACGGCACGGACATCCTCGAAGCAACAGAGGCCGGCGCAGTCGTCTCGGAGGCTGTCGTCTCGGCTTCCGACGCGGTCGAGGCGGTCGAGGCGGGCGTCGTCGTCGCCGACGCCGTCCTCTCGGGCACAGCGGCCATCGTCCTCCCGATCACGTACGCGAAGACAGGCACGATCATCAGCGCCACCGTCGTCTCCGCACAGGACGTCTTCGAGGCCATAGACGCCGGTACTGTCGCCGCCGCCGCGTCTATCAGCGGGGCCGCCGTCGTGATCGCGGCACCCCCGATCACCGACCGCACGCTCCGCACGGGCGCGACCGGCAGGACGCTCGTCGACCCCGATACCGGGAAGACGCTGCATGTCCTGCTGAGCGGCAGGACGGCGCGCGCGGCCGCGACGGGGCGAACCCTCACCGCCCCAGGATCAGGAAGGACCACCCGTGCCTGACCCCGACTTCTACGTCAAGCAGAACGACACCGCGTCCGTACTGGCGGACGTGCTCAAGGACGAGGACAGCGTGGCGGTTAACCTCACCGGCGCCACCGTCAAGTTTTCGATGCAACCCCTCGCCGGCGGGGCCATGACGATCGCTGATGCGACCGCCACGAACGGCGACGTTAGCGAGGCGACACGAGGCAACGTCTCCTACACCTGGGCGGCCGTTGACACCGACACGGCTGGCTGGTACCTCGGCGAGTGGAAGGTCACGTACTCGGGCGGGAAGATCCAGACGTTCCCAAACGGCGGCTACATCCTCATCCTGATCGAGCCCGAGCTCGCTACCAGCACACCACGCTACCTCACGCTCGAAGAGTTCAAAGGCTCGAAAGAGCTGACTAACACCGTGTTCGCCGACGACGATCTGACGCGCGCCCTCAACGCCGCCGAAGGCGAGATCGAGGGTTTGTGTGGCCGCCGCTTCTGGTCGGACACGGCCGCGACGAACGTCCGCTACTACACGCCGACCAGCCCAAACCTCCTGCTCGTCGACGACGTGATCACCCTCACGAGCCTCCTCGTTGACCCGGGTGGGGACGGCACGTTCGAGGAAACCTGGGTCGAGAACACGGACTTCACGTTGGAGCCGTTCAACAACCCGAGCGAGACGCCCGCCCGTCCGCGCTGGCTCGTGAAAACGCATCCGCTCTCAACTCACGGTCTGCTGCCGACCCGGTACCCGCGCACCGTGAAGGTGACCGCCAAGTTCGGCTGGGTGACCGTGCCGTATGAGATCGAGCAGGCGGTAGGGCTGCTCGCGAGCCGCCTCGTGATCCGGTCCCGGGAGGCGCCACTCGGCGTCGTCGCACTCGGCCTGGACGCGGTAGCGGGCAGGATCGCCCGGGAGGACCCGGACGTGCGCGGTCTGATTGCCCCGTTCGTGAAGCGCGGCCCGGGGATGGTGTAGATGGCAACGGTAGCGGAGATCCGGGAGGGTCTCCGGGCGAACCTCGCCACGATCACCGGCTGCCAGGTGTCCGCGTACATGCTCTCGCAGCCGACCACACCATGCCTGTACGTCGTTCCCGGTGCAATGGACTTTGACCAGGCGATGCAACGCGGCATGGACCGGTCGACGTTCCGTGTCGTCGCGCTCGCCGGCCTCGCCTCCGACATCGGCGCTCAGAAGAAGCTCGACGAGTTCCTAGCCCGGTCCGGGGCAACCAGCGTCAAAGCGGCGATCGAGGCTGACCGCACCTTGGGCGGTGTCGTCGATCATCTGCGCGTCATCGACTATTCCGACTATCGCACCTACGGGCAACCGGGCGGACAAGTTCACCTCGGTGTCGAGTTCACCGTTGACGTAATCGAGTAGAAGGGAGACAAGGATGGCAACCCTGACAGTCCAGGACGTGACCCGGCTCGGGGTCGCGACCACCTACGCTGCCTGCACCAGCGGCGGCGACAAGTTCCTGCCGAGCGAGAACACCTTCCTGCACGTGAAGAACGCGAGCGGCGGGGCACTAACTGTCACCGTCGCGGCGGCGAAGGTACCGGCCCCGAACCTGACGATCACGTTTGCGGCCGTGTCGATCCCCGCAACCACCGGCGACAAGATGATCGGCCCGTTCCCCGCGGACGTGTTCGCCGCAGCAGCGGACGGGCTCGCAGCGATCACCTACAGCGGCGTCACGTCTCTGACAATCGCCGCGATCAAGCTAACGCAGCCGTAGAGAGGAGGCAACCCGTGAGAACCTACCGGGCCACCGGGAGCGTCCCGCTGCCCGAGATCGAAGTGGGCGACACGTTCGAGGCGGACCTGTCCGCCGAGCTCGAAGCCGACCTGATCGGGACGGGCCGAGTGGAGATCGTGCCGCGCCCCTACCGGGTCGTCGGCAACCGCCGCGTGTTCGAGACCGACCCGGGCGGCCAGTTCGAGGCCGCGCTGTCGGTCGAGCAGGAGGGGCAGCTCGTCGCCGCAGGGCACATCGCCCGCGTCGAGCCGCCCGCGAAGAAGCCGGGGAGGGGCGGGAAGGCCGAGCCGGCCGTTGAGCCCGCGCCCGAGCCGGGTAACGACGAACATGAACGAAAGGAGTAGATCGCATGGCGAAGCATATGATCTATGACGCCAGCCTGGTCGTGAATAGCGTCGACCTGTCCGATCGCGTCGCGTCGGTCACGGTGACTCAGAACCGGGCCGACCTGGACGTGACGGCGATGGGCGCAACCGGCGTCCAGCGGATCGCCGGTCTCGGGGACGACTCGTTCGACGTGGACTTCTGGGCGGACTTTGCCGCCTCCGAGGTTGACGCCACCCTGTCCGGTCTTGTGGGGGCGGCGGCGTTCACGGTGGTCGCGAAGTATTCGTCGGCTGCGGTGTCGTCGACGAACCCGACGTTCACGGGGTCTTGCATCCTGACGGCGTACACGCCGATCGCGGGAGCACCCGGGGATGCGCACAAGGTCACCGTGTCGTTGCCGGTGTCTGGGGTGATCACGAGGGCGACGGCGTAACCCGGTGGCGTACTCGATCCGGGTCGAGGGGATCCGGGAGCTGCGTTCCGCGCTGAAGGAGGCGGAGGGCGGCCTGAAGGACTTCCGCGGCGAGATGAAACGCGTCGCGGCCCCGGTGGTTGAGGAGGCGACGTCGATGGGTTCCCGGTACGCGGGCATCGGCAAGTTCAAGCCGCGGATCTCGGGGACAACGGTGGCGGTCCAGCAGTCCGCCCGGAAGGTGACCGGTCAGCGCGGTGACTTCGGCGCGTTGCAGATGCGCACGGTGCTGGAACCCGCGTTGGACGCCAGGGAGAGTGAGGTCGTCGAGATCCTGGAGGACGTGCTGGACGGGCTGATCAACAAGGCCGGACTGTAAAGAGGGAGCAGGGCATGAAGATGAAGGTCGACGAGACCGAGTACGACATCGACTTCGCGACGATCGACCTGGACGGGCATTGCACGCTGCGGGCGATCCTCGGTAAGCCGCTGCGAGAAGCATGGCAGGAGGTCGACTGGGACGATCAGAAGGCGGCGGCCTCGTTCCTGAACGATCCACTTGTGATCAAGGCGTTGACGTGGCTAGCGATGTGGCAGGCGGACCCTTCGGTGACGGTTGCGCAGGTGGGCCGCCTGTCGTTCAGCGCGATCGAGTACGCGCTCGACCCGGATGAGGAGGCGGCTCCTCTCCCCCCGGTGAACGAGCCCGCCGAGCCAGGCGGGCAAGACGAGAGCGCGAGCATCGGGAGTGGCAATGGCGCCAGTGGTTCGGCGACCTCGTCCCCGGTGACCCTCCCCGAGCCTTCTGGTTCCCGGCTCTGAGCCGCGTCTACCACGTGCGGCTGTTGGAGATGGGGCGTCTGACGCCCGAGGAGTTGCACGCGATCATGGAGGACCTCGAAGGGTTGAGCAAGTAGATGGCACGCTCGATAGAAATTAAGATCACGGGCGACGCGAGCTCGCTGAAGCGCGCATTTGGGCAGGCGGAGGGTGCTGCCGGGTCGTTCGGATCGAAGGTCGGCAATGTTGCCGGCAAGGGGCTCAAGCTGCTCGGCGTCGCTGCGCTCGCAGCCGGAGCAGCCGCAGGCGCCGGCCTTGCCGCCACCCTAAAGATCGGCATCTCGAGCCTGATCGCGCACGAGAAGGCGGACGCTCAGACCGCAGCCGCACTGAAATCCACCGGCCAGGCCGCGAAGGTCTCGATGAAGGAGATCCAGGGGCACGCGAACGCGATCGAGAAGCTGACCGGCATCGACGACGTGAACGTGCAGGCCGGGCAGAACATGCTCCTCACCTTCACCCGTGTCCGCAACGAGGTCGGGAAGGGAAACGACATCTTCTCGCAGGCGACCGACATCATGGCCGACATGAGCGTGGCGCTCGGGAAGGACATGCCTTCGAGCGCCCTCATGCTCGGCAAGGCCCTCAACGATCCGATCAAGGGTATGACCGCCCTCGGTCGCGCTGGCGTGCAGTTCACGGACGCGCAGAAAGACGCCATCAAGGCGATGGTCGAGTCCGGTGACGTGATGGGCGCCCAGAAGCTCATCCTCGCAGAGTTGACGAAGGAGTTCGGCGGGTCGGCGGCGGCGCTCGGCGACACGTTCGCTGGGAAGGTCAACATCCTCAAGGCCCGTTTCGAGGAGCTGGCGGAAGGGCTCGCGTCGAAGGTGATGCCGTACGCGGAGCGGTTTGTCGGTTTCCTCGAGGACGTGATCCAGTCGGACTCGGCGGGGGAGGCGATTGGGAAGCTCGGCTCCGGTCTCAAGAGCGTGTTCGAGGGGATCGGCGACTTCATCGCCGGCGTCGACTGGGGGAAGGTCGCATCCACCCTGGGGACAGCGCTCGGCGGAGTGCTCTCCACCATCGGCAAATTCCTCGGCGATGTGGACTGGTCTGGTGTTATGAAGGCGATCGGTGGCGGCCTGAGCAAGGCGGCCTCCGCGGTCACCGGCTGGCTCGCCGATGTGAATTGGGGCAAGGTGTTCGGCACCGCGCTCGGCGCGATCTCCGCGTTCATCGGCTCGGTCGACTGGGGCAAGATCCTCGGCGACCTCGGCGAGTTCGTCGTCAAGCTGGTCGCCGGCCTCGCCGGGGCGGTCGCGAAAGCGGACTGGGGGACGATCGGCGGCGCTGTCCTCAAGGGACTCAGAGGAGCGCTCGATGGGATCGCAGGGGAGCTCGTCAAGATCGGCGAGCCGTGGGGAGCAGCGCTCGGCGAGGTGATCTGGGACATGGCGAAGGATGTTGGGCAGGCGGCCGCCAAGGTACTGGACGCTTTCGCCGCGATCGTCGCCGGCTTCGGCGACATGGCAGGCTGGCTGAAAGGGATCCCTGGCATCGGCGAGCAGTTCGAGGGGATGGACAAGGCGGCGCAGGGAGCCGCGAAGCGCATCGAGGAGATCGCCAGCAACATGCGCGACCTTAAGTCCCCGGCCGACAAGGCCGCCGACGAGGTAGAGCGGCTGCGCGACCGATTCGAGGAACTGCGAGGCGAGGCGGGCGGGCTGAAGAGTCCGTTCGACAGGGCGAAAGATTCACTGAGCGCGTTTGCCGGCCAGATCGACGTCGCGGACGCGGCCGTCTTGATCCTCACCGAGTCGCTGCATCGGATGCCGACCAAGGCGGAGATCAAGGCGTTTCTGAAGGACGCTGAGGCGAAAGCTGCGATCGAGGCGCTTGTCGCGAAGATCAACGGGATGCCCGGTAAGAAGGACATCAAGGCTGATTTCCTCTCGAAGGAAGCGGCCAGGCTCGCCGACGAGTTGAACGCGAAGGTGAAGGCGATCCCGGACAAGTCCTCGACGACCGTGACGACCCCCGGTGCGGTCGAGTCGCGAAACAAGCTCGACGACGTGGCCGGCTCAGCACGCGGAATCCCCGGATCGCGCAACACGCACGTCTCGACGTTGGGGGTGTCCACTGCCGTCGGCGCCCTCTACGGGATGAGGAACGCCGTGTACAGCATCCCGACCTCGTGGTCGACGACCGTCACGACGTTCTTCCGGACGGTCGGCAGCGCGTTCTCGTTCGCCCACGGTGGCGTGTCCCCCGGTGGGATGGCGCTCGTAGGTGAGCAGGGGCCGGAGCTCGTCAACCTGCCGCGCGGAGCTCGTGTGTTCTCTAACCCGCAGAGCCGACGGATGATGAGCGGCGGACAGAACGGCGGCATGGGCGGCGGTGTCACCGTGAATGTCGTCGTCCACGGCTCCGTCATGTCCGAGCGTGACCTCGCGCACACCATCCGGGATACCCTCCTTCAGGGTGCGGGCAGCGTGAACCCGAGCCTATGGGGCGCGAGAGCCTGACATGGCGATCTGGGCGAAGCCGCACCCGCTCGGCCCCGAGATCAGCGTCGACTGGTCGCCGACCACGGACCCGGACGCCACTCCCGTCTGGGCGAGCCTCACGAGTCGCGTCAGGGAGTATCACGCGCGCCTCTACCGCCAAACCGAGCTCGACGAGTTCCAAACCGGCGAGTTCGCCGTCGTCCTCGACAACCGCGACCGGGAGCTCGAACCTGGCTACACCGGCTCCAGCCACAGCCCGAACGTGCTTCCGCGCAAACGGATGCGGGTGCAGGCCAGGCACAACGCGATCACGTACGACCGGGTAGGCGGCTTCATCCGCACCCTGCCGATCTCCTGGCCGGGGCAGCTCGACGCAATCGTCGCCGTGAGCGCCGCCGACTACGGAATGGCGCTGAACCGCGCGCAAGTAACCCTGAACAGCTACCCGGAGGAACTCGCGCACACGAGGATTGGCCGGGTGCTCGACGCGGTTGGCGTCCCCGCCGGAGACAGGGACCTCGACACGTCGGACCACATGTGCGCTGCGATCGACGCCCTCGACGCGACCAGCTCGAACCAGCAGACAGTCGGGGCGTTGGAGCACTGCCGGCAGGCCGCCCTCTCAGACGGCGGCTACCTGTTCGTCGCCCGCGACGGGGCAATCACGTTCCACAACCGTGCGCACCGCCGCGACGTGCTCGGCACCCCGGCAGGGACATTGGGCGACCTACCGGGGGAGATCCCGTACCAGCCGTCCCTGGTCGGGCAGATGGACGACTCGCGCCTGTGGAACCGGGCGGCCGTGCTAACCGCGGACGGAACACGCGAGGAGGCGTCGGATTCGACGAGCGAGGGTGCGTACTGGCCGTCCAGGCGTGACGACTTCCAGTCGTTGCTTGCTCGGCCCGGGGAGGCGGCGGCGCTCGCCTCCCTGTTCGTGTGGCGTTACAAGGACGCGCGCCTGCGGTTCCCCACCGTTGAGTCGCTCTTGGTGAGCTCGCACATGGCGACGGCGCATATCGCGGCGCTGCTTGCCGCGGATGTCGGCACGAGGTTCACGGTGAAGCGCCGGCCGCCCGGCGCGGGCAGCGCGATCAGCCAGGACGTGCATGTGGACGGGATCCAGGAGGACGTCGTGCGCGGGCAGCCGTGGCAGCTCAGCTTGGACGTGTCCCCGGCGGATCCTGACACGGACTTCTGGGTTCTCGGCACGTCCACACTCCAGACGGGGGCGAGTCCTGCGGTGGTGGGGTACTAGGACGGTGGGCGGGCTCCCTGCGACGCCGGGCTGGTTTGAGTGCCGCTGTGGTCAGGAGTTCTTCTCGCCGAGCGAGCCCCTGGGCCACGTTGGGGAATGGCAGCCCTGTTGGCGTTGTCGCTTTGCTCTCGGGCGGTGGCTCATGTATCTCGCCCAGACCGGCCATGCCTCGCCGTGGTGGCGAGTTTGTCTACGCGTCTGGTTCCTCCGAAAGCCCTACTGAGATGGCCCTGACGATCCACAGCAAGTTCGGCAAGTGGCGACACTCGGGGAGCGCGAAGCTCGGCCCGGTCCACGCGCAGGTGAACCACGGCAGGTGGATCGTCGAGTGCCCATGCTGCCCAAGCGCGGCGGTCGCCCAGGGTGACCGATTCCTGTGCGCGGAGTGCGGCAACAGTGCGGCAGGCGGCCGGTACTTCGAGGTCGCCTGGCCCAGTCGGGAGAGAGCGAAGCGGATCTCTCAGCTGCTAGCCGTTCGTCCCGTTGAGAACCGCAACTGGCAGCCGGGCGAGGACCTGGACATCCTCAGATTCGAGAACATCACGCATGGGCTGGCCGGCTGATGCCCTGGGTGACGCAGCGAACCTGGACCACCGCGGAGAAAGTGACCGCGAGCCAGTTGAACGTCATGATCCGCGACGACCTCAACTACCTGTATGGCCCCAGGCCGGGCTGCCGCGCCCACCACGACCAGGCAGCGGAAGCCGTAGCCAATGCTGACGGCACATACGACTTCTTGCCGATGGCTGTGACCGACGAGGACACGGATGAGATGAGGACGATTACCGTGGACACGACCCCCACCCCGGCTTCGGCGTTCGCGCAGATCAAGACCGCTGGCAAATACCTAGTAACCGCCCAACTGACCTTCCTGGTTGACCAGGCCATCACCACGCACGGCTTTGAGTGGGGAGTTCAGATCATCAAGCGGACTAGCGGCACGAACACAGTGATCGGGGCGAAACAGAACCCAAACTCCGGGAACGTGGGCCCCAGTACCCATAACTGCAAGACGCTCTGGGACTTCGCTGTCGACGACCTGATTGGGCTTTTGCCCGTGATCGGGTCCCTTTTTGTGGGCGTCCATATCACGAACGATAGGGCTGCGCTGGCCGTCGCATGGCTGGGCAACTGATGCCCTGGGGGGAATGACCTATCGCCTGGACGACGCCTTTGACGTGGACGGTGGGGATGACCCCATCGGCCGCGCAAATGAACGCCCACATTCGAGATAACCTCAACTTCCTCTACAGTGCCCCCGCCTGCCGGGTCTACAACAGTGCCGCCATTTCGATCGCCAACGCGACTTGGACCGCTCTTACCTTCAACAGCGAGCGATTTGACAACAACACGATGCATTCCACGTCATCAAACACGGGGCGGATCACGTTCACCACGGCCGGCCGTTATCTCCTCACCTTCGCTGCGGAGTTCGCTGCGAACGCTACGGGATTCCGGCAAATCTCGATGGACCATTCCGTAACAGTCGGCATCGCGAGCGAGACAGTTCCCGTAGTCTCGGCGGCTGCGGCAACCGCAATGGACACCGCCACCCACTGGGCGTGCGCTGCGGCGGAGTATGCGACAGCCTTTTGCTACCAAACGTCCGGTGGTAACCTAAACGTGAACTCGTCCGCGGCCTACTCACCGGAGTTCATGGCGCACTGGATGGGCAACTAGCCCTGTGAGCCGACGAAACCCACAGCACGTAGGCGTAACCCCGGCTGATCTCGGCCGCGCGCATCAACGGCCGCATGATCCGCCAGCCCCGACAGTCAGCGCCGACGGTCTTCTCCCCGTGATCGAACCCTTGGGAGTGCGCGACCTCATGGGCGAACAGATGCCAACTGAACGCGACTATCGTGCGACGCCAATCGGCGGGCCGTTCGCCAGCAAGGGTGCGGCCGATCCAGCGGCATGCGTTCGCTCGAAGCGCGATCACAGTGCCATCCCAGTAGCCGCCGAACTCGTCACCCCGCTCCCACGTCCCCGGCTTGTAGCAACGAGTCTCCACGCCTGCCACCCGTGTCAGCGTCGGCTCCACCGTGTACGCGCCGCTCGCGCCCGGTGCCGTCGCGAGCGCCAGCCCCGCCACTAGCCCGATCAGCCAGAGCCTCACGACCCGAACCCTACCCCTCCAGGGAGGACATCGCATGCCAAAGACACCGAACGAACGAACCCTAGCCGCCCTCAGAGTCCGCGTCGGCTGCCA
>Ga0209324_10000582_pt1 | contig 25527 bp, 26 predicted proteins | sample Rifsed19ft3_FD_184015 | JGI IMG/M metagenome (GOLD analysis project Ga0209324, IMG submission 184015) | Soil microbial communities from Rifle, Colorado, USA - sediment 19ft 3 (version 2) | ecosystem: Environmental > Terrestrial > Deep subsurface > Rock core/Sediment | place: Rifle, Colorado...
TCGATCCAAACCTCATCCGGCACCGAATTCGAACCCAAAACACGATGATTAATGTCCCGCCACACCACTCGACAGGGCTTCGCCTGGCCTTTGAGCCCGGCAATCCAACCACGGACTTCATCGAAGCGCTGCGCCAGTTCCACCGAAGTCGGTCCTTTAACTATGAGTCGCCGAGGGAATATGGGAGTACCGCTTACCATGCTGGCCAGCAATACACCTCTGTTCCACAATTTAAGGATCTGAGCACGGAGGTCTGCTGGCGTTGTCCAGTTCATGTCGCCTGCCTCTGTTTTTCCGCACGGTACTCCTCGATCGTGAGATTGCGTAGATAGGATGCACGTCCATCCTGGTTATGCACGAAGCCGACAGAAGCGACAAACGGTTCTATGATGTGAATCTTCTGTAACGGTGTAACGATAAGAAGTTGCAGGTTCATCTGGTCGAAAAGCCTGAGTCCGTACTGCGCCGATTCGTCGGAGCCGCGGCCAAACGCCTCATCGATCGCCACGAAGCGAAAAGAGCGTGAACGTACCGCCCCCCATTCCAGGCCAAACTGATAGGCCAGACTGGCGGCCAGAACGGTATAGGCAAGTTTCTCCTTCTGTCCTCCCGACTTGCCGCCGGAGTCGGAGTAGTGGTCGTATTCTCTTTTGTCCTCCCGCCAGCGCTCGCTTGCTGCGAACACAAACCAGTTACGCACATCGGTGACCTTTGCCGTCCAACGGCGGTCCTGCTCGGCTTGCCCTTCGCGACTCCGGAAACGCTCAATAATCTGTCTGACCTGCAAAAATTTTGTCTCCGAGTACTGAACGTCATCGGAGCCGGTAAGCACGCCTTCCGTGCAGGCGCGCAGTTCGGTCTGAAAATCACGGATTTCGGCGTCCGTGGTCGTTTGGGCCTCCAGAACAATGTAACGCCCGGGGTTATAATCAATTTGAGTGAGTGATTCGTTTATACGCGCGATTCGTTCCTTAATGGTCTCCCGCTCACGCGCGAGCTGCGACTGGAAATTGGCAACCTCGCGGATTGTATTCTCGTTGAGCAATTCCTTGAAGCGCGCCTCAAACCTCGGGAGGTCGTCGGCATTGAGCTTATTGAGCATATTGCGATACTCAAAGCCCGCTTCTATGCTGGCATCTACATCCCGGGTATCCAGATCCCATTTCTCCTTGTATTTGGTCATCGCATGGATAATCTTCTCACCGAGACGTCTTATCTTTGAGTCCTCCGCATCAATTCTGCTCTGCAGCCGCCCTCGTACATCCTGTTCACGTGGATCGCAGGTCTCGATAGTAAGTTGGTGTTCACCAAGCGCCTCAAGGCGAATCGTCGTGAGCGTTTCGAAATACTCTGCATGGCTCGGCGCAGCAGCATCCAGTAAAGCCCTGGTCTGTTCTCTCAATATCTCAGAATCGCTTATCTTTTGTTCCGTTTTGGATCGCTTGTCCTTTTCAGTTGTAAGACGGCCTTCGGTCCTTTCCAGATCGGCAACCACAGTTTTTAAGCGTTCGGATAAGGTCTTAAGGAGGTCTGAAGAGGCTTCCAGCCGCTGTTTCTCATCAACCAGTCTGGAAACCTCAAGGGCCAATGGCCGCCAATTGAGCTCAGTAAAATCGCGGTATTCACCAAGTTTGGAAAGGGTATCGAGGCGTTCCTTGATAAACCGCTGTTCTTTTTGAAGCTCTGCAATACGGCTGCCGGTCTCGCCCAGATGCGCCTCAAGCGCACTGCGCTTTTCCTCCAGAGCGGCGATTTTGGCGGTATTGCTCCAGCCCAGCACATAACGGCTACGGTCTTCAATGCGATAGCGGTCGTCCTTTTCATGTCGATCGCCAGGAGCTTTGATTTGTCCCGCACGGGTAATGGCCCTGGTTTCACGCCGGAACTTCTCTTGAGAATCACAGCATGCATAATCAAAACGATTGGCGACTTCGCGCTCCAGCCAGCCGTAGAACGGTGAATCCGGCTTGATTGAGATCTTGTGAACCAAAGTATCGGGATGCAATGGTGGCCGATCAAGCCGACCGCCCTCCCTAACACGGAAATAGACAAGGAGTCCCTTTAAATTGTTGTGGTCGACAAACTCGGCTACCCTGGTGTAATGCCGATCCGGCACCAGTAGAGAAAGGCCGAAATTACGCAGCAGGCGCTCAATGGCCCCTTCCCAATCGCGTTCGTTTTCGCGGACCTGGATCAACTCCCCAGCAAAGGGCAATTCCCCTTCGGGCAGGTCCAAAGCAGCACAAAGGGTGCTGCGTAGCGCGATTTGCCTGGAGTCAATATTGCTCCTCCTGGCTTTCAAGCTCTTGATTTCAGCCGCTAAGGTTTCGTGCTCCTGCCGCTTTTGAGTGAACAGCACGTTCATTTCAGTCAATTCATTCTGAATCACTACCTCACGTTCTGTAAATGCAGCCTGTTCGGTCACAAAAGTCTTATGTTGGACAAGAAACGATTCTGCCTCTTCGGCTGGACGCATCCCCAATGCACATACCAGCTCGCCGTAACGATCAGCTTTCTTCATCCGGCGCCGTTGTTCCTCTTCTTTTTGACCGATTTCCTCACCGATACGCTCGATTCGGTCGCCGCCGTTTTCGGAGATACTGAGCCTGAGTTCCCGCTCCTGATTCTGCATCGAGCGCCGTTCATCCTCCAGGCTTTCAATCCGGGAAGAATGCTTTGAGAAATCATGTTTTAATAAATCTATGCGTTTATCAAGCAGTTCCAGCTTGAGCGCTGCGAAATAGAATCTCAGTGCCTCGCGACAAGCGCGAAGTTGTTCGGTAACGGCCACCAGCTCCGTATGCCGGTCACAGTCGGCCACCAGCGGAGTGAGCATCTCAACTTGTTGCTTGGCCTTGAGCACGGCTTCATGCGCACGGTTCAGATCGTCGAAATGACCTATCAGGGCTGCAATCCTTGGAGCAACTTCGAAAGGCTCCAGCATGTGTGTGCGGACGAAGTCGGTGAGATTGCCAACCGTCTTCATCGATACGGTCTGATGAAAGAGTTCCAGCGCCTGCTCGTTTTCAATACCGAAATGCCGACGAAACCAGGCACCATAAGGTGGAAAACTATCAAACAGTTCAACACCAGCCCCTCGCAGCTTTTTGCGGAGACCTCCTATCTCGGTGCCGAACTGGGCAAAATCTACAGATATAGAGAGGTCCCGCTCGCAAGCCACAAAAAAGCGAGCAGGTTGCCCCTGTGCCTCTTTTATCCAGAAGACCTGTGCCAGAGTTACAGTTTTTCCGTAACCGGCATTGTGAAACACTCCCAAAATAACCGAATAGTTGTTATTGTCACGCAACGCCACTGGTTTGGCACTGCCGCTCAAATCGTTTCGTTCAGATTTGTAATGGCCCAAAACGTAGGAGCGCAACGTGCGTTCTCTGGTATCCGCGCCGGCCGCCTTGTTATAGGAGATACGGTGAGCAGGCACCAGCAAAGTGGTCACGGCGTCCACCAGCGTGGATTTGCCTGAACCGATATCGCCGGTGAGCAAAGCGTTCTTACCGTCGAGTCTGAACGTACATTTGCCATTGAAAGTACCCCAGTTGAGTACCTCCAGACGATGCAAACGATAGCCCGTCAGACGGTCATCAGAAGAGAATTCGAGGTCAAGGGACTCACTCATCTGTTGCATCTCCAAATCTGGATCCGGCGTAAGATTGATAAGCCGCCAGCCGTTGTTCGAACTCCGCCAACCACTGCGCGTCGACAAAGGCTTTGAGTATACGCCGCACCTCAATCGTATGCTCCTGTCCCCGTAAGTGGCGCACAAATCCCAATTCGGCGATTTTGTTCAAATGCGTATCCACCTGATCGATTAACTTTGTCTCATTGCTCCCTTCAGGCAAAAAAACGCGGATCATCTCCACCACATCATCGCGCGATAGGATAAGCCGTGTTTCGCCTCCACCGGCATCGAACTCCGCCAGTTTTTTGCGCACTAAGGCCAGCAATAGGCTGACCGGAAAGGACAGCTGCCGTCGCGTTACCAATCGCAGCCCGGTTGAACTATCTGCCTCCGCCTCGGCTCTGGAACGAAGAAAGGCATAGCCTTCGGCCTCGTCCAGCACCAATTCCAGGCCGAGCACGACCACATAATCCCTTACCCTTGCTTGCAGGGTAAGGAGCGCGTTCCAAAGGACCGGACTCTCCTCCGAATAGAGAACCCCCTTCAGAAGCTGCACCACGACAGCTGAAAGCTCTGGCTGAATTTCACGATTAACCGCTGGCTGAAAATCCTGTTCGTCCAATTCATCTCCTCACAAATATGACTCTCGGTAACCGTGCACGCCTGGCCGCTCCCTCGGGAGTTTGCCACTCGACAGTGTCAATGGTATTGTCGTCCACCGCCGTATGGGGCAAATCGCTTGCCAAATGAAGATATGTAACCAGTTCCGCCAAACCGTGCCGCAGGGGATAAACTTTCACCAGCTCGCACAAGCTGATTTGCGAACGCGTCTGCAATGCCTGGCGGATATGACCGGACAATTCCGCCTTATCGATAACTACCTGAGAGTAGAGCGCCGATGCATCCACTTCAGTAGAAGCTTCCTCAAGCTCGACGTTCGCGATTATCGGTTTAATAGGCGGGGTGTAAAGCGGCCTTTCCATCGGCAGTTCGATAGTAGCCGCCGTGTCGGGTATCGTCATGAAATAGCCGGTCGGCGGACAATCACGGATGGCCAGAGCCCTTGACTCGATATTGCGCAATATATCCATTATGCGTCGGTTCTCGAGCCAGGCTTGGTCGTCAAGAAAACGCCTGAGCTGTTCTGAAAGCCGCGCCACTGTGCGCTGGGTGTGCTCGCCGGCTTCCAGCCAATCGTAATGCACTCGCTTTAAGCGGAAGTCGGGCTTAAGCTCCGCAACAGGCGGTAGGCTCAATACCTGTTGCAGAAGCATGGTCAACTCTTCCTGTCGCGACTGAGACATCAGAAAATCCCAGAAAGCGCGAAAGCTTCTCCCTTGATCTGAATCAGCAATCGCGTCCCGCTCTCCCATAATTTCTTCTATCAGCGCGCCTTTAGAGCCGTCCCAGAGAGCGATTCGCTCGCGTACTCGCCTGTCCAGCGACCGAAAGTTGTACTCAACTTCGCGAAAATCAGAGAGCAGTTCGCGCGCAATCTGGACAAATTGTTGGAAACGGTCCTTCAGCGCGGTTTCATCAAGCAATGGTATGTTCCCGGCCAAAATGCTTGAGATGTCAGCATCGATTTCATCGCGTCGCCTATGAAGTTCAGCGATACGCGCCTGCGGGTCAACTTCGCTGCCCTCGCTCATCTGCTTCAGCAGGTCAAAAAGAGTGAGTAGCCTCGATTCCGTACCTACAAATGTCCGTTCTGTAAGGGTGACCAGCCAAAAAAGAACCTTCTCGGTTGCCGGAGTCAGATCGAAATGCGGTTCATCGGATTTATTGGGATAAAATTTGCGCAACCATCCCTTATCATCTGCAGCCCAATCGTTAAGATATTTTATTGCTGGATCGGTAAAGACCCCCGGACCATGCTGCTCACGCAAGATAAACAGCTCATCTTCCAGAGCTTCACTCAGATCAGATTGAGCAATCACCCTCACGTTGGGAATGATGAACACCCGGTGCAAAAAACTCGCGATCAGCGGCGCATGGGGCGAGCGCAAAAGCCGCCACGCCGGATGGTTCATACGCATTGAATCGAGAGTAGCATAATCCAAGTTCATCGCTATCTTCCCAGGTTGAAGCCCAAAAAAGGTGTTCTATTCTTAATAAACTACAATATCCTCATCTGCCTCTATTGAATCTGTGCGGGTCTCACGCTGGCAAAATTTTCTCCTTTGAGGATTAATCCAGACGCTTATACCAACAAGGCTCGATTTCTGCTTTTCCTCATCTCACCACTTAATTTCCTGTAAATTTTATACATAAATAATTAACAAATTTAGATCGATAAGACAAGCGAGAAATTCTCCATAGATATTTGATTTATTGACAAAATCTAAATTCGGAGACATAATACCTACAAATATAAAATAATGTAGGTAATTTGTCCCCTATGCGTAATCTCAGGCAAGATAGATTTGAAAAAGCGAAGAGCATTTTTCGTCAACACGGGGGGATTCTTAAGATGAGCGAGGCCGTTCAGGCCGGAATCCACCGCAAAATGCTTTATGCTATGCATGATGCCGGGATAATAGAAAAACTTGACCGGGGCCTGTATCGACTTGCCGACCTACCGCCTCTTGGCAACCCCGACTTGGTATCGGTAGCAATGAAAGTGCCAACAGGCATAATTTGCCTGATCTCAGCTCTTTCCTTTCATGAAATTACGACCCAAATCCCACATGAGGTATACATTGCGCTGAGACGAGGCACCGAGTCACCTCGGCTAAAACATCCACCGGTGCGCGTTTTTCGATTTACAGGCGAGGCTTTCACAGAGGGGATTGAAACACCTAAAGTAGATGGCATTCAAATTCGTATCTACAACCCCGAAAAAACGTTGGCTGATTGCTTTAAGTATCGTAATAAAATTGGCCTCGATATCGCCGTAGAGGCACTTAAACTCTATCGAGAACGAAAGCGCGTCAAAGTAAACGAAGTGATGAGGTACGCACGAATTTGCCGTGTTGAAAAGGTCATGCGACCTTACCTGGAGGCACTACTATGACAAATCGAAGACCTCAAAACATAGCAGCCTCTGTGCATCAACGTTTGCTCAACAAGGCGCGGGAGACAGGGCGCCCTTTTACCGAACTACTGCAGTATTTTGCCATGGAACGCTTTCTCTACCGGTTATCCAAATCTCCTCATGTTGAAAAATTCGTCCTTAAAGGTGCCTTGATGCTTACCGTATGGAGAGCACCTCTTTCAAGACCCACCATGGACATCGACGTCCTCGGTCAGACGGATAATAGCGTCGATTCAATTATTAAAATAGTAAAAGATATCTGTGGTCAAGACGTCAATGCTGACGGCCTTATCTTTGATGTAACCAGCGTTCAGGGAGAACGTATCACTGAGGATGCCAACTACGAAGGTGTGCGCATTAGATTTCGGGGAAAATTAGGTACAGCGCTTTTTGCCATACAATTCGATGTAGGTTTTGGCGATATAATAATCCCTTCACCTCTTTATCTAGATTATCCTACAATACTCGAATTCCCAGCACCACACCTTCGTGGTTACACCAAGGAAAGCACTATTGCAGAAAAATTTGAAGCGATGGTAAAGCTGGATATTTTGAACAGCCGCTTGAAAGATTTCTTCGATATTTGGTTACTATCAAGACAGTTTGATTTTGATGGAGAAACGTTAGCAAAGGCAATCACGATGACCTTCTCTGCGCGTGGCACGGGTATCCCGTCAGAGCCGCCTCCGTTGACAGACACTTTTGCTTCCGATGCCACAAAAGTTAAACAATGGCAAGGTTTTATCCGCAAAAACAGATTAACTGATGTCCCGGAGGATTTCAGGAAAATAATTAAGGATCTTGCTACCTTTCTTGGACCTATTGCCGTAAGTTTAGCCGCAGGTCAAGCTTTCAAAAGAATCTGGAAAGCACCAGGCCCTTGGTCAAGCTAAATCTCATGGGCTCAAAATAACTATTGAAATCCATTTCCCAAAGCCCTTAGAAAAAACCTTTGCTTCCGTAAGAAGCTTTCTTACTCTAAAATCGGTTCCTCGTTTAATGTATGTGTTTTAAACCATGACACAGGTGCCATTTTGCGAAACTCATTCAATTTATGATGAAACCGACACGCGCCGAGCCGTTTCCCGCATCCGCAAGGACAGGGCCTTTTGTTTGCAATCCGTTTTTTAACACCCAACAACTGAATAGCCTGTGTTATCTGATTCCTTTCTTGTAAGCCGAGCATGATGGAATAATCGTCCACTATGCCTTGGTCACCATGAGCCAGCTCACCAAAAACAAAATCCCCACCATGCAGTAACTTGTAAGAAACAGCATAGAGGTAAGGCACGAGACATTTATCTGCGAAGCCAGTCAAATTTTGAGCGCTATGGATTTTTTTTAACAGCCGAAGCGGTGAGCCTAGACAAAGTGATCCGTCTGAATAAATATGAAAATTACCGCTACGCGGTATTTTTCCACCGGTTTCCTTTACCTCGGGAAGGGCCTGAGGAAACTTGTCTGGAACAAAAATTTCCAACATATAGAAATCTTCAAGTTCATCATTGCCGGATATGCTGGCTTTGAAACGAAATCTCCCACGGAGGCATATGCCAGCATCCGAGCACGGCGCTGTCGACATGCCGGGATAATCGTCCAGGAACTGGTTCAGACTATTCAGTGCTTTCACTCCCATTTATCTACCGTTTCCACGGTCTGGCTGAGCTTGATCGATCAATCGAATGATTTTTGGGAGTTACGATGTTAAAGGTGGCAACGCTGACACCGAGCTTTTTTTTCAGTTCCGACTGATTAACTCGCAATGAAAACTTTTCTTCAATCTGTTCGCTTAGGAACTCAGCATCTGTAGTCGACATAAGATGCTGGAAATCTGTTCTCGCCTGCAGAAGCCAGGCATTGAAATTGTCCTCAAGTCTCAAATGCGAACAATCAGGTCTGTACCAGCGATCGGCAAAATCCTCCTCAGGATCAACGGGGTTGGGAACCCGTGGCTTGGTTGGGCGCACTAGTCCACCCATCTTGTTAAGCACATTTTCAAGAGCCGTAACGAGATCAGTCTCACCGTTATATGCTTTGGCCGCTAATGTCGTTATAATGATTGAAATAGGCCTGGAATCCGGATGGTCCTTGCTCCAGTTATCACGATGGCGTTTCAGAATCTGAATCACCCGCTGCAGGGGCGTTTTCTTTTTAAACAAAGGCATATTATCCACCTGAGCTTTTTCCAGAAGGATTCTGGTTTGCTGTGGATTCATTCGGTATTCAAACCATTGCGCGTATCCCTCTGGATTACTGATATGCCAATCTTCACAGATGTGCTTAAAGCCCTCGTGCCTATCGTCGGTTATGGAAACGGTTGTCTGAGAGGCGGCCCCGGCGACATACTCGTCCAATCCTGTATTTCGAATAGATTCCAAGATTGCTTTCCGCCTTTTTTCATCAGCGGGAATACATGGCACAATGTCCATGTGAAAACTGAGGTCATCCTGATATGCAAGACGCCAGCAACGATGCTTCGCCTCCAGTTTATTTTTGATATCACGCGCTTTTCGATAGGCTTCAAGCTCAATACCAATCAGCTTTTTTAGGGTCTCTTGGGTATGACTATCCTTGCTGATTCCGCCTCGAAGTTTGCAGGCAAGATCAAGGTCATATTTTTCACTCTCATCAAGCGGGCGAATAGCTGTGCCGAGGCGAAATGACCCCTGCGGGAAAATATGCGGTTTGTGTACGGATACTGCTGATTCCTTACGGTCAAACCATTCCCCCAGATCTTCATACCTTTTCCGGGCGTTGTCATAGGCTGAATCAGGGAGTTCCAGCAGTTTGCTCATATTGTCAATGATGATTTTTTTTTGTTCACTGGTAATCATTGGCTGTCTCCTATTATTATTGCTTTTATAAATTTTTGCTCTTTATTGTTTTGGTCATAAATAATCCACGGCATATCTGCTTTCGGCATCCTTGCTCTACCCATCTCTATGGAACAGGAGACAGCCATTGCCGGAAAAAGAGAAAGTGGCGTGGTAGAACCATGTGCTTCCTTAATCAAAACCATCAGTTTTCGAATGATTGTCCGCATCATGGAAAGCTGTACGCTGTTACGGATATTATCGTTGCTGATGTGTTCTTCCGGGACAGTCAATTCCCAGATAGACACATGCTCCCCAATGACCTTTTTGATTCGTTCATGACTGATGATGTCACTCAATGAAATGATCAGAACCGGCTCGCCATTCGCCTCCTTAGGTTTTTTGATAATAAACTCAAACCCCTCAGGAAATTTCTGCCATTGCCAGCCTTTCGGTTCTCTGATCGGCTGATAGGAATCTACTGAAATCTTGTCTGTGAACAGTGTCCCCAGTTGTATCAGCAAGGGAATAGGTGCGAGACAGAACAAAGAGAAATGCTTTGCCTGGTCGCTTTCAATCAGAGGCAGAACTTTCTGATTAAAAACCCGGTTCAGGTGAGCCGATTCCGATTCCCAGAAAGCAGGCGTTTTGTCTTCGTGGGAGCATGACATGGAAAGGCGGACAGAATTTTCCGAAACCGGATACCGCTCTGGAAACATTGCTTCCATGGCATCTTCATGCTGAAGCGGAGACCTTTGTTCACCAATGTTGCTGCCGTAGAAAACCACATGAGATTTTCGATTGGCTGCAATGCCGGTAACGGTGACCACTCTATGTTCATGTTCCTTTTTCCATTGCTGTAGCAGCGATGCTGAATATTTGGCACCATCACCATCCTGATCAATGGTTGTGTGGCAGTCATGGCACATCAGCATCAGATTGCCCACATCATTGAGGCTTTGGGGATTCTTTTTGAACGGTCCCCAACCTCGTGGACCATCTTCAGAAAAAGAATAGATATGCGCCTTTTCCGAGATATTAACCCGTTCCTGAGTTACCTGAGACTTGTAGAGTATGCGGTTGCACCCGTTGAACTGGCACCGTCCGGCAGCTCGTGCCCATAACTCCCGTTCCACTTCCTTTTTTACATACCGGGTAACTTCTTTAATATTCTGTTTGCTCATACTCACACAATCCCTCACTACGAATTCACCGCTACGCGCAATTATCAAAGTCAAGAAAAACCCTTGGTAATATCCATATGTTACATTTCAAGGTATCTAAAAGAAGACTCGCCGTTCTTTAGCTGGACGACCTCCGGTCCGTTCTCGACGAGCTCATCTTCCTGATGGCCGTTTACGACTTGATAGAGCTGTAGTTCCGCCCCGATATGGCCGAGGCTGTAGAGCGCCGCGCCTGTCGTTGGGTTAGGTGATTCATACTGCTGTTGGTCGATGTGAATCTGTACTTCATTATGTTCAGATCCTGGCATATTAGCTCCTCCTTGTATATTTACTACTTCACAGCTCGCTCATCAGCTATCCATCTGGGCGGGCCTGCAGTTGACAGGCCCGCCAGTAACGCTAGCCATTACTTCCCGGATTTATGCTTGGTCTGATCGACCAGCGTGTAAGTCGAACCCGGCTTGCTTGTCGGAGGAAGGGGCTCGCCCTTCACCGATGTCACCTCAGGACCGCGCCCACCTTTCGGGCCGACCTGCTGATACTGTCCTGATTTTGGGGCTGATTGCACCGGCTTCAGGCCGCTCGTCTTGCTCATATTATTTCCCCTCCTCCATAAATTTTAGCCGTCAAACACGGCCTCATCAGCTTTCGTAAGCTGACAATGCGTACAGTATAAACAAAAAAATTTACAGTGTCAACTGAGAATCCTGTGCAGGCGGGAAAACAGCCTCCAATCGGATCTTCGCAACAATAGGATTAACATCAAAAATCTCAGACAAAGCCTTCACAGCCTCTTCCTGACGGCTTCTGTCTAGTCTTTGCAAATCTAATTTTCCAGACTTTAAGTGAAAAGGTTCTAGTGCAGTCATAACCAGGGCTTTCGGCATTAAGAGAGGACCAATGACAAGATTGGCCTGGATTTCCCACCATGGATTACTAGTACCTTTAAAGCCTTGGAAACCCTGGATTGCATTGTTTCTACAAAGAATCCTAGGCTTATCAGGGTCAACATCTTTTCCAAAGAGAGACTGGAGGTTTTCCCCAAGCACAAAAAGATGAGTGTGAAGGAGACCATGTCCAGCCTCATGAGCCAAGGTAGTGTTGATTCGACGCTCAGCAACCTTATCTCCTTCTTCCAACAGCGTTTTGGTGATTGTCATTCCCTTTACGCCATTCGATCCAAATTCCGTGAAGCCGAGAACGCCGTCTGGCAGGTCATCATAAACTATGTGAATTTTAAATTTCTTTTCTATAAAACGCTCAACACGTATAGGCTCGGGACTCGACGGGAGGAAGCCAGCTTTCCTTAACTCGTCGATACAGATAGTTTCGATATCCTTTGGAGGATAAAATGGCTTCTCAGCAGAAGGACCAGAAGTTGTTCTATAAGTTTTCATGACTTTTCTTTTTTAGTTTTTATAAATTTTAATAAATCTTCTGCGCTAATTTTTTTGTCAATTACCTGCCTAAATGCTAGGGCATATTGGGGATTTGAACTTGCAAGACGCTTGATATCGTCTATTGGTGGACGAGTATCATAAGTTCGCAACTCATCCACTGATATTCCTAATTTCTTAGATAGGCTTAAGAGAATATTCTCTGAAGGGAATCGCCTCCCCAATTCGATATCTGATAAAAAAGCTGCAGATACTTGAATTTCTTTTGCAAGCTCTCTCAGTGACACATCTTTTATCTCTCTAAGTTCTCTAATTTTTTGACCTAATGTTTTCATAATTTTTAAATCCCTCTATGACGTAAGCTTACCATGCTTACAGTTATTTTGTCAACAAGTACAGGCACTTTTTTGAAAAATATACCAAGCACTTTTTTCAAAAATTTTCTTGTCCTTTTAATGTTGAGCATGTCAGCTCGCACCGTTACCAAACTTCTGTGAAATAAAAAAGCTACCATCAACCGGGAGCCACCGACATTTTCATTATTTGTCGAGTCTATTTACCTGTAGTATAGGGAATAGAGGGATTTAAGAGAAACAGAAGGAATAGGGAGGCAACAATTAACCCCTTGATTTTCAAGTCAAAACCGGAAAGTTAGACCAAGATCAAGGGGTTATGGTTTTTTGCTGTTTCATACTGGCAGTTTTGAGGTCAGGGGTTCGATCCCCCTCTGCTCCACCAGGAATAACAAGGGGTTACGCGTTATCCGGTCAAATAAAAGGCTTTCAACCCCTTGTGTCGGAAGCTCTTTATCATATGGCAATTGCAACCCCATCAGTTACGGTATGCAGGAATTATTCACCCCTTCTTCACCATCTCAATGACTTTGCCCTGTTCAGGTACAAGAGATTGGGCCAGCCCGCTCATGGCGCGCCTCTGCGTGTCCTCGTCTCCCTTCGCATACCTGAAAACCATCGATGGAGTTCTCCAGCCGAAAAGTATTTGGAGGTCCTTAACCGGCGTACCTCTCCGTGCCGCCAAGGTCGCCGCCGTATGCCTTAAACTATGGAAGGAAACCTTGTCCCGCGCCCCCCTGCACTTATTAAGCTCAAGGTTCTTAACGGCGGTCCTGAACGGGTGAGGCGGTCTTATAAATAGACTGCCGTCCTTCATGGTAAACACGTGCTCGCCTGGGCCGCCTACGCCGCGCCTCTCCATCATCTCCGACACGACTGGGACAAGGTACACGGCGCGGACATCTTTGTTTTTCGTGTCGGTAAAGGTAGCCATCCCCCTTTTCAAGTCCACATGCTCCCAGGTCAACTTGCCTGCCTCTGAAAACCTGCACCCGGTAAACGCGCAAAACATGGTTATGTCGTGGGCCGCTGTATCAGTAACGCCCAGATAGTCGAGTATGCTTTTAAGCTCTTGTGGCGTGAGTACCCGGAGTCGGGCATTGTTCACCTTTTGGAGCGTTATGCCGATTGCAGGATTATCGCCAGCCTTTACCAGTTTCCTCTTGGCCGCGTGCTTCCATATTCTGTAAAGTGTCCCGACGGCGTACTGTTGAGTTCGCGGGGTCAGCTTGTCCTCCCTCATGCGGTCGAGCATCTTGTCAACATCTGCCGGAGTGATGGTCTTTATGGGCTTATGTCCCATAGCCGGCAGGATTCGCTTTGTATAATGGTCAACCTCTTTTTCCCAGGAGGACTGCTTTATCCGCGCCTTGAGTGCGTGGACATAATCCTGTTCCCAGAAATCCGCAAGGGTCAACCCCTCGGCGCGCTGTAGGGCCCGCTTTCGGTCATGCAATGCGCGTTTCTCGCTAAGGGTGCGCGGCCCGTCTCCACGGAGGCGAGCTTCGATAAGCTTACTCCGCTCTATAACGGCCTTCTCCTCTGTCATACCTTGTGAAGCCCAACCCATGCCTTCCTCAATCTGTTTTCCGTCCACGGTGAAACGGATAGCGTAATAGCGGTCTTTCTTAATACCATGCTTGCGGGTTTCGTGCTCGTAATACCTTACGCCTCGGGTGCCGCTTGACTTCCATTTTTTAGCCATAATATCTCCCTAAAAAAATCCCGTGAAAAATCCCGTGTGTTTCTCATGGATTCCTCTCCCTAATCTCTCCCTGATTTGTAGCTGAAACAGGGGTATTTTGAGGTAAGTTACGGTAAGAAGAATATCAGGGAAGATATTGTAATGTCAAGGTTTTGTTGTAGTTTTAGGAAGGCACGGTAAATGCTCAAAAAGGGACTCAAAATCCCGTGGGAGCAATCCCGTGTGGGTTCGATTCCCACCTCCGGCACCATGCTTTTCAGATAATATGTGCTCTGGTTCGCTTCTTAAGATAAAATGGCGGGCCGAGCCCACCGGTGGCTGTTATCAATGGAAAAGCGCGAGACTTCCAGTGCTAAACAACCTTAAAGCCTACCGCAAAATACGGCATTTCAAGGAGGGAGCGATACGATAAAAACTAAACTTTTACATCAAAAACCGCATTGAAAATAACGGCAGATTCCCTGAACCCGAAACCAATACTTCTATTTTATTTCCGAAGACCTGAAGGAGGAGTCCACCCTTTTTCAAGAAACTCTGTCAGCCCCTTCTCATCAGTTGGACGACAAACAAAATAGCCTTGTATCTCGTCACACCGATTTAAACGCAAGAATTCCAATTGTTCCTCGGTCTCCACGCCTTCTGCCACTACTATAAGATTAAGACTGTGCGCCATGGCAATAATCGCCTTGATAATTGCAGCAGCGTTAGGGTCGCCGCCCAAGTTCTGAATAAATGATTTATCGATCTTTAAGGAGTTTATGGATAGCCGGGTCAGGATCGACAGTGAAGAATACCCTGTCCCAAAGTCGTCGATTGCGTTTTGTGCTCCCAATGCATGAATTCTCTTCAACACCTCAATGCTCTTGGCATCTTTGATAACGCTTTCGGTAATTTCTATAGTGAGGAATTGAGCTGGCATCCCGCTATCGCGCAGCACCCTTCTGACGATTTCAACTTGGTCGTAGTTCTGGAACTGGCGGATGGAAAAATTCACATTAATGTGCAGGTGCCGGTGTCCCTTGTCATGCCACGCCTTGTTCTGGGTGCAGGCCTTTTCGAGTATCCACTCCCCGATGTGTTGAATAAGCCCGGTCTCTTCGGCTATCGGAATAAATACCGCAGGAGGGATGTATCCAAGGGTCTTGTGCTTCCAACGGATGAGGGCTTCCGTCCCGGTGGCCTCCAAGGTCTTTAGTGACACGATTGGCTGGTAATTAACCAGTAACTCCTCGTTGTTAATGGCGCTTCTCAGGTCTGTTTCCAATTGCAGACGCTTCTTCACCAAGGTATGCATTTCGGAGTCGAACATTTCACACCCACACCCTCCACGGGTCTTGGCACGATACATCGCGGTATCAGAATCTCGAATTAATTCTTCTGCAATACTGTATCCTGATTCGCTCAAGGTGACTCCAAAACTTACGGTACAGAAAACTTTATGTCCTATCAAATCAAACTCCGCAGCGAGCGCCAATTGTATCCTTTCAACCATGAATAATACGTCACGTGCATTTTTAATATTATTGGCAAATATAGCGAATTCGTCTCCTCCTAAACGAGCGGCAATGTCATCGGGACGGATGCAGGTATTCAGCCTTTTCCCTACTTCAATGAGAAGTTGGTCCCCGATCGAGTGACCGAGACTGTCGTTAATGATCTTGAAGCGGTCGAGGTCCATGAAAAGCACGGCGAAATTATAATCCCTGTCATGTTTCTTCTGTTCAATTGCACGTACCAGGCGCCTGATGAACAAGTTCCGATTTGGAAGACCGGTCAAAGTATCGTAATTGGCCTGGTGCTCCAGCAGCCCCTGCATCTTTTCACGCTCTCGCAATTCATTTTCCTTTGATAAGATCGCCCTTTCCAACTTCTCCGCCATCGTGTTGAATGTCATTGCGAGCGCCCCAAACTCATCTGTCGAGCGGACCTCCGCTCTCGCGTTATAATCCCCATCGCCGAGCCTGGAGGCTGCTAACCTGAGTCTCACTGCTGGATTGGATAGACTTCTGGATAAAAGGTAGCTTATCGCGGCGCTAATAACGGCGCCTGCCGCCATGAACAATAGGAACAGCCGTTTCATCTGTGCTGCCAAGCCGAACATTACATTGACAGGAGACTCCAATACTACAATCCAACCTAACCCTTTGATCTTGTTATAGTCTCTCAGATGAGAGTAAGAGAATACCTCAAGCCCTTCTGTAGTTCTGTCCCAATCTGCGACGAAGTATCCATCTGCGTTACCGATGTGACTAAAGAATTCCTGCGTCGAAACGTCTTCCAGAAACTCATGCTGCTCGTTAGAAAATAACATCCTGCCATCTCTGGTGAGAAGCTTGTATTGCATCCTATCGTTATATTTCAGCGGCTTCGATTCTGCGATAGAATGGACGAGGTGCTTTATGTCCATGACGACCTTCATGACACCCTGGAAACCGCCTGCCTCATCGTCTATCCTTACCGCTACCTGGATGGAATAGACGCCGGAGCTATCATCAAAGTCTACATCGCTTATATAATTCCCTGTGTCCCTTGCCACCTGCCACCACTCCTCGTCGTCCTGTCTATAATCCGACAGCTTTCCGCTCATCGCGAGAGGTGCCCCGTATCTGTTCGTCACAAAAACCTCGGCGTAAGGGCAGCAATCTTTTTTATTGAAATAATCTATCTTCTCCCTTATCTCTTTAGAAATATCGTTTTGCATCAGCGTCTTCATGAAAGGTGTCACCACGCCGACCGGCACGGACCTCCACTTCGCATCCTCTGCGTTGATAAACGCATCAACGTTTTCAAGTCTTTCAAACTTCTTATTCGACTCAGAGAGACCCTTGGTTAGGGTACGGTCATAAATATACTCCTCAATGACAAGCACATCGTTACGGAAGTCATTGTCTAACATTTCAGCCAATTCAGCAGCCAGTAATGCCATGATTTCACCAGAAGAGCGCTGCAAGGCCCTTTGGTACAATTCATTAAAGATATACCCGGAAAGCAGAAGAAATAGACTTAACGAAAAGTATGAAATAAAGAGCTTGTAGAATAGCCTCATACCACCCCACTGTTAAACTATGACGCAGGTGAGCATTCTACTCATGCGTGCAGAAAGCAGAAGTAACCGCAGAAGCACACGCCCGCTACGGTTCAAGCGAATATCACTAAGCCGGGTTGTCCAAGGAGAGAAACGAGATGGGTTAATGATTAAGCAAGGAATCAGAAAAAATCTTGCGGCTCATATTATGTACATATATAATATCATACGTGAGGTCTTGTCAATAAATGTGAAAATAGGCTTACAGGGGGGCGGGGCTTCGCCGCTCCTTTTTGTGTCCAAATTGTGCCCGAGAGCCTTTCCATTGACCTGACCCCACCTGACATCATCTGACTTTGATAATCTCAGGAAACAACTCGGAATGCGTGGATTATTTTAGAAAAACGAGAGGTTAAAGGCAAGAGTAAGAAGGGCTTGGACTGTTCTCAAAATCAAGTGACCGCAAGGTCGTGCGGGTTCGACCCCCGCCTCCGGCACCAAAATACAAAATAGACACCAGCATTTGCAATATCTTTAACCAAGAATAAAAATTCAAAACAACAAAGTTGGCCCAGCAAATATAAAAGGAGCTAAACATGACAGAAAAGCACCCGTATATTTCATCAATCGGATCCCTTGTGCAACTCACAAAACATCTCAGAAATTCTTTTCCTATGACAGTTACTGCGGATACTTTAAAAAAGCTGGGATTAGCACCTAAAAACGAAAGTTATGCACTTAATATATTACGTTTTTTAAACGTTATTGATACTGAAGGTAAAAGAATGGCGCAGGCGCAGAAAGTATTTGCACTGCATGAGGATATAGAGTTTAAGAAGCAATTTAGTGAGTTAGTGCAGTCAAGTTATAAAGACCTTTTTGAACTTCATGGCAATAATAGTTGGAATCTGAGTATGGACCAGCTAATTTCGTTTTTCCGTACATCTGATCATACGAGCGCAATCATAGGAAAACGGCAAGCCAATACATTTCTCGCCCTCGCTGCATTATCTGGGCATCGTGAAGCACCCGAGATCAAAACACAGAAAGTTAAAACAATTAAGAAAGGAATAGAAAAACCAGATAATGTTAAAACGGCACCCGATAAAGGTACAAGGACTGAGCCGATATCAACTTCTTTAAATGAAAAGCGCAATCTCGGCCTTACTGTACGAATCGAAATAAATCTTCCAGCAGATGGTGATCAGGAGACATACGACCGTATATTTAAAAGCATTCGAGAGAACCTGTTAAATGAATAGTCTGCTTTCTAAATTCGAGAGAATTGTCAGACGAAGCTATGAATTCACGGAGGAGCGTCCGACTCCAAGCGGCGGTCTTCACCCATTCGAGGAGAGAAACATTGATTCTAAATTACCAGATATTGTTAGAAAACTATTCGATGATGGACATTACTCACAGGCAACATTTGAGGCATTTAAGTTCATTGACAAAGAAATTCAGCGTCATGCAAATTCATCCGAATCAGGCTATAAATTAATGATGAAAGTTTTTGGTGTTAATTCTCCAATTTTAACTCTGAATAACCAAAAAACACAGAGCGAAAAAGATGAACAACATGGCTTTCAATTTTTATTTGCTGGTGCGGTGCTCGCAATACGGAATCCCAGAGGTCACGAATGTGGGATGGTCGATTCTCCCGATATGTGTTTAGATCATCTGTCATTTGCTTCCATGCTGCTCCGCAGGCTTGAGGAATCTGGCTATATTTGAGTCTTGTAGGCTGGGTTGCGACTCTCAACCCAACAAAAAATCCCCTTCCTTTGAGTTAAGCTTAGTCTTGTAGGTTGGGTTGCGTCTTTCAACCCAGCAAATAGACGCTCTTGCATTTTGTTGGGTTACGCTCCGCTAACCTAACATTCAACACTGCCCGCCATCTCATGCCTGCATGGCCCTTTGCACCTTCTCGTAATAGGGTTGCCCATCTACATTCATGCTTCCGCGGTAATACCGGGCTATTCCCTCCCTGTATCCGTAGCGTTTAATGTACCCGGACAGGATGCAAGCGCCGGCCCTGATGTTGTTGTCGATGACGAAGAGCGTGCCTTCGATGCCAAGCTCTCTTTTCCAGAACGGCATCACCTGCATGAGGCCTTGCGCCCCTTTGGGGCTTACGGCAGATACCCTGCCGCTCGACTCCACTTTTATGACGGCCACTATGAGGTTGGGCGGAAGGCCGTACTCAGTGCTGTACTTCAGAACGGCCCTTCCTATCTCGTGTATCTCACGGCCAGTAAGCGACGGGTTCGATGACGCCACCTGGCGTCCCCAGTAAAGCCTTTCCGTCATGTTCCTGGCAGTCTCGCGCCTTTCATCTGATAAGTCCTCTCCTGAGACCGCGCTGGCCGTCATCGTTTTCATTATCCCGAGCCTTGCCGCGAAGCCCGGCTGAGCGAACAGGGCCATTATCAAAACGAGGATGAGAACGGCCCCGGAGAGCCGGGCTTGAAGGCCGTATGCCGTGCCCATGAGGCCCGAAAGAAGCGTTCTCCCCATAAGCCGGCTGACTTGCGTCTTGAGTACCATATCCCCCTCCCTTTCCCTGCTTGATATCAGGATGAAGCTCTCGATTCCGAAAACAGGAAAGGGATCTTGATCTTGAAGAAGCCGGAACGCCTGGCGGAGCGCGACGGCCTCCTTGCCGCCACCCAGTCCACAAACCTGTCGAAGGACGTCTTCTCGACGATATAGAGCAAGTGGTCCTGGACTATGACCTTTTCATTGGGCTTGAGTTCTTCTCTGATGAACGCCAGTGTGGCGGCTATGTGATTGGGGATATCGCCCCCGTCCGCGTACTCCCGCTGATGATACCCGGGCATGTACTGCGCGCGCCCGGGCGTGGTAGCTGAAATCGTAATGGGTGCCCTTTTCATGGTCTTTCACCTCCGTACATTTTTACCCAAGCGGATTTCTTTCAAATCGTGACAAACTGGCCGCCCTGAAGACGTCCCTGCCGCCCGCGTTCCGCAGAACCCGCAGACGGCGTCCTCGCTTTCCAGCGCGAAGAAGGCCTTCGCGCATATCGGGCATATCCTTATGGCAACCCTGTTCCGTTCTGTTTCTCTGATCTGCCCCATCTCTTCTTTCGGGTCCTGAATTTTATGTGACTTATGTTACATTCGCCGCAAGTCTCCGGCAATCCTGCATAGGTATGAAATACAGGAAAAAGATATTAATGCCGAATCAGTATGCCCGGCCTTGAAAGCCGGATAACAGACCAGGACGTCGGTATTAATACTTTCGTTATTTTGAAAGGAATTTGAGGACTTGTGTGATGCCGCTGACCGGAGTGGATAAGGCTATTGGTATGGAAGAGAAACGGGTGAGGGTCTTAAAAGCCGCGGTGAGGACGTATCTGATTCAGCTCGTCTGTCTTTATGGCATAGCTAATGAGCTCGCTTCTTGCCTTCATGTTGAGCTTCTGGAAGATGCGGGTGAGGTGCGTCTTTACCGTCGTCTCGGAGATATTGAGCCTGTTCGCTATCTCCTTGTTGCGAAGGCCCTTGCCGATGAGAACCACTATATCCCTCTCCCTCGATGAAAGAGAGGCGTTCTTGTCGCCGTTAATGGCGTTTATGCCGTGCAGTATGCTCTTCACCGTGCTCTTGTCAAGCCAGACCTCTCCCCTGTGCACGGCCTTTATGGCCTTCCTCAGCAGGGCCGGACTTGACTTGCTCATCAATACTCCGCTTATCTTTTTATGCAGCACGGCGGAGACGAGGTTTTCCCTCCCGCAGCAGGTGTCTACAAGCAGGATATGATGTTTTTTGCCGTCGCCGGCCGCCTCAGAAAGGCTATTGTAGAGGGATATGAAATCAGTCAGGATTACGCTGTCATGCCACTTTTCCAGGTCTGAGCGCGAACAGACGTGCCCGGGGTCGATCACGGCAGAGACCTCCAGGTCAGGGTCGCCTGCGAGCAACCGCCCTATGCCGTCTGAGAAAAGACTGTTACTGAACGCGAGGGATACTTTGATTTTCATAATATTTTTCAGTTATTTCACTTTATCTTATCCGTAACTTACAGAAAAATTAACTAAAAGCAAAGTGCATAAGTCACAGGCGGAGTAAAAAAAACCCCTTTTCCAAGGGGGATTGAGGGGGATTATTCTTTGGTGCGCGCAGAGCCGCATCCTGCGGTTTCTCTTGATGTTGGGTTACGCTCCGCTAACCCAACCTACAATTAAACTTTACCTATCAGCTTGCCTTGTTTTCTCTGGTATTGGCAATTTTCTTTGAGCCATTCCGGATTCCTAAATCAAGATATTGCTGCTCTCTAAAACAACTCCGCATATTTATGGCCGACATCGCGTTTGAACTTTATGAGCAGTATGTATTGAGAGGAAAAAAGGGATTATGCAGCTCAGACCAGCCTTAACTGAAAACCTTATAACCCCGTTTGCCTCCTTCCAAATCCCTGCAGATCTTTTTCAGAATCCTGTAATCATCACCAAGCTTGCATATCGATTCAGCATGGCAGCAGAGGTCGTCAAAGAGGATATAGCTTACATTTTTATCTCTGAGGTCGCCGAAGGCTGGCCTTTTGAGCTGTGCCAGCATTTCACGTTCTCTCTCGTCAGGGATAAGCACGAACACATGATATTCATTGTCGGACAATGAATATATCAGGTCCTTGAGCCTTAAAAGACCCGAATAGATGGATGTAGTCTTTTCGACCTCAAAGGCGCATTCAATGTCGTTCGTCCCTTTTTTAAACCAGAGCACGTCTATGAAATTCACTACTTCCATTACATCGTCTGATATTTCCATCTTTGGCAAGGCAGGCAGGGTCAGGAATGAGAACTTCTCTCCGTTGTACTCCCTGGAACGGTCGTTGGAGGCTACGGCTACGTCATACCCAAAGGCTTTGCCTGCCTTCACAAGAAGATACTGTATCTTCGTATGCGTATCATCTTCTTTTTTATCAAGTAATACCTCTTCATGGCGCTTTTTTACAACCGAGGCCGCCTTGGCCGATTCATTTTCAAGCACCTCTTCCGAGTTGCCATCTATAAGGAGCCTGTTTACGCCTATCTCGAACAGAAGTCCGGCTAACGCCCCGAGGTCCTTTGAGAGGTGCGTCTTCAGTTCGTTATTTGCCTTTATGATTGTCTCTCTCATCTCCAGATAGCTCTGCCATGAGCCGAGCTTCTTCTTTTCCCTGAAAAGGGCATTGTACCCTTCGACGATAGCTGTATTGAACGGCGGCATGAGGGTTGGGTGCAGAAAATAGAGTATATTGGCGGCAGCCGGACCGAGCCCCTTTATATTCTTTTCAGAGAGCCTGATTATCTCGGATATGATCTGTCCTTCATTACTTGCGTAAAGACAGCTTTCCAGAAATTGCCCAAACCCCCTTTTGTTTTCTTCGTTCTCATATATATCCGGAATCCGCAGCTTCGGTTTCCAGAAAAAGGCATGGGAAGCCCCTTTGAAGACCTGCTTCTGCTCGGTTATCGAATTCAATACGACCTCGAGAGATGAACCCTTGAAATCATTCCCGAAGGTACCGCTTTTTATCTCTTCGATCACCTGCTTTAAGCCTGTCTTGATCGCCCGAAAGGCGCACAACCTTTCCTGCCCCTCTACAAACCAGGTGTTGTAGACGGACTCCTTATCCGATTTATATCTCTCTATTACAGGTATCAGGGTCTCAAAAGACATGGTATGCCTCTTTGGATGGGATGGCACATTCTATCAATTTTCACGCCGGTAAAGCCAATAATAATGCCGGCCCTGTTACGAACGAACATGTATTGCTCGTCCATACCAGCCGCCTGATTAAAGCATACACTCTCTGCCATGGTATAGAGTCAAGGGTATTTTTGATAGCTAAGCTCATTGCAAGCCCCCCTACATCTTTGTCTTCAGAATTCTCTGATATACTTGCCATTAAGAAATTTAAATAATAACGAAAGCTAACGGTACGGTTGCGCGCCTTACCTCTTTGCCGGAACTGCCGGAGAAGAATCTTGGTATGGCATTCGTCCCATCCGGACACATCCATATTCAGAGAACCAGAGAAGTAAAAACAACCAAGGAGGTATTCTATGAAGATCCGTACCATGGTGGTCGCTTCAGTGATGACGCTTTCATTTGCCGGCTACGGGGTTGCCCAGGAGATGGGCGGCCAGAAGATGGGAGGCCAGGAGATGGGAGGGAAGATGGGAGGAATGATGAGCCCGCTCATGCCCGCCGAGAAGGTCGAGGCGATGAATAAGATGATGATGGAGATGAAGCCCGACACCCTTGAGGCGTCGCTGCAAAGGGGCGAAATGCTTTTCAAAGATAGTACGCTGGGCAATAACTCCACTGGCACGAGCTGCGCCACCTGCCACCCCAAAGGCGGGAGCTCAGGCGGCGCGGCGGACATGGAATGGAAGGGGCAGGCCATGAAGGTGGCCATCCCGACACTGGTCGGCGCGGCCGCAAGCTTCCCGAAGCCCGTAGGCCCCATGAAGGTTACGAGCACCGTCGGCGGACAGAACAATATGTGCATCATGACCTTCCTCAAGGGGACTCCCCTCGACCTGAACAGCCAGGAGGCTGTCGACCTTGAGGCTTATGTCTACTCTCTCAGCACAGGAAAGAAGATAGACATGGGGGCTAAGAAAATACTGCTGAAACCGGTGCCCGGCTCCATGTAAAACCATGGGGAGGCATCCCCTCCGCGGTCTTCTCAAACTTACCGGGCCGGGACTTGAAAATCCCGGCTTTCATAACGTCGAACTGAAAGGCGCTCAGTTCATGGGCTTCAGACTGCTTTTCATGGCCGTGTTCGTCCTCTCCGCAAACGCCTATGGCAATGGCCCGGGTGAAGCCGAAAGCGGCAGGGAAATATTCAAAAGCAAGGGTTGCCCCGTATGCCACTCGATAGACAGAGTAGGCGGCACTGTAGGGCCGGACCTCACGCAGGTTACCGTAAGAAGGACCGATGAGCGGCTTGTAAACTGGCTTAAAGACCCGTCCGCCCTTTTGAAGGATACGGACATGCCGAAAGTCCCGTGGAAGGAAGATCAGGAAATACTTGACCTGATCGCGTACTTCAAAACATTCAAAAAGGAGATAAACAGGGATTTTCTGGGGAAGGTCTCTAAAAAAGAGGCCGGTAAAAGGCTTATAAAGGAGTATGACTGCAGGGCATGCCACAGGATAATCGACCCTGAGTCCGGCAGGGACCGCTTCCCTGAACTTACCCGTGAGGGGCGTAAAAGGGACAGGGCGTGGCTCAACAGATGGCTTAAGGACCCGCAGGCCGTAAAGCCAGGCACGTTCATGCCCACTTATCCGCTTTCAGATGAGGAAAGGACTGCTATCGTGGAATATCTGACCAGCCTTAGGTGAATTACCCTGTAGCACGCCGCGCCGGGCCTGGCTTCATGTCAAATTACGGCAGTTTTTTTCAGCCTGCAATGCCGCCTTGCAAGTCCCCGTCCCTTTCAGGACGCAGAGAAGACTGCTCCTGAGGGTGCACACGCCGCAAGAGTGATACATGAAAACGGGTATGTTCCCGCTCCGTGCCGCCACGAGCACCTCCCTCCTGGCCTGATGGGAAATCCTGTTTGTGAAGATGACCATCGCGTCCACGTTCCTTGTCTTCGATATCAGTCCGGTCTCGGATTTCGTGAACACCTTGAGGGTTATCCCGTGCTTTTCAGCCTCGAGGATATAGCGCTGCCTGAGCCTGTCCATCCCTCCCACAAGAGCTATACACATCAGACTGCCGTCCTTTCTTTTTCACGACCGGTGCCCGGCTTCCGCGCGTCGGGCCTATACGGGTTAGGCACAAAGCAGGTGTTCGCCGGCGCGGGCGCGTTCAAACATCGGCAAGCGGCCCGCTCCCGGAGCATGGCTTCATGCGGTTTTTCAGGAGTCCTTTTCCTTTATCTGTTCCGCCAAATAGGTCTGTAGCCCTACCTGACTTATAGTCTCGATCTGGGTCTCCAGCCAGTCTATCTGTTCCTCGGCTTCTTCCAGCAGTTCCTCGAGCTTATGCCTGGTGTTGTTGTCACCCACGGACACGCACCTGGCGATGGCACCATTTAGGACCGCTGCCGCATCCCGTTCCTTGCTCAGGTCAAGCTTGAACTGCTCGGGCACCGTCTCGCCAACGCAAACGTCGCCGAGCTTCTGCACATTCGGCAGCCCCTCAAGGTACAGGATATGTTCGACGAGCTTTTCGGAATGCTTCATCTCCCTTATCGATTCAGCCCTGGTTTTTTTGTACAGCCGCTCATACCCCCAGTTGCGGCACATCTCGGCATGGATGAAATACTGGTTGATCTTTGTAAGCTCGCTTGTCAGGATGCCGTTCAACATTTCCAAAATGCCTTCTTTTGCCTTCACTGGTACCTCC
>Ga0209324_10000585_pt1 | contig 25456 bp, 24 predicted proteins | sample Rifsed19ft3_FD_184015 | JGI IMG/M metagenome (GOLD analysis project Ga0209324, IMG submission 184015) | Soil microbial communities from Rifle, Colorado, USA - sediment 19ft 3 (version 2) | ecosystem: Environmental > Terrestrial > Deep subsurface > Rock core/Sediment | place: Rifle, Colorado...
ATCCTCGTTTAGATTGCTCGTGGCAGAAATACACCTCGTACACTTTTTCCAACAAACCTGGCCCTAATTTCTTATGCACAGTATATGCCGCATCTACAATTTTTTGAGCAATAGATTCTTCTTGTTCCGATAGAGCTTTAAAACTCATATCCTTTCTTTGTGTCTTGGTGCCTTAGTGGCTAAATATTACAATTACTATTTATTTCTACACAAACACTATTATTGCGCTTGTGACAATCAGGTTTAAGACTGCGAGAGGGAAAAGTACTTTCCAGCCGAGTCGCATAAGCTGATCGTAGCGGAACCTCGGAAGCGTCCACCTTACCCATATGAAGAAAAATAGCATTAAAAAAACCTTCGCAATAAAAACAATTGGAGGGAGATACCAGTATTTTTCTATATCAATGCCGAACCAACCTCCAAAGGGTAGAGGAAACCATCCACCTAGAAAGAGGCAGACTGCAAGGGCTGATGCGGTTATCATGTTTGTGTATTCTGCCATGTAGAACATAGCGAATTTCATGCTGCTATATTCTGTATGGTACCCAGCAACAAGCTCAGGCTCGGCTTCAGGGAGATCAAAGGGAAGACGGTTCGTCTCAGCAAAGGAAGAGACCATAAATACAAGAAAGCCTAAGCATTGTGGGATCAAAAACCAAACTTTGGCCTGTGCATCAATTATGTCATACAACCTTAGAGAACCAGCGATGGCTATTACCCCTATTATCGAAAGCCCAAGGGAAAGTTCATAGCTTATCATCTGAGCCGCAGAGCGGATCCCTCCAAGAAGTGAGTACTTGCTATTAGATGACCAACCACCGAGGACTATTCCATAAACACCTAATGAGGTTATGGCAAGCACATAAAGAAGCCCTGCGTTTATGTCGGCTATTTGAAGGCTAACATGTATGGGTTCGTTAAGGTTCCCAAAAAATGTAGTGTTAAACCCATAACCTATGGGAATTACAGCAAGGGCAATTATTGCAGTGACAAGAGAAAAAGCCGGAGCCAGGATATAAAATGGTTTATTCGCACCCTCAGGAATAATGTCTTCTTTAAATATGAATTTTAAGCCATCAGCAATGGGCTGAAGAAGCCCGAAGGGACCCACACGGTTTGGGCCTAATCTATCTTGAATAAACGCGCTTATTCGCCTTTCTGCGTAGCTTAGATAGGCAACAAGGGTGAGAACGACAAATAAAACCAGGGCAATTTTTACAACAGAGATTCCGATTTCGACCCAGAGCATATTTTTTTCTTTTATTTAGCCACGAATTTACACGAATGGACACGAATAAAAATGATGCACGATTCATGATACATGATTTACTTATCTCTTTTATCCTGCATCTTGCATCGTCAATTCGTATCTAATTCTTATCCCATCTTATTTATGCCCAGCATTCCGATCTTTTCATAGTTTATTCCATTGAAAGCAGGGATCCTATCAGCGATTTCTAGCATAATTTGGGATGGGCTTACGTAATTAAAGCCCTCTTGGCTAAACCTTTTTCCTAGAAGGCATAGGATTTCCCAATCAGATTTTGCACTTCCCTGTGGGGGAATAGCCTTTTTGATCCTTTGTATTCTCCCCAGGTCATTCGTAAATGTGCCATCCTTCTCACCCATCTTGTTTATGCCCAGCATTCCGATCTTGTCATAGTTCATTCCATTGTAAGCAGGGATTCTATCAGCGATTTCTAGCATAATTTGAGATGGGTTTACATAATTAAAGCTCTCTTGGCTAAACCTTTTTCCTAGAAGGCATAGGATTTCCCAATCAGGTTTTGCACTTCCCTGCGGGGGAATAGCCTTTTTGATCCTTTGTATTCTCCCCATGTCATTCGTAAATGTGCCATCCTTCTCATAAGGGCTTGCCCCAGGGATAATTACATGGGCTAGTTTTGCCGTTTCTGTGAGCTTAAAGTCTTGAACTGCAAGAAATGAAAGTTTGGATAAGACCTCTCTTAGCTTTCCTCTTTCACCTCCTTTAACTACACTGAATAGATCTTCACCCACAACGTAGAGAGCTTTTATCTTTCCTTCATAGAGAGAATTTATAACCCCGTCTAATCTATCTGAATCCGAAGAGAGACCGATGTCCCTTAAGCCTTTGTTATTAGGATATGGATCTTGGCTTATCAGACCAAACTTTTTTTCTCCATCTATTGGTTCAGTAAGAATAACAGGCTTTTCAATACTCAGGATTTCTGTGATTTTTTTAAGAAGATAACACTCTTCATTTGTGAGCATTGGGGATGCTACGAATGCGATAGAAGTTGAAGGATCATTTTTTGTTTTTATAATCTCGGCTGCAAGTAAATCAAGGGTTTCATCCCAAGTAGCGATTCGAAAGCCTTCTCCTTCTCTAATAAAAGGCTCCCTTAGACGGTTTTCATCTTGAACTATCTTAAATTCATATCTTCCCCTGTCGCATATCCAGTAATCGTTCACTTCGTGGTTTACCCTTGGGCGTACCCTTGCCACTCTACCTTTTCTCGGGTCAATCCCAACCGTGATATTACAACCGTTGCTACAAAGAGGGCATATTGTATCTGTGTACTTCCAGTACCAAACACGCTCTTCATGAAGGGTATCCTTACCAAGTAGTGCGCCAACTGGACAAAGGTCAATCACGTTTCCTGAAAGCTCATTGTCAAGATTTTTGCCGGGAAAAACAACGATCTTTTTTCTAAATCCACGCCCATCATATCCAAGCTCGCCGGTTTGTGTAACCTCATCAGTAAACCTCACGCATCTGGTACACATAATGCAGCGATTTGGATCATACAGAATTTTTTCGCTAAGGAAGTATTTCTTTCTAACCTTTTTTTCTTCTGGACCATCAAATCTGCTGTAGCCAGGGCCGTGTTTAAAAGCAGTAAGCTGAAGGGGGCACTCACCCCCTTTATCACAAATTGGACAATCAAGTGGATGGTTTATTAGTGTAAACTCAACTACTGCTTCTCTTGCTTTGATTGCTTTAGTAGTGTTGGTTTTAACAACTAGGCCATCTCTAACAAAGGTGTTACAGGCAGGCATTACTTTTGGGACACCTTCAATCTCCACTAGGCACTGTCTGCATTGTGCAACGATGCTTAAAGCAGGATGATAACAGAAATGCGGTATTTCAATCCCTATCAGGGCTGCAGCCTGAATAAGGTTTAACCCATCCTGAACGTCTGCTTCCTGTCCATCTATTGTCAGCTTGGGCATCTATAGACTCTTTATTTCAAAAATTGTATCTAACCTAAGTTTTATCTTCAAGGAAGGTTATTTGTTTATTTCGATAAAAGCACTATTGAAAGAATCGCAAGGACAATTCCAATAACCTCTTTTAGTTCTAACCTTTCATGTAAAAAGAGTAGAGAAAGTAGAACGGTGATTGCAGGGTAAAGTGCAGTTAAAGGTACTATTACAGAAAGCTTTACAGGCTGTAAAGCAATAATAAAGAATATTGTACCTAAGCCCCAAGTTAAACCCATTAGAAGAGCATAGATATTGAAAGAAAAATTGGTAAAGATGTCATGTTTTTTAAAAAAGACAAAGAGTATTAATACAGCTAGTGTCCCAATCCCTTCAAAAAGGTATACCCTATAGGGTGTATCTCTTATCAATGCCAGCTTTCCAAAAAGGCTTCCCCAACCCCATAGGAGGATTACAAGAAGAGCCATTCCAAACCATCGTTCCATTTATTTAGTCCATTTGCTTTTCATGACTTGTAGCTTACGCCAGTAACTTGATGATGCTATAACAAATGAGGCTTTATATCAAACTTATTTAAGTCAGCAATTCCCTATGGCTTGTACAGGGTTTCAACTGTCATTGCGAAGCACTACGGTTCCCTGACTTCCCTCCCTCCCTTCGGGGCTCAGGGCAGGCTTGACTCTTCTTTGATAATACATATAATGTCAACAATGCTCTCCGAAAGATTAGGGCCAGTTGAGAGATTAAAAAGCGGGTTGAATGGTACCCTTAAATTCGTCTACCTCCAAGCTACAGGGCGTCCTAGACTTGTTAACCTTGAAGTAACTAAACTCTGTAATGCCCGCTGTGATTTTTGTGACTATTGGGAAACAAAACACGAGATTCGCCTTTCAGATTATCGTCCAATAATAAAGAGAATTAATCCTCTAGTTGTATCAATAACGGGCGGAGAGCCAATGCTAAGGCGCGATCTTTCGCAAATAGTAAGACAAATAAAAGAGTGCTCTATATTTATTTTCACGACTATGGTTACAAAAGGCGACCTTTTAACAGTTGAAAAGGCTCAGGAACTAATAAATTCAGGGCTTGACCAAATATCTATATCGCTTGATTTCCTTGGGAAAAAGCATGATGCCTATAGAGGAATTCCGGGGCTCTGGGATCATTTATCAAATCTTATCCCTCAATTAAGCAAGATATCCAGTAACATTGTTCTTAACACAATTATAATGGAAGACAACCTTGACCAGATTATTGATATTGCTCACCAAGCAAAAGATTGGGGTGTAAAGGTATCCTATAGTTCTTATTCTGTGATGAAAACCAACAACACTAGTCACTTTGTAAACGGGCAACTTGAAAGGGTTAAAAAAATCGTTGAGGAGCTTATAGAGCTTAGAAGGAAGTGGAAAGGCGGTATTGTATCTACTGAATATTATTTAAAAGAAATTCCTAGATATTTTGCGAATGTTGGCATTCCGGATTGCCTAGCTGGATTAAACATGATTACTGTAACCCCAAGCGGGCACATAAAGCGCTGCTCTGAAATGCCAGTCATTGCTCACGGTAGCGAGTACTATCCGGGGATTTTTGATAAGACAAGATGCACATCTTGCTGGTATAGCTGTCGTGGTGAAAGCCAAGCCCCCTTTACCTTTAAAAGGGCTCTTGAATGTCTTGGAATTTGGGTTTAGGTTGGTAGCTATTTAGCCACTAATAAACACGGATTTACACGAATAAAATATTAATAACTGATGTTAAGCACTTATGCGCTTAATGGCAAGAGGTTGTCATTCCCGCATGTATTTAGCGGGAATCCAAATACCTAGCAGTTCATGGATACCCGATTAAACTTGTCCCCGCATGTATTAAGCGGGGAGCATTCGGGCATGACAAGCCCGCAGTGAGATTGCTGAATCCGGTAAAAATTGCGTAACATGAGTCAATAAGTCTTTTCATTCGTGATCATTTGTATCAATTTGTGGCTGAATTGTTATTTAGCTTTAACCCTCCAAAGGGTTCCTTTTGGAGTGTCTTCCAGCGTTATTCCCTTGGAATCTAGATAAGCTCTAATGTCATCAGCGCGCTTCCAGTTTTTTTCTTTTCTTGCGGCGTTTCTCTCTTCTATTAACTCATTTATTTCTTCTTCATCAATCTCGAGGGATTTCCTACTTAGTTTTTCCTTCTTAAGGTAATCATTTGGTTCTAGTTCTAGTATTCCTAAGGTGCTTCCAAAGCTTCGGATCTCTTCAATGGTTTCTTGTAAAGTGGGAGTCCAACCAAAAGCATCAATTGATCTATTTGTTGCTCTTACCAAATCAAAGAGTTGGCCGACGGTGTCAGCAGTGTTGAAGTCATCACACATGGATTCGATCCATTTTGTGTTAAAAAGATTTAAGCTAGCTGCGAGTTCTTTATCCTCTCTTTTGTTGTTCTTTGTCAAATCGTTTGCACGCTTAAGCATAATGTATAGCCTTTCTAGAGCTGTCTCCGATTCATCCAATGCCTTTTCTGAAAAATCAGCAGGATTTTGATAATGATGAGAAAGCAGGAAAAGACGAATCGCTTCTCTACTCCATATAGAAAGTGCATCTTTAACATTTATAATGTTACCAAGGGATTTCGACATCTTTTCTCGATTTATCTGAATAACCCCGTTATGAACCCAGTACTTTACAAATTGAACCTCGGTTGCAGCTTCTGACTGGGCAATCTCATTTTCATGATGGGGAAAGATTAAATCCTTACCACCTCCATGGATCTCAAAGCTCTTTCCAAGATACCTCATGCTCATTGCAGAACACTCGATATGCCATCCGGGGCGCCCCTTTCCCCATGGGCTTTCCCACCATGGTTCACCAGGCTTTACGCCTTTCCAGAGCGCAAAGTCAAGTGGGTTTTCCTTCTTCTCATTTATATCAACCCTTATTCCTGCAAGCATTTCGTCAGGTGTTCTCTTTGAGAGCTTTCCGTATCCACGAAACATCTTTATTGAGAAGAAAACGTCCCCATCAGACTGATATGCGTATCCTTTGTCAATAATTGTTTTTATCAGATCAATTATCTCAGGGATGTGTTCGGTTACCTTTGGTTCATAGGTAGGGGTTTCAACTCCCAGATTAAACATATCGTTTTTATATTCCTCGGTGTATATTCGTGCTACCTCTTCAGGTGGGATTCCGGTCTCTTTCGATTTGTTTATAATCTTGTCATCAACGTCTGTGTAGTTCCTCGCATACTCTACTTTGTAGCCAAGCTTTCTTAAAAATCTTGTTATTACATCAAAGGTAATAGCAGCCCTTGCATGACCAATATGTGCGGAACTATAAACTGTGGGACCGCAGACATACATTCTTACAGTCTTTCCATCAAAAGGAGTTAGATCTTCTTTTCTTTGTGAAAGCGTGTTGTAGACCTTTATCTTATTTTCCATGCGATTTAAATTTAGCCAGTGAATTAGATATGTTTAGGTATTTGATGAGTTTTCTTGATAAGCACCCATGGTAGTGAGCTACCACTAGCACTATTTGTGAAATTCATCACTAAGTTTTATTTAGGTTTTTCTTCCATAGTTCAAATCAGATCCTCCCCTCCATCTACTCCAATAATGTTTCCTGTGATCCAGTGGGTGCCGGTGTGAGAAAGTGCGGCTATAGCTTCTGCTACATCATTCGGCGTCGTCAGGCGTCCGCTTGGATTAGCCTCGAGCGCTTTTTTTATAATGGTTTCACTGCCAGGAATTTTGCGTAATGCAGGCGTTTCCGTTACACCCGCCCTTATAGCGTTTGCTGTTATTCCTAGAGGGGCAAGTTCAACTGCAAGTTGTCTTATGTGAGCTTCAAGTGCTGCCTTAGCGGCAGAAACTGGACCATAGGTTGGCCAAACCCTATGTCCGCCAGCGCTTGTCATCGCGAATATCCTTCCGCCTGAGGCCATAAGTTTTCTTAAAACTAATTCTTGAACCCAGTAAACGAGGCTATGTGCCATAACGTCTAGAGTCATATTCATATTTGTGTCTGTTACAATCTCATTCCGTGAAGATGAAATGTAGGGTTTCAGAGTTCCAAAGGCTAAGGAGTGAATTAGTACTTTTATCACCGAAGCATTTTCGTTTTCTTTAAGAACTGATTCAATGTGATCTACCGTTTCCTTGCGTTTCAAGGGATCAGCTGCGTTTATGTTAAAGAAAGCAGCTTGTCTCCCCATCTCCTTAATTTGACCAATAATCCTTTCTACATTAGCCATGGTCGATTTTCTATCTAGATGTATTCCAAGTATATGCATTCCTACTTCTGCAAGTTTAAGACTAATCGCTTCACCAAAGCCACTCGATGCCCCAAGTACCAAAGCCCAGTTATCTTTTATCAGACTATCTTGGACACTCAAAATCTTTCCTCCTTTGAAAATAAACACTAGAGATTCTACGCAGTTTGAGATTAATTTCAAGCAAATAATTCGGTTTGACTTTACTTCTGAATTGGTTTATCACTTCTTTATGGCTCAAAGTTTTCTCATTCTTTACGAACCGCTTGATAGTTTAGTAGAGAAGAGAGAATACTGGAATAACTATATTACCTTTTATGAAAAGTACTGGGGTGGGCCGACCTCACCGTATGGGGTCTGGTTTGGCAAGGAATATGAGACTTTTAGGGAAGCATTATCAAATTATCTTGGGATTGATGATCATGAAATCGAAGGCTGCTTCTTTATGAAAGATAAAGATGGAAGATATTATATCTGTCCTCTTACCCCCAAAATTAATCCCTATCTTTTGTGCTCGGAGAACATTATACCTGTGGAATGGTTTATCCTATTTAAAGACAATGAGAGGAAGTTCTTTAACACTCCTTGGGGATTTACTGGTATGCATTATGATACAAAAATAAATTTAAGTCTCGAACGCATAAAAGAAGCTGAGGAAATTCTGAGAAATATCTCAACTGCAAATAAAAAGAATGAGCCGAAATTAGCTTTATTCCAAAAGCTAAATGAGATTCAGGCTCGCATTTTAGAGCTCAAGAACTGGCTATCAGGGTTTGACTCATCAAGTTATGTACTACTAAATTATGGGGAGATATGTTCTTTCATACATCCCTATACTTTAAAGAATGAGCGTTCTGTGAATGAGGTTTGGCAGTTAATCTCATTTGCAAGCGAAGGGAGATTTAACGAAGCCCAGTCATTACTTAATTTTCTAACAGAAAAATGGGAGGATATAAGAAGACGGGCTAGCGGAGATATTAGTAGTTTTTCCATCCAGTGAATAAAACGAAACTCGATTTCAAAGATTAAATTTGGAAGAATGTGCTGAAAGTAATCCCTGATATTTGGTTTTAACATCTTGTTATACTTTTGAATTGAATTCTTCAAGATAAGTAAAAATGTGATTATATTTTATACAAATGCTTTATTATAACAAAAACCTTAAACCTCTGGCACGTGAACTGAGAAAAAACATGACATAGGCTGAGAGGCTACTTTGGTCCAGAGTTCGAAGGAAGGAGTTGAGTGAATATCAGTTTTATAGGCAAAGGGCTATTGGAAACTGTATAGTTTATTTCTATTGCCCCAAGGCTAAATTGGTTATAGAAATTGACGGTGGGCAGCATTATTCTGAAGAGGGATTGGAAATGGATAAACTTCGAGACAGGCATACAACCAATCTTGGGTTACGGGTTTTACGATTCACGAATCTGGATGTTTTACAAAATATAGAAGGAGTGCTGGAGCATATTAACGAATATTTGAAATCCCCTTAAGTTCCCCTTTATAAAAGGAGGAATTTTTCCCCTCCTTTTATATAAGGAGGAACGAGGAGGATTTGATTTTCTCCTTTTGTAAAGGGGAGGAAGAACGAGATTCTTATAAGTAAATTCAGAAAATAATAAAAATGATTAAATAACTTCTAATACATCGAAGCTACCCATGTCTAATTAACTTAATTATAGGATGTATTAGCTTTATAAAGGGGAAATTGTTAATCTTTTAGAGAAGTTATGTGCTAAACTGTAACTATGAATAATTTGAAACCTATTTCTCCTCAACTAGTTAAATATAATAAGACTTCTTGCTATTTCCTGCATCCATTTATAGGAATTGTGCATCTTAATGGAGAGCAAAATCGTGATAAACAATACAGGATTTGAAGATGTTGTTGATGAATATAGTTCAGTTCAAGGTGGTTATATTGAGGATGAAGAAATATCCCCCACAATCGAGTCCGACGAAGGTTTTGAAGGTGATCTTAGTCTAGATGAAGAAGACTCTGAAGAGGTCAAACCCCCTGACAAAACTGAGGAGATCCAGAATCATGACCTAAGACTTTTAAACGACTACTTTAAAGAAATCGGGTCACTTCCATTACTTACACCGAAGGAAGAGGTTGAGGTTGCGGCAAAAATAAAAAGGTGTGAAATAAGAGCAAAAGAGATAAAAAGGGTTATCGAAGTTATTTCTGGCAAAAAGATTGGAGGGGATATAAGATCAACCGTGGGGGGGCTAAAGGAGGTTTCAGATAAGACCTCCTATCAGTTGAAAAGGGAGAAGGCTTTTAAACGTCTTGGGAGGCTGTTAACACTATTTGAGGCATATTCGAAAAAGGCGACTCAGTTTAGAAACAGGTTCATAACAGCGAACTTGAGGCTTGTTGCGAGTATAGCGAAACGGTACATCGGCCGTAGGCTCCCCTTTATGGATTTGATACAAGAAGGGAATCTCGGATTAATTAAGGCTGTAGAAAGGTTCGATTATACAAAGGGGTATAAGTTTTCAACATACGCATGCTGGTGGATTCATCAAGCTATATCGAGGGCGATTTTTGACCAGACAAGGACAATAAGGGTTCCAACTTACGTGCTTGAGAAATCAGGGAAGGTAAAAAACGTACGTTCTGGGCTTGAGAAGAAAACGGGAAGAAATCCTCTCCCTGAAGAGATTGCAAAAAAGGTGAATATGCCTGTAGAGGGTGTAAAGCGTGTACTTGGAGCTGATGAAAAGTTGGCATATCTTGATTCTCCTATATGGCGGGGTGAGAAGATGACCCTTATGGATTTTGTTCCCGATCTTAACTCACTACCACCCGATTTACTCATAGCGGCTTCTTCCCTTCCAAAGAACCTGGATGACGCGCTCATGAAGCTGAGGCCTAGGGAAAGAGAGGTTCTCAAGATGAGGTTTGGAATAGGTTATGACAATACCTCCACCCTAGACGAGGTTGGAAGGCATTTAGGTCTAACTAGGGAGAGAATTAGACAGATAGAAAAGCGAGCACTTGAAAGGCTCGGGAAATCGAAATTTGCACCTGCACTAAAAAGTTTAATTGAAGCATATCGTTAAGTAACGTAGTATGATTTCCACCGGATTTAAACCAGGATTTAACACGCTTACTCTTGGACAACTATTTAACTCGACAATTCCCTGTAGCTTGCTACAGGTCTCCACTGTCATCACGAGCGTTGCGGTTCCCTAACTACCCTCCCTCTTGATCCCCGACTCGATCGGGGATACCACAGATCCCAGCGAAGCGATCTCGTCTTTTTGAGATTGCTTCGTCACGGAGTTTACCCTGAGCTATGTTGAAGGGTTCCTCGCAATGACCGAAGGTAATGGCTGTTTATATGCCGAGATCCTGCAGCTTGCTGCAAGGTGATCAATTACGATATCCTTATAGTGTCGTTTTTTTAACCTAGCTAAGCAAACATTACCCATAGTATTTGCCTTATTATATATTACTATTGTATCCTATTATGCTTTATTTTTAGCGCTATCAAAGGTCAACCAATATGGCTATTAAGATTTTCAAATGGAAATTTGATGAAGATGTCTTCGAGGGTTTTGAGAGCTATTTATCACAGATTGGAAAAGATATAGATTCCCTTAGTGAAGAGGACGTTGAGAAATTCTTGAAAGGATTTAATTCAGAGGTCTCAGATATAATGAGAGAGGCTTTCTTAAATACTATGGCTAGAAGAGGACTCAGCAAACTGATTTCTTTTGGGATTGAATTTGACTACGAGTGCGACGGTTGTGGAGAAAAGATAAAATCAACACATGGAGTTGAATTGGAGCTCGATGAGGAATCCTACCTTGTCTGTGAAACTTGCTCAGAGGTTCTTATGAAGGTAAAAGAGCACTTAGATATGGGAAAAACCCTTGAAGAGGCTTCGAAAATCGCAGAAGAACTCTCTGGGGGAAGGACTCAGATAGTTGTTCATCAAGAATGAAAGCGGCTTTCTTCGGAATGGAGTGTATAGTGTGTTTAAAAATCTATAATAAATTTCCTCATGCTTACACAAATCTTAGTTTACGCCCAATTCGTGATTAAATGGATCAGAGTGAACGAGGAAAAAATCTAAAACCATAATTATAGAGTGACGATAATTGTAGTTATCGAAGTCTCTTTATTTATCTTCTTTTAGCTTTAGTAGTTTTTTTAGGTTTAACCCTTTCCACTGTTTTAAGCGATGATATAAACTTATCTACAGGGATTGCAGCTAATGTCATAATCTCTATTGTTCCTCGAGAGCACAAATCCACAGAGACCTTGCCGACTGTTTCGTTGTCTGCGGCTTCCACAATGTTTACAAAATCGTATGGACCAAGGGTAGCGTATTGTTTAATAACCTTCAAACCCATGGCTTCAAGCTCTTGGTCCACTTCTTTAATTCTTCCAGGTCTCTCTTTTATGGTTTTTCTTCCCTCTGGTGTAAGTTTGCTTAACATAATATAGGTTCCCATGGTATAACTCCCTCCTTATTTAATGACCTTATTTATAGTTATATCATTTGTTAGGGTTACAATTCAAGTGGTTTTTTTCCTTTTGTTTTACCATTCTCTTCCATCCATTATTAAAACGAAAGCAGATTCTGAAATATATTAGGCTGCCATTTCAGGTTTTGTTGTGTATAATCTATTTTAAGGTTAAATTGGAGAGAAATATGCAATATCCAGTAAGCAGTATTATCAGTACGTCTACGTTTACGCGGTCTTTTATCCTATTTTTTGCTCTCATATGTTTAATTAGCCTTCGTATTCCAGCGGTTTATGCTCAATCATCCAAGGTCCCTTCGTCTCCTGAAAAGGAAATAGTGGTAAAGGATTATAAATGGGGTTCGGGAGGTGCAGGTGGAGTTGGTATAATTAAGGAGATTACACTTGAAAACAAGGGTAAAACGGCATATAAGGATATTGACATAGAAGTTGATCTCTACACCGCAAGCGACGTACCGCTTGGTTCTTTGAGATCAACAATTCATGAAGAGCTTTCTGGCGGCAGTCAGAAGACCTTTTATAATGTTAATCTTGGGTTTATGCACTCTGATCTCCAGAAATCCGTGATAAGGGTTGTGGGAGCAAAACCTGTAGATACGTCAGGTCAACCAAAAGATTTAATAGTAGTAAAAAAGTGGGAGTGGACTGGCGGCCAGTATGCTACTGAGGGAATTCTCAAGGAAATTACACTCGAGAATAAAAGCGGAACCAATTATAAAAACATAGAAATACAACTGGATTACTTCAGTGGAGGTGGCACAAAGCTCGGTCCCAGTAGGGCTGTAATCCATGATGTTCTTCCCGCAAAAAGTGAAAGGACGTTTTATGGGATAAACGTTGGATTTAGACACCCTGAAGCGAACAAAACCTTGGTCACCGTTTTAGATGCTGAACGTGCTCCTGTTAAAAAACCTAAGCCAAGTGTGGCTAAGAAGGGTGGTGTGTTAGATAAGCATAAGAAGAAGGTAAAACCAGGTGATAAAACAACTGCTCTTGAAACTAGTGAGCAAACTCAAGTCGCCCATTTATCCGAGAAAACTGGTACTGCAAAAACTCCTCAGACGAGATTAGCGTTGGGTATTACGAAAGGGGCTCCACAAGCTAATGATATTACAGAACCTTCTGATAAAGGTTCTTTATCTGGAAAAGAGATTGGATCTCCACCTTATCAAAGGGGAGAGGCTCCAGATATAGGAGTTCCAGAAGAAGAGTACGAGGAGGAACCAATTCCTCAGGATGATATTGTTGTTAAGGATTTTAAGTGGGGGGGCAATGTTACCGGAACGCTAGGAACTTTTCGTGAACTCATACTTGAGAATAGAAGTGGCATTACTTATACAAACGTAGAGCTTATGGTGGATTTCTACGGGATAACTGAGCGAAGACCGCTTGGCTCCTATAGGGTTACGATTTACGATGTCCTTCCTGCTAATAGCGAGAAGGTATTTCGAGATGTAAAGGTTGGGTATGTCAATGTTATTCCAGAGGATATACAAGTAAGAATTATTGGCGCATTAGTTGTGCGATAATAAATATTGTGATTCTCTATTATAACAATATGCTTTACATCTTCAGGCAATTTAGCGACAACAGAGTAGAATTAATTAAGCTTCGGACAAATTGGTAAGGGTGAAGTCTATTTGAGAACAAGTTAGAATTAGAAAACTCTAAGGTTCAAAAGATTTTACCTGAATCTTGTTTAGTTTTGATTAAAAAATCAAGAACAGCAGGTTGAAAAGGGTTAATTAATATTAGGTTGCAACGTGATATACCAACTGCGATCTTCATTTTTCCGTCTTGATTTTATCTGGCTTCTTTGATATAGATACAAAATCGTATAACATTAACCTTGAGAAATGGGAAGGAGGGTTGACTCAATATGATTTTTGACACAATCATGGGATGGTTTTCTAACGACTTAGCAGTAGATCTAGGGACTGCAAACACACTCGTATATGTAAAGGGAAAGGGTATAGTTGCTAATGAGCCTTCTGTGGTTGCGATACAAGAAGATGGAAGGGGAGCGAAGAGAATACTAGCTGTTGGTAAGGAAGCAAAAGAGATGGTTGGGCGCACCCCTGGGTCAATTAGGGCTATTAGGCCCTTAAAAGAGGGTGTGATAGCGGACTTTGAGGTAGCTCAGAAGATGATAGAGTACTTCATTAGAAGGACACATAACAATAGAAAAAGCTTTGTAAGACCTAGGATAATTGTTTCGGTTCCTATAGGGATCACTGAGGTAGAGAAGAGAGCGGTAAAGGAATCGGCAGAGGCTGCTGGTGCTAGGGAGGTGTATTTAATAGAGGAGACTATGGCGGCTGCACTTGGAGCAGGAATGCCGGTGACAGAGCCAGCCGGGAACATGGTAGTGGATATTGGCGGAGGAACAACAGGCGTGGCTGTAATATCTCTTGCGGGGATTGTGGTGAGTAAATCTGTTAGGGTTGGCGGAGACAAGATGGACGAGTCGATACTTCAGTATGTAAAGAGGACTTATAACATGCTGATTGGAGAGAGGACAGCTGAGGAGGTTAAGATAAAGCTTGGAACGGCAGTAGGTGGTGGGGAGATAGGTGTCATGAAGGTAAAAGGAAGGGATTTAAGGGCTGGGATACCTAAGACCATAGAGATAAGTTCAGAGGAGGTGAGGGAGGCAATGACCGAACCTATAAACACGATAGTTGAAGCTATAAAACTGACGTTAGAGAGGACGCCTCCTGAGCTTGCGGCAGATCTCGTGGATAATGGGATTATGTTGACAGGGGGAGGAGCACTTCTTGGTGGTCTAGATGTGTTAATCAGAGAGGAGACGGGGCTTCCTGTGACAGTGGCAGATGACCCACTGTGTTGTGTAGTTTTGGGCTCCGGTAAAGCCCTTGATGAATTAGACCTACTTAAAGAAGTCAGTGTATGGTAGATGAGGTTTCTAAGACGTCATCCGATACTCATAAGTATAGTTCTTTTTTTCTTCGCAACCCAGTTTATTTCCTTGAGATATGAGGGAAGACAAGTAGGGGATTCGTTTTCAAGTTTTATTCTCACTTTGACTTACTATCCTCAGAAACTCATCTTTATTCTGACTGGGGCAATTGTAAATGTATGGCAGAACTACATAGAGCTAGTAGGGGTAAGAAATGAGAATGAAAGACTTCGAAACGAAATCAGGAAACTCCGTCAGGAGAAATTTCATCTCTGGGAAGCCGAGTTACAAAATGATAGATTAAAGAAGCTTTTAGGATTAAAAGGGAACTCCACATACGATGTCGTCTCGGCTAATGTTATTGCGGGGAGTCCATCAATATTGAGGTCTCAGGTTGTGATTATCGATAAGGGAAGCGAAAACGGAATTTCTCAGGGGATGCCCGTTGCAACCTACGAAGGAATAGTGGGAAGGATTTTGCTTGTAGGAGAGAAGAGTTCAGAGGTGATTTTAATAACCGATGATATAAGTGCGGTAGACGCATATATACATAGAACCAGGGCTAGGGGAATTGTAAAAGGCACAGGAGGCGGATGCATAATGGAGTATTTAGAGAAAAAGGCTGATGTAAGTGTCGGTGATAAGGTGATCTCATCCGGCAAGGACGGGTTTTTTCCAAAGGAGGTTGTGATAGGAACTGTTGTAGAAACCGAGGCGTCAGGTGGATTCATAAGGGCACGTGTCTTACCAGATATGGATTTAAATTCACTCGAAGAGGTAGTTGTAATCCTTAAATTGCCTGAAGAGAAAGTTCTAAATGAATAGATTATATCAAATTATAATGTTTGTCCTTCTTTCTTTTCTCTTTGTTATACTTCAGTCCACTTTTTTTTCTCCAAAGCACCTTGGGATTTTCTATCCTGATTTGAATTTAATTTTCGTAGTCTTTCTTGGTCTCTTTTCAGAGGTAAGGGGAAGTGCTATAATTGCACTAGGAAATGGCTTTATGATGGATGTGCTTTCAGGAAATCTTATAGGTTTGTATAGTCTCTCAAGGCTGAGCTTATTTCTCGTACTCAAAGGCTTATCTACGCATATATATGCTCAAAGCAGAATTACTCAGGTTATTGGGCTTTTTTGTAGCACGCTTTTCTCATGGGGTTTCATATGGATTGGACTAAAAATGAGAACTGATTTTCGAATCTCTTTCGGTGAAATTATGGCGCAAAGTTTTGTTAATACAATAGTAGGACTTCCACTTTTTTGGTTAATCAAAAATCTATATGCGAGAGTACAAGCGTAGATTTCTTTTAGTGACTATTATAATAGCTAATGCATTTCTTATTCTGGTTGGAAGGCTGTGGTATCTTCAGATTGTAAGAGGCGAAGAGTTTGAGAAGTTTTCTCTAGATAACCGAGTCCGCTCTATAAGGATTCCAGCTCCAAGAGGAAGGATTCTTGACCGTCGAGGAAGGGAGATTGTTGTAAACCGTCCTTCTTTTGATATTTACATACTTCCTGAAGATATACAAAACCCAGATACACTTTCGAGCTTGCTCTCTCCAATTCTAGGAATAGAGCCTAATACAATTAGATCAAAGATAAAGACAGCACTCCAAAAAAGCCGCTTTAAACCAGCTCTTCTTGCCAAGGATATTGACCGTGATCAACTCGCTTTTATTGAGGCTCGTAAGAGTTCTCTTCCGGGTGTTTTGATAGAGGTAAATCATATAAGAAGATACAATCAAGGAACGCTAGGTGCCGCATTTCTCGGATATATGGGAAAGATAAACGAGGATGAGCTCAAATTATATCCTGATGTGCGTGTTGACGATGTAGTCGGTAAAAGTGGCATAGAGAAAGGATGGGAAGTTTATCTTCATGGAAAAGACGGGTATATACAAAAGTTAACAGATGCCTTCGGACGAGAGGTAAAATGGAGTTTATTTAAAGAAGACCTTCATAGACAAGATAGTGTGCCAGGGTCAGATGTTGTTCTTTCAATTGACCTTGATCTTCAATATGCGGCGGAAGAGGCTCTTGGAGATAGAAGAGGTGCCGTGGTCGCAGTAAATGTAAATAGTGGAGAAATACTTGCGCTCGTTAGCCATCCAACGTTTGACCCAAGTGATTTTATAAAGGGCATAGATGCCGCTAAATGGAAATATCTTCTGGAAGACAAATCCTCTCCACTTACAAATAGGGCTACACAAGGTGTTTATCCACCGGGCTCAGTTTTTAAGATCGTTACTGCTGTTGCCGGTCTTGCAGAAGGTGTGATTAATTCAGACACCTATTTCTACTGTCCAGGAAGATATAAGTTTGGCAAGAAGACCTTTAAGTGCTGGAAGGGCGGAGGGCATGGCTCTTTAAACCTACATCAGGCGATTGTCGAGTCGTGTGATGTTTACTTCTATAATGTTGCGGAGAGGCTTGGTATTGATCGCCTAAGTCGTTATATAAAGCGTTTTGGTTTTGGAACCCCTACTGGGATAGAGCTTAACGAGAAAGTAGGAATATCACCGAGCAGGGAATGGAAGGTAAAGACATTAAAAAAGCCTTGGTACGAGGGAGAAACAATTGTAACGGCGATTGGACAGGGGTATTTAAGTGCAACTCCGCTTCAGATTGCTATTATGACATCAGCTGTAGCAAACGGAGAGAAACTTATAAAGCCTCGGGTCGTAAGGGAGGTGATTTCTCCGGATGGAAAAACCTTGGCTCGGTATAACCGGCAAGAAACAGGGAATATCGGTATTGAAGGGACGATAATTAATATAATAAAAGATGCGCTTGAAGGTGTCGTCAATGAACCGAATGGCACTGGACGAGCCGCTAGATTAGATGAAATGGTTGTTGCAGGAAAAACAGGGACCGCGCAGGTCGTTTCCAGTAGTGTAAGCACTAACCAAGAAGACTATAAAGATCATGCCTGGTTTACTTCATATGCACCTGCTGGAAATCCAGAGATTGCTGTAACCGTCCTTGTAGAACACGGAGGGAAAGGAGGGGCAGTTGCAGCACCTATAGTGAAACAAATTCTAGAGGCTTATCTAAAGTTAAAGAAGGAAGGAAGCGTTTGATGTTCGACAGGAGGCTTCTTAAGAATTTCGACTGGCTTTTCTTTTTCATAGTTATATTGATCTGCATTATAGGTCTTGTCAATCTCTTTAGTGCTTCCTATCAAACGGGCCTTAGCGTATTCAAAAAGCAGTTAGTCTGGTTTACCTTAGGCGTTGTTGTTGCAGCTTGTATATCCTTTTTTGATCATAGATCACTTGAGCGATATTCTCACCATATATATGTTTTTTCTGTTTTACTTCTAATAGCTGCGTTGATTTTTGGTAAGGAAGTATCAGGCTCAAAGAGCTGGATTTCGTTAGGAGAGCATATAACTATTCAGCCATCGGAGCTTGCAAAGATTCCATTAATACTCGCCATTGCAAAATTCTATCAGAACGATTTTGAGAGTGGCCCATATGGAATTCGAGATCTAATAAAGCCGATTTTTTTTATTTTGCTACCATTGGCTTTGGTGATGCTTCAACCAGATTTGGGAACAATTCTTATAATCCTTCTAATTTCAGGGAGTTTAGTTATTTTTATAGGGCTGAAAATTAAATCTTTTGCCCTACTTCTTATCTTAATTATTGGACTTTCTTTTCCAACTTGGCACTACTTTTTAAAAGGGTATCAAAAGGAAAGGATAGAAACATTTTTAGATCCTTCACGTGATCCGCTTGGATCTGGTTATAATGCCCTTCAATCACAGATAGCTGTTGGTTCTGGTAAGTTTTTCGGGAAGGGATTTAAGCAAGGTTCTCAAGCACAACTTAGGTTTGTTCCGGAGCAGCACACAGATTTTATCTATTCTGTGCTTGCTGAAGAATGGGGGTTTATTGGTGGGTTTTTTACACTTCTTCTTTATTTTATAGTCATACTTTGGATTCTCGATACGGCAAGCCTTGCAAAAGATAGATTTTCAATGGTCTTATCTTTAGGTATAGCTTCGATATTTTTCTGGCATACCCTAATTAATGTAGGCATGGTTACGGGTTTACTGCCAGTTATGGGTGTTCCACTTCCGCTTCTTAGTTATGGCGGCTCTTCTTTGATTACAGCCATGCTTGGTGTAGGAATTGTTTTAGGAATAAGAATGAGAAAATTCCCCATAGCAAAGGAGGAAATTGCACTTTAGCAGAATGGATTTCTCACAATCTAGTTGCAAATTGACACAAATGGACACGAATCAGGATGCATGTGAAACTCTCATGAATTACTCATCATGCATCATGAATCGTGCATCGTGGATCATTTTTATTCGTGGCTAGTTATTTTTGAATTTCCTTCCAGCTTGGAATACCACCCATGCCTTTTGCTGCTCTTACCGCTCTTATTATAGCCTCAGAAATAAGCTCAGAGGCGACGATTCCAACTAGATTAACATCTGCCGGTAAATCTCCGCAAGATATGGCAAATACTAAATCACCATCTGCTGTAGTATGAGCGGGAGAAACTACCCTTGTAATCCCAGTCTGCCCAATTCTTGCAACCCTCACTAGTTCAGACTTTGAAAGTTTTACATTCGTGGCAACCACTGCAAGAGTCGTATTTTCAAATGGTTCTGCTTTTCGTGTAACTCCGCTCTTAAACAATTTTACTGAACCTAAGAATTCTTTTCCGTCAATGGAATTTCTCACCCCTGCAATAATTTCCCCACTTTTAGGATCGACTATATCACCAAAGGCATTTACAACAACAAGCACTCCAACAACTATACCGTTTCCCAAGTTGTAACTCGTACTCCCAATTCCACCCTTTGTCGCTTGCTTGATGCCGAGAAGCTTTCCGATAGATGCCCCTGTTCCCACTCCGATGCTACCTTCTTCGGTAGGTGACGACGATGCATTTAAACATGCGCTATATGCCATAGATTGGGTTGGCCTCACTTTTCCATTACCAATCCCAAGATCAAACACGACAGCAGTAGGAACTGAGGGTACGATATGGCCGTAACCGACATCGAGTCCAATTCCTTGCTCTTCAAGATACTTCATTACTCCGCCGGCTGCGTCTAATCCATAAGCGCTACCCCCTGTAAGGAAAATTCCATGAATCTCCCCATATGAATGGTATAGAAGAAGCGGGTCTATTTGACGTGTGCTCGTCCCGCCACCTCTTAGGTCTATAGCTCCGGTTGCCTCGTTATCGAATAAAATGACCGTGCAACCAGTTATTGCTTCAAAATCCGATGAGTGTCCAACCCTAACTCCCGGAACATCAGTGATTGAGGCCATTATTTACATTTTAAATTCAATATCGTTGGTTTCCAAGTTGCTAGAAGCAATTCTATGATTATCACCTTATCCTTAAATCATTGTTGCGAATATAGTGGTGATTCAAAGTGTCACCGGTAATTCAAAGACAACATCTAGCCTTAAGATAAAAAGGTTGGTAAAATCGTTTGTAGGAGGATTGTCTTATGAAAACACTGACGAGCGAATCAATAAAAAAACTACTTAAGACTGAAGCAATTGGGGGAATAATCTACTCCTTTGAAGAGGTTGGCTCCACTAACGAAGTTGCATCTGAACTTGCAAGAAACGGTGCCCCCGAGGGGACTGTCATAATTGCTGATTCTCAGTCCAAGGGAAAAGGAAGACTTCAAAGGAGATGGATTTCCCCCCCAGGAGTAAACCTCTATATGTCGGTGATTTTTCGTCCTGCAATTGCAGCAAAAGATGCTCCTCTTCTTACTCTGGTTGCTTCAATCGCTTTGGCTGAAACAATCAAGGGCAAAGAGCCTGACACACTCATAAAATGGCCCAATGATATACTTGTAAAAGGGAAAAAGGTGGCGGGTGTTTTGACGGGTATGCAACCTATTGGAAACAAAGTTGACTTTGTTATTGTGGGAATCGGGGTAAATATAAACATGACTAGAGAAATGATGGAAAGAGAGATGGGAGAGGTTTCAGAGATAGCAACCTCTCTTAGGGAGGCGTTAGGATACGACATTAAGAGAGAAAAATTTGCCTCTGATTTGATTGAGGAGCTTGAGATTTGGTATCACAAATTTCTCAAAGAGGGAAAGCCTCGGATCATAAAGGAATGGATGGAAAGGTGGGGAGCAATAAACCGTAGAGTACTAGTCAGGTTCGATGGAAAGGTGATTGAAGGAATCGCATCTCGTATAGACGAAAATGGGCATTTACTTGTAAAAAAAGATGATGGAACAACAGAGAAGATAATCGCAGGGGATGTGATTCCTTTGTAAGGGCAATCCACTGTGATTGCCCTTTATTAGGGGAGACACGTGGGTCGTTCGACTGAGCTCACGACGAAGTCTGCCCCTACAGCATTGTATCCCAAAACATTAGCTCATAATCAAGACCTAATCTAGTTGCGATTCGCATCTTCTTCATATCTTTCTCTGTTCTAGTATACTCCCCTATTATATTCGTTATTTTATCGTAGAACTGAGAGGTAATCGGATAAAATCCGTCCAAAAATTTTGTATCTTCAGAGGTAAGGTTATAATGTTTTTTGAGTCCTTTGCTTATTCTGCTACAGTTTTCACCCCAGACTTCAAAATCTATGATTATTGCTGAAGCTATCTCTCCTGCCGTTCCATAGGTTGCTAGGCGTGTAAAGTAATTTGTAAAAGCCAGTGAGCCAGCATGAGGTTCAGAAGCCTCGAGTTCTTGATCTCCGATACCTAGAGCCTTTGCCATTTTAAAGAGGTTATCTAAGGCACTACGCTCTCCTTGTATTAACTCAAAGAAAAAATCTCTTATCCACTGATTAGAGGAAAAGGCAATGTATAGAGCCAGATTTCTGAAATCCCCGTTTACAATATGGAATTGCTGTTCTACAAAGAACTTTAGTTTTTCAACGGAAGCCTTCCCTTTTTCTACACTACCTACAAAAGGATGAGTAAGAATCCTTTTTCTTAAAGGTTGGAATTCTTCTCTTAGCTCCTCAAGGAATTTTCTTGCAGAGTGTATCTTTGCCATTGATTAACCTTATTTTTGAAGTTGTTTAGTTTTTAACCGTTAATTTTAATTAAATTATAACATGTGAACTCTGGGTAGAGTGTAAAAATTTAAGGCAAACATTGATGACATAACCTTTTCCTAAAATATCTAGTTTGCATAAGTTCATTCGGTTATTTATTAATTCATCTAATACAAATTGGTATAATTTCATTATTTAAATTAGGTTATTATAGGGGGTTAAAAGCACATGATAGTGGATACTATGATTAAAGGAATAGACCATGTCGCAATTGTTGTTTGGAACATGGATAGATCCATCAAGTTTTACAATGAGGTTTTAGGGCTCAGGATACATCATGATGGACGAAAGGAAGGGGGTAGCAAAAAATCCTTTCTGGGTAATAAATCAGAGACCTTAGTTGCTTTAACAGAGGATGAAAATCGAGGTAAAGAAGGAACTCGGATTGTTGAGAGCGTGGCACATATAGCTTTTAGGGTGGATGATGTGGAGAAGGCAGGCAAACTCCTTAAAGAAAGAGGAGTCGAATTTATAGAGGAGAAATTGGATAAAGATGGAAAGAGAAAATCATATCACTTCCTAGACCCAGATGGGCTTGAGTTAGAGATTTATGGTAAAACAGGACAAATAATACCACCATATTGATGAAAAATGGTTTAAATTGAGGCTATTGGGGAAGCGGGTACATTTTTTGTCTTTGACTTTGCAAATACTGTTTTGCGTCTACAGTGTTTAATCTAAAGATGCAAATTAAGAAAAATGGGATTTAATAACTGATAATTTGTAAGGGACTCAACTATAAAGAAAAAACCGAATAATATGCCAAGGATCAAAAAAATCAATCCCTAGATCTTTCTATTATATTAACCATTTCTTCTTTAATATGATGCATAAGCTCCGACCACTCGCGGATTGTAGTAAGGTCGTTGGTTGGAAGGGTTTTTTTAATTACAATTCCTGATTTTGTTAGCTCTACATTGCAATCTCTGTACTTCTCCATAATTATGTTCCCAAATCTCTGGAGGGTTTCAACACTCAATTGCCCACTTCCCTGAAATCTTGAGATCAAGGTAACCTCTTCGTCAAATCCTTTAAACACTATGCTCCAGAGGCTTGCATTTGACTCTAGTCCAAATGAGAGATCAACCACATCCAATTTTGAACTCAAAGTAGCCGCCATCAAAAAAGAAAAAACAATCTATTATTGCAATAGAGAGCTCAAACAGAATTAATAGAGAGAGCCCTCTTTGCAAAAATGGATTATAGTTTTACTTCGTGTCCGCCTAAACTAGATATACTAAAATCTACATTAAGCTACCAGCCAGAAGATTCGTGTGAACTGTTTTATGGGTTCTTGTCTAGTGTGCGCTGTCTTTTGGAGCATGTTTACAACAGCCTGTAGCAAATAGGAAAACAATAACTAATGACGCTGTTAATTTAGCTTTCTTAATCATTACACCTCTAGATTTAGTTAGTCTAACTATAATAGAACTTAATACCCGTTAGAAAAGTTAACAATTACAGCTTGCATGTAGTTTTTCAATACTCGTCTTGGCGTTTGTAGTGAGGTTAGTATATATCTCTTTTCCAGTTGTGAACTTTAAAAAAATCCTATAATTCTCTATTGCCTCCCTCGGGCTATTAGCAAGCTCATATGCACGTGCGAGATGGTAGTAAGGTTCAGGATTATTTGAATTAAGTGAGATTGCTTTTCTCTCTTGGGCAATAGAATCTTGGTATGTATTCATAGAATAATAAGTGATCCCTAGATTCATGTAGGCAGGAGCATAATTTGGATCGAGCTCTATTGCTTTTAGATATTCTGTTACTGAGTTGCCGAGGTATCCTTGTGTACGAAGCGAGGTTCCTAGGAAATTGTGCAATTGAGGCGAATCTGCGAGTTCGACTGCCTTTTTAAATTGTTCTGTTGCCTTTGCATAATTACCTTTCTTAAATAAGTAGGCTTTTCCTAAATCTAGGTGAGCCATAACGAGGTTCGGATCTAACTCAAGTGCTTTTACGACGTACGGGCTATCTGGGTCTCTGCCAGATGCAGCCCAAAGTATATAGTATGATTCTGCGTCGTTAGGGTCTTTCGCTAATGCGCGGTTTGCAGCTACTTCCGCAACCTTTGATCGCTTAAGATGAAGGTAATTTAGAGCCAAGGCGCGTTGCGTCTCTTTTGTATTAGTGCCGTGCTTTAGGGCTTTAAGGATGTTTTCGTAGGATTTATTATAGAATTCCTCGTAGTCTTCTTTCACCTCCAACTTATAGAAGCCAATAAATGAATAAACTTCTCCAAGGCCTGCGTAAGCCGGAGCGTACTTTGAGTCTACTTCGATTGCTTGGTTAAAGTATAGGATCGCATCTTGAAATCCTTTAGGTGTAAATTGCAGAAATGCGATTCTTCCTTTCTCATAGTATGGAGCCGCATTTGAGTTTTGCATCTGTGAATTATCTTCTTTGGGCTTTTCCTTGGATTGAGCAAAGTCCTGAGCTCCTAAAATAAACACTGAAATAAACAGCAGCATGAACAAACCAGATATTCTATTTCTCTTCATCCTTGATAACCTCCTTATACCTTTTTACATGAATTTAATACTATTATCAATAATTCTTAGAAATAAATTTTACAACCTCTTGCGCTATAGCCTCATAAACACCTTTTGTAATAAACCCGCTTCTTAGAAATCCTATTGTACTCAAACCGCTTACTTCACCATCCGTGATGCCATCTCCTGTGTTTTTATCTAAAAGCCATACATGAACTGTGAGAGAAGCCTCGCCAAATTTTAATGCCCCCCCTTCCTCCTTAAAGCTTTTTCCCGATTCATATCCTGTGATTTCACCCACGAGGATTAGGGTTTGCTGAGTGGGGTCGCCTTCAATTGAACCACGCTCCACTTTTTGGAAGCCAATGTTCTTAGAAACAATCAACTTTGCTACCTCATCTGAAATCCTTGTCAGGGCTTCTTTTGGAACATCAGTGATTTCGGTCTCAAAATCCGCAATTTCAAGCGTCTTGTATCTATTAAGTTTTGGGTCAGACGGATTAAAATATGAAGTAACCTTTAAGTCGCCGCATCCAGTGATTGACAAAGAGAGTAGAGAAAATATAAATGGAAAAGAGACAGAATATCTGTTTTTATTCATTACTTTTTTCTCCTTTGATTTGCGAGTGTCTCACAGTTCATTTGAAAATATATTAGCACATAGAACTTAACCTTTATTTGATTAAGTTACAATCTTGTAACTCTAGTTAAGTGAGGAGTAGCGGAGTTTTTCTGTAGAAAAACCAATAAATTAAGCTCCCTTGAACCTCCGCACTTATTCTTCTTAAGTTGTCAGTTCCGCGTGTTACCCGATGAGGCTTGTCCCCACATGTCTTTAGTGGAGAGCATTCGGGTACGGGCTTAAGCAGGAATTCATTATGCTTTTGTCATTCCCAAACGTTACCCGATAAAAACATTCTGGTACAAGCTTTATTGGGAATCCAAAAAAGTATGGATACCCGATAAAGATAATCGGGTATGACAATGGAGC
>Ga0209324_10000587_pt1 | contig 25420 bp, 25 predicted proteins | sample Rifsed19ft3_FD_184015 | JGI IMG/M metagenome (GOLD analysis project Ga0209324, IMG submission 184015) | Soil microbial communities from Rifle, Colorado, USA - sediment 19ft 3 (version 2) | ecosystem: Environmental > Terrestrial > Deep subsurface > Rock core/Sediment | place: Rifle, Colorado...
AGGGGCCTTTCCCTCGCCCTTAACGGTTATGGCGCCCTTCATGAAGGCATCCTTCGCGTCAGTGGTCTCGGTTGGCAGGTCCGGGGCCGCCGCCATGGAAGAGACGGCAAAGACAAGCGCGAAAAAAGGTATCAGAAATATTTTTTGCATTGAATTACCCGCTTAAAAAATCAGATTTTTCAGGCTGCTCAAAAAGTTCCATAGCCTGATCAGTATATGTTGAGCTGGTGCTTCAATACCCTTATGGCCATGATGGCCTCTGCCCCGTCGACCGCGTCGTCGGGCCTGAACTCGCCCGAGAGCTCCGTCTCCATGAGGTTTCGCGTGGTGACGCTCATGATGGCGTTATACCATGATGATGACGGCGCCACGTCGGGAAAAGGCGAGAGCGCGTGGCCGAGGAAGGCCGAGGCTATCCTTTCGTTGCCCGTGAGCTTTATGACGATGTCCTCAAGGGCGAGGGCAAGCTCTTTTCTCTTCACCGGGTCGTCCGGCCTGAAGACGTTCGCCCTCGTGGTCTCGTCGTACGAGGGCTCGATGCCGCGCACCCCGAGGCCGATGAGGGACGATACCTCTTCCTTGAACGGGCTTGAGAGCACGTCATGGGGTATGAACTTCGCCTCCCTGGGCTTTGTGGGTATGCGGCCCATGAAGAGCTTGTCCACCTTGAGCTCGTCTATGAGGAGGGCGGCCATGTCGGCCCTGCTCACGGTGTCGCGCAGGGCTATGATCTTTCCAACGTCCCCGAGGGTGATGCCCGAGATGGCGCGCACCATCTTGTCGGTCCTCTTCCATGCCTTGTCGGACGGGCCGTGCCATCTGCCGTCCTTCTTCGAATTGAGCACCGTGCCGAAAGAGTCCCTCGCCTTCTGGAACTCCCTTGCCTCGAGCCAGGCATTGCCCATGAAGTAATCTGCCGCCTCCCTGCCCTGGTAGAATATGAGGTTGCCCTCGTCTACCTTGAGCTTCAATGCGGCCTTGTGGTGCTCCTGGACGTCCTCGAGCCAGTCCCCGTCTTTCATGACGGTAGCCGTGCGCATGGCGGCCAGCCTGTAGGCGAAGGTGTCCTCAGGCGTCTTCGAGAGCTTCCTCGCCTTCTTGAGCTCCTCGCGGACGACGTCCGCATTGCGGCCAGGCCCCTTGTACGTCTGATAGAGCGCGTCCTCTCCCTTTATCGCCACCGTTATGGCGGTACCGGCGTGGGCTGGCGCGAATTTCTCATCGCACCACGAGGCGCGGCTGAACTTCTCGGCCGCGCTGTCCACCATGCCCCTGTCCAGGAGCTCCATGCCCGAGAGGTAATGGTGCCTCGGGTTGTCCTCAGGAGAGGTGCAGCGTACGGGCGGCTTGGAGCAGCCGTATACGGCTATTGCGATGAAAAGGAGAGCGAGAGCTGAAAGCCTCCTCATGGGAGCCTCCTATTTTTTTACCTTCACGATATCCCCGGCCTTGAAGCCGGTCCCTGTGCTAACGACTGACTCTGAGATCCTCTCACCCTGGTGCTCGGTTATCTTCAATTCGCCTATGAGCTTCTCGCGCTTGCCTATGACCCTGCCGGTGTCCGGGTCCACGAGGTCGTCGCCGGGCCTGTAGACGTTAAGGACCGTGCCGGCATCGAGCCTGCTCCTCGTGCCCGCGCGCACCGTCACGGTCGAGCCGTCGACGTGCAATACCTTGCCCTGGAAGGGCATCTGGTTGAGCTTCTCGACCATCTTTGTCATTGCCTTGGAGAGCGCGTCGCGGAGCGCGCCGTCGCGCAGCCCCGGGTCAGCGGTTGACTTCGCGCCCAGGCCGAGAAGGCCGCTGGTCTTCTTCGAGTACTCGCCCATGCCCGACTCCGCCACGAGGCTCTTTCCGGTGGCGATGTCCACAAGGGCGTAGTCGACCTGCACCCGGGCGATATGCTTCTTGCTCTGGGTAAGGAGCGTGTCCATCGATTCCTCATGCTCGCCGTACGACGTTACAGAGCCGGTTATCCTGAAGTCCAGCGACTCGTAGCCCTCGGCAGCGTCCTTCAGACCCTTCTTGACGACTCCCGTCTGCTGCAGCTCAATGAGCCTGTCCTGCTCCTTGAGATCTCCCTTTGTGACCACTATGGGCTCAAGGCCCGTCTGCTTCACTATGGTGCGGAGGATATCCGTAGCGGCCTCGCCCACACCGATGACCTTGGCAGGGGTCTTGTTCTCGAACTCAAGGATGGCGACGTTGTACTCGGGTCCCCGGTACTTTGCCCCGGCCTCCTCGAGCTTCTTTGTCTGGTCCGTGAGCGTTACGTCGTCCTTTACCGCGCCTGTCGTCTTTATGCCGCAGCCTGAAACGAGCCCGGCTACGACAAGCGCCGCTATTGCCAGAAAACCCGCCTTTGCCTTTATCCTCATCTCCTGCCCTCCTTTGAAATCCATTTCATGGTCACGGGGCCGTTGGGGCAAGGGGCGCAAGGGGCGCAACCGGCCTGCCCGGCCCTGACGGGAGCCTCGCCATGACCCTGTCCAACATGCTGTCTATCTCGAGCCTCAAGTGCACGCCCAGGGCCTTTGTTATTATCTTCTCGCCGAGAGAGATGATGGCCGCGTCCTCCACCTTTTCCGTGGCCCCGGCGAATATGATGTGCCAGTCCTCGAGCCCTTCTATCTCTTCGAGCCCATTTATCGAGCTGTAGGAATCCAGCCCGTCTTCCTTCGCCTCTTTCATTATCGTCAGCCCGATCCCGGCCTTGCCCCCGGCGATGAAGCGCTTTACGCCGAGGCCGCTTGACCATACCACCCGGCCCGTGCGCGTGTCCACGAGCTTGAAGCCCGCCCTCACCTTCTTTACGTTGTAGAAGCCGGTCGTCACGTCGTCGAAGTTCAGGACGTATCCGTAGACGACGCCGTCCACGCCGAGCACGCCGCCGAGCTGGGCAGGGTCTGTGAGCTCCAATTGAGAGCCGAGCGTTATGCCCATCCGGTTAAGGAGGAGCTCGTCTACCTCTTTTAAAGGCATCACGCTGTAATGCCTGTGCTGGACCCTCTTCTGGAACTCCTCCCTTATCGCCTTCGGACCGCCGACGTCGTTGGTGGCGTTGTAGAACGGCAGCACCGCCACCGAATATACAGGGTTGGAAAGGTCCGGCGGGTATTTTGGTATATGCGCCGAGCACGCCGCCGTTAAAGCAAGGAGCGCAAGGCAGGCGAGCAGAAACCTAAATTGCGCGATGTACCTCAGTTGCCGGCCTCCACCTCGATGGTGTTCCCTGTTGCGCCAACCACCTTATAGCCCTGCCTCGAGATCTCGTCGGCTATCGCCTGGGCAGGCATCTTTGACTCTACCTCGAAGGCCGCGCCAGTCCCCTCGAAACGCCTCTGAAAGACGGCCTCGACGCCCCTTATCCGGGACCGGAGGAGCCTCTTGAATTCTACCGCCTTCTCATAGGACGCGCCTTTGAGGGTTATGACGACAAGGTCACTACTGCCCGTCCACTTTGCCGTTATCTGTTTTATGAGGCCCTCTGAGAGATCTCTGGACGCCTTTGTGAGCGCCTCGGCGCTGCCCGTGGAGCTCGATACGTTCCTCGCGGTCCCCTGGCCCATCGCAGAGGCAAGCACGCTTCCGTCGTCAACGCGGACGGCCTCGGCAGCGATGTCGGCAAGGTAGATGGTGACGCCCGTGCCTGATGCCGGGCCCTCGCGTACAAGGGCCTTTCCTAATACGACTATGCCTGCGCCTGCCCTTTTACCCGCCTCCCGGGCGTCGTCTACCGTGAGGCTCTCTTTATAGGAAGAGAAATCTTCCTTGTTCTCGCTGCCGGCGGCAACGACGCTGAAGCCCTTCGCGAGGAAGGACTCCTTGAGGGCGCTTTGCGAATATGCACCCTCACCGGCTTCGGCCCGCCATGATGAATGCGAGTCCTTGCCGATTCTCCTCTCCGTCATCATGAAGAGCACCCTGGGCCTCTCGGCCCTCCTCTGTATAAGGCCCAATGAGTCGAGCTCGTCTTCGACCTCGCCGGAGGCGACTATTGCCCTGACCTTCACGGTATAGATGCCGTCGGCCTGTGATTCGCCTGTTATGGCGTAGCTCTTCACGTAGCCCTCGGTGCGCGTATAGATGCTGTCGCGCAAGACCTCGTAGCTCTCGACCATCGTATCAGAAGAGACAAAGGCGCCTATGGTCTGCTCGACCGCCTTTCTCAGGGCGTCGGCGATGGCGCTGTCCCTGGCCACTACCGTATTGGAGCCGGCGATGGCCGCCTGGCCCGTAGCCTCGACAGTCGTGGCCGCGGCCATTTCATTCGCAAGGGAGTTGCCTGATGAGAACAACTGAAGGATGAAGATGAGAGTGCCAATGAAAAGGGCAGGCCTTATTACCCGGCCCCGTTTCCGTTCGTACATGTAAGCCTCCGTTTCTCCGGCTGCCCGTTTAAACCCGAAATGGGGGAACGTACTTACCAACATATACCACATTTCATAGGCCAAGTCCATTGAGGCAAGGCCTGAAGGCCTTAATTTTTCTGGCGTTTCTCATGCTTGGAAGCAAGCTGGATATTTTAAGGAAGGGCCGCGCCCACAGAGGGTCTATAGCATGGTTTTATTGAGCTTTCATGTGCGCCCGCGCACATGAAAGCTCACCGGAAAAGAGGCTTCAGTCTATATTGTCCGCGAAGTCTTTTTTGACGGCCTCGAGCGCGCCGGGCTCGAAGATGAGCTCAAGGGCCGTGAGCCCGAGGGCCTTTACACCCTCCATAAGGGCCCTGTGCCCGTCAGGGGAACAGGTCGCCTGGGCGAACTCCCTTGTATGGATGTTTATGCCCTGCCTTATGGGCACGTGCGGGTGGATGGCGGGTATCATCTGGGATACATTCCCGATGTCCGAAGAGCCCGCGCTCTTCTCAGGGGAGTCGTACTCTTCACAGAGGCCGAGACGCTCCAAGGACCTCCTGTAGACCTCCGCGAAGGCGCGGTTTATCTTCATGGGCGCGTTAAAGTCGCCGACCTCGGCGACCTCCATTGTGCAGCCGGCGGATAGCGCCGCGCCCTGCGCGCAGCTTATCACTCGCTCCCTTACGGATGAGAGCTCCTTTAAGTCCCTTGCCCTCACGTAGAAGCTCGCCACGGCCCTGTCAGGGATTATGTTCGGGGCCTTGCCGCCATCTGTAATGATGCCGTGGACGCGGACGTCTCCCCTGAGCTGCTGGCGAAGCAAACCAATCGAGTTGAAGAACAAGATGAGCGCGTCGAGCGCGTTCACGCCCTCCTCGGGATAGGCCGCGGCGTGGCTGGTCTTGCCGTGGAATACGAAGTTCAACCTGACGAGCCCGAGGAAGTTCTTTATGACCTTCCTCTTCGATGAGCCGTGGACCATCATCGCGCCGTCGATATCATCAAATACGCCTGCCTTGCACATCTCTATCTTGCCCTTGCCAAGCTCCTCGGCCGGGGTGCCGAGCACGACGAGCGTGCCGCTGCCGGGCTTCAGATATTTTGGAAGAATAGCGGCGAGCGCGGCCCCGGCGCCGACAGAGGCGGTACCGGCGATGTTGTGTCCGCAGCCGTGGCCTATCTCAGGCAACGCGTCCATCTCGGCAAGGAGCGCGATTTTAGGAGAGCCTGTCCCCAACGAGGCACTGAAGGCGGTCGGCATGCCGGCGATGCCGGGCTCTATCTTGAAGCCCGCCTCTTTAAGCAAGGCCTGCATCTTCGCCGAGGTCTTCTCCTCCTTGAGCCCGAGCTCCGGGTTCCTGAAGATATCGTCGCTCAAGTCCGTCAGCCTCTTCTGCAGGCCGTCCGCGGCCTGCAGTAACTCTTCCCTGGCCTCGCGCATAGCTGTGCTGAGCCCCCTTTGAAAATTTGAAGAATTTAAAAAGAAAGGCTGCCCCCCCAAAGGGGGGCAGCCCCAACTACGTTTTATGACTGGCCCTGCATCGCCTCTATGAGTATCCTGGCCACCTCGGGCCTGGAGAACTCAGGCGGAGGGCATACGCCGCTACGGAGCATCTCCCTCACCTTTGTGCCTGAGAGGATGATATGCTCTGCCGCGTCATGCGGGCAGGTCTTATACGAGGCCATGCCCCCGCACTTCTTGCAGAAGAAGGTGTAGTCGAAGAAGAGCGGGGTTATGCCTATGGCGAGAGGGTCGAAGTTGTCAAAGATGTAATGCGCGTCAAAGGTGCCGTAGTAGTTGCCTACTCCGGCATGGTCCCTGCCTATGATGAAGTGCGTGCAGCCGTAGTTCTTCCTTATGAGGGCGTGGAATACCGCCTCCTTGGGGCCGGCGTACCTCATGGCTGCCGGGTTCACGACGAGCGCCACCCTGTCCTTCGGGTAGTAGCCGTCGATGAGCGCGTGATAGCACTTCATGCGCACCGAAGCCGGGATGTCGTCGCCCTTGGTCTCGCCGACGAGCGGGTGGATCAGGATACCGTCAACTATCTCTAAAGCTGACTTCTGGATGTACTCGTGCGCCCTGTGGATGGGGTTCCTGGTCTGGAAACCGACGACCCTCTTCCAGCCCTTCTCCATGAAGAGCGCCCTCGTGTCCTTGGGGTCGAGCCTCTCGTCCAGGAACTCCGTGTGCTCTGGCCTCTTTATGAGGGAGATCTTGCCGCCAAGGAGCATCTCTCCCATCTCGTATACCTTCAAGACGCCTGGGTGCTTGTCCTCGGCGGTGCCGTATACCTGGATGGCCTCCTTCTCCTTGTCAATGGGGAATATCTCGTCTATCTTCATCACTGCCAGGACGGCCCCGTCTCCGTTCACGAGAGCGACCTCCGCGCCAACCTTGAGGGCCGCCGCCTCGTCCTTTGTCACGGAGAGCGTGATGGGCATGGTCCACGGCAGCCCGTTCTTCAGGTGCATGGTGTCCATAACGGAGTGGTAGTCGTCCTTACACATGAAGCCCTCGAGCGGGCTCAACGCGCCGATGGATATCATCTCGAGGTCCGAGATCTCCCTGTCGTTCAGGGATATCTTCTTGAGCCCCACGGCCCTCTTCTCAGCCTCCTCGCGCTCCTTGCCCTCGAGGGCCCTGTTTACAAGCGTACCGCCGTGCGGCTTTATCAATCCTTCCACTTATTCCTACCTCCTTGGCTTAATATGTGATCGCCGGAAATCCTGGAGGAAACTTTCTGTAGAAAGGTTTCCCCCAGACCCCCTTCAAAGACTTTTAGTTCCCCTCCGGCCCCCCGTGAATCTCTGGGGGGCCGGAGGGGAAGAACTGAAAGTTTTTTGGAGAGAGTTTGAGAGAACCTTTTTTACAAAAAAGGTTCTCTCAAGAATTCCCGGGCAAATTACTACTTATGCAGCCCGCATTCGGTCTTCTGGAAGCCTGCCCATCTGCCTGCTCTCGGGTCTTCGCCTGGCATTACGGGCCTGGTGCAGGGTTCGCAGCCGATAGAGGGGTAGTTCTTGTCATGGAGCGCGCAGTAGGGGACGTTGTTCTTGTTGATGTAGTCCCATACGTCCTTGGTGGTCAACCTGACGAGCGGGTTGACCTTCACCAGGCCGAACTTCTCGTCCCAACTGACGACCGGGGCGTTGGCCCTTGTCGGGGCCTGGTCGCGCCTGATGCCGGTTATCCAGCACCTGAGGCCCGAGAGGGCCTCGGCGAGCGGGACCATCTTCCTTATGTTGCAGCACTTATCCGGCTCCCTCTTCCAGAGCTCGGGGCCGAACTCCGCCGCCATCTGCTCTAAGGTGGTCTTTGCGCCGTACCTGTCGAGCTTTATGCCGTACCTCTGTATGAGCTTCTCCTTAACTTCATACGATTCCTTGAAGAGCAGGTCGGTGTCGAGATAGAATATCCGAGCGTCCGGCTTTATCTTGACGACCATGTCGACCAGCGCCACGTCCTCGGAGCCGAAGCTGCACGCCAGCGACAGGTCTTTTGTCGCGAAGTTCTCGACAGCCCATCTTATGGCCTCTTCGGGCGCCTTTCCCTCAAGGCTGTCGCTTACCTTCTTAAGTTCTTCCTCTGTCCACGCCTTTGACATCTTTCCTCTCCTCCTTTGTAGGTTCCTGGCTGTCCGTAAAGATCAAGACTTCACATGGCGCCTTGCCGGCTATCTCGTCCGCATAGGTGCTGGAAAAATACTTGAAAAACGCCCTTCTCTTCCTCTTTACAAGCACTGCCGTCGTTATTCCCATCGACTCTATGGCCGAGAGCGCCACGCTTACCGGCTCCCCGTCCTCCAAGAGCGGCTCGAAGGCCACCCCTTCCTCCATGGCCTTTATCTGCACCCTGCCGAGTTCCTCGTAGCCGCGCTGGCGCATCTCCTTCATTATGGCCTCGGAGACCTGCGCCGAGGGCTTGTCGCCTATGAAGCCTATGTCCGAGAAGGTATCGAAGGCCTCGTTCGCGGCGCCGGCCTCGAGGAGGTAGAGGGCCACGAGCATGGCCTTCTCCTCTTTTGCCCTCTTCACGGCGAAGTCCACGGCCTCGTCGGACCTGGTCTGCGATGAGAGGACGAGGAGCACCTTTTTCATATCAATACCCCATGCCTATGAGCGGCCACCAGAAGGCCGCTACCAGGTTGAAGACGGCCCATGCGACCACGCACATGATGATGCCGCCCTTGGTCATGTCGCGGACGGTCACGTAATTCGACGAGACCGCTATGGCGTTGGCCGGTGTGGACATCGGGAACATGAAGGCGAGGCCCGCCGGGACCGCTATGGCGAAGGTGACCAGGGTCGGGTCCATCGAAAGGCTCTGTGCAAGGCCTATGCTCACTGGCAGCAGAACCGCTATAACGGCCGCGTTGCTCATGGCCTCGGTCATCAGTATCGCAAGCAAAGAAAATATTGCGAAGACGGCCCACGGGCTTCCGGCCCACTGGCCCACGCTCTCGCTCACTATCCATTTGGCGGCGCCGCTCTTATCAAGCGCGGTGCCGAGTATTATAGCGCCGCCGTACATGAGTATTATACCCCAATTGACGTATTCCTCTATATCTTTCCAGCGGACGAGCCTGAAGACAAAGAGCACCACCACGGAAGAAAGGGCTATCGCGGCAAGGCCCAGTTGCCTGCCCATGAACATCCATGCCGCTATCGTGAGCGCCAGCACGAAACCGACCGCGTACTCCGAAAAGCTCACCTTGCCGAGGCCTTTGATCCTTTTAGCGATTATCTCGTGGGCGCTTTCGACACCGGTTATGTCTATGGGATAGAACCTCGTAAGGAGGAAATAGCCGACAAAGAGCATTATTATCACCAGCGGCATGACGGCCACCGTGTACTCGAGAAAGCCTATGGTATCGCCGGTCGTCTCCTTCAATATGCCTATGGCGAGCGGCACCCTCGCCCCTCCGAGGAAGGTGGCGACTCCGCCTATGACGCAGCCCCAGGCCAGGGAGAAGAATATGAGCTTGCCGTAGTTCGAGCTGCCGGGCTTGAGCCCCAATGCCTTTGATATCTCGAGCACTATGGGGAAGAGCATGGCCGCTACCGCGTGCTCGGACATGAAGAAGGAGAGGACGGCGGCCAGCAGGAATATGCTCAAGAGGAGCTTCTTCGGCGACCCGCCGTAGCGCTGCATTATGCCGAGCGCTATCCTGTTAGAGAGGCCCGAGTGCATGACAGCGCCCGCGAGGATGAAGGCGCCGAGGATGAAGAAGACCGCCTCGTTGCCGAAAAGGGCGTAGGTGTCCTTGTTTGAGAGTATCCCGAGCATCGGGACAAGGACTATGGCGAAGAGGCTCGTTATGGCCAGCGGCACCGCGTTCGTTATCCAGAGCACGAGGCAGAGGAGGAACACGGCTATGGCGTTCTGGCCTGCCTGGGTAAGGCCATCAGGGGTCGGCATCTGGACGACGAATATGAAGACAAGGCCCAGGACGGCAAAGAAGACCGGCCTAAGGGCCCTGAGCGCGAGTATCAGCCAGATAGGCCTGGTATCTATTTCAACAGCCACAAAAAACTCCGGAAATCAGTGTTCAGAACCGTCAGGGTCCTTGTCTACGACCCTGAGCTTTCTTCTCAAGGACGAGAGGCCCCAGGCCGTCTTCATCCCCAGCCTCGACTTGTAGAAGCTCTCCATGAGGCCGCCCTTCGACTCGTCGACCAGGCCCCTTATCTCGGCGGGCGTCGTCACCATGCTAATGTCCCTCACCCAGTTGAGGTTCACCTTCCTCTTAGTGACCGCCTTGTAGAGGTGCTTGTAGACCGGGATTATTATCTCCGTCGTAAGGGGCGAGATGCTCAGGTCCTTCTCTGACGAGGGCCTGTATATGGGAAGGACCGGCACAACGCCCATCTCCGTCAAACAGTCTATGCCCATGCAGGTCGAGCCAGGGGGCTCGAGCCCGACTATGAGGTGCGAGGCAACGGTCCCGTTCGGGAATATCCTGGCCGCGTACTCGAGGGCCTCCAGGTACCTCTTGCGCCCTATCTGCGCGGCCCTTCCGGGGCAGATTATCTCGAAGAGCTCCTTGTCGAATATCTCTAAATTATAGAGGACAGAGTCAGCGCCGAGCGCGTACGTCTCGTCTATCCAGCGGTTCTGCTTGGGCGGCAGGGCCTCTACGGCCACGAGGCAGTTGAAGTTCTTCTTTATCGCGGTTATGTAGGGCCGGAGGAACTCTATGCCGCCGTCGTCGCCGGGGCTGAAGCCGATGGAGAGGTATATTATCTTCGAGGCCCCTTCCTTCAGGACAGCCTCGGCCGTCTCCACAACCTCGTCCACGGAAAAGACGCGGTCTGAGGCGCCTTCGACGTTAAAGTTGCCGGCGCAGTACTTGCACTCGATGCTCCTGTTGAAAAAGTCGCATCTCTTCGAGGGCGTGACGACCGTATAGCTGCCGTGCACCGTGGCTATGTCCGAGAACGGGACGCCGGTGGACGTGGTCTTGCCGTAGAAGGCGGGCCTCTGGACGAGCTTTACAGGCACCTCGCTCTTTCCGTCGGTTATGAAGTACCTCTCTCCCCGTCTCTTTATAAGGTAAGGCGAGCCCTTTGTGAACGACTCCCTGCACGGGATGTTCACGAGCGTGTCCTGCGGAAGCAGGATGTCGACGCCCGAGGAGCCGCACGCCCACGCCTTCACGACGGGGTCCTCCATGCGTATGCCGCGGAGCATAAGGTCGATCTTGAGAGACGCCGGGTTGTCCAGGTACTTGCCCATAAGAGAGCGGACCCTTGCCGCCATGTTGACTGCTTCTTGCGCGATATCCCGGACCGCGCTATGCGGACCGGGTTCGCGGCGGGTTCAGGGTTGCACCCTGAACCCGAAATTTCTCAAAAGGCTGAACGGACATTGGGGTTCAATCCGCAAGATTGAACCCGCCTTCGGCAGCCTGCATTATTTTTCGCAGGTGGCCGGCCTAAACTCGCAGGAGATCTCCTCGTACTGCTTCAATTCCGTGATGGTCGCGTTCGGCCCGCACAGGGCGCACTCCGGGTCCTTCATGACCTTCACCTTCCTGAATGTCATCTTCAATGCGTCGAATATCATGAGGTGCCCCTGAAGCGCCTCCCCGATGCCGAGAAGGAGCTTTACCGTCTCCACCGCCTGGAGAACGCCTATGACGCCAGCGAGCGCGCCGAGGACCCCGGCCTCCTGGCAGCTCGGGACGAGGCCTTTCGGCGGCGGTTCAGGATAGAGGCACCTGTAGCACGGGAAGCCGGCGTGCGGGTTGAAGACCGATACCTGCCCGTCGAACCTGAACATCGAGCCTGAGACCAGCGGCTTTCTCTCGAAGAAGGCCGCGTCGTTCATGAGGAACCTTGTGGGGAAGTTGTCGGAGCCGTCGAGGACGACGTCGTACCCCCTTATTATCTCCCTTATGTTGTCCACGGTGAGCCTTCCGTGGAAGGGCTCTACCTTTACGTCAGGGTTGAGCTTGTTGATGCTCTCCGCCGCCGAATGGACCTTGGGTCTGCCTATCCTCTCGTTGTTGTGGATTATCTGGCGCTGGAGGTTGCTCAAGTCCACGCAGTCGCCGTCCGCCATGCCTATGGTGCCAACGCCCGCCGCGGCGAGATAAAGGAGCGCCGGCGAGCCCAGGCCGCCCGCGCCAAGGACAAAGACCTTGCTCTTCAATAGCTTCGCCTGTCCCCTGCCGCCGACCTCTGGCAGTATTATGTGCCTTGAATACCGTTCTATCTGCTCTTCCGTGAAATCCATTACCCTTACATACCTCCCGCATCTTATCCGGATATAAAAAAGCCCCTCTCAGGGGCACAGGACCTGAAAAACTCGAATTTTATTCAGGCTGCCGGACTTTTTCAGCAGCCTGCCTATTCTAACAATTTTATTTTCTCTTCCCTGAAAGGCCCTGTCTCGTCCTCTATTGCCCAGCTCCTCACGGAGGTATCCTTGCCGCCCTGGACCGAGATGATGAAGTACGAGTAGCCGTGCTGCGCCCATTCCCTGTCTGTGGGCGACGGCTTGTCCGGGTGGTCCGGGTGCGAGTGATAGAAGCCAATAACGTCCATGCCCTGGCTCCGGGCTATCTTGTCTATGAGGTTAAGCTCCTTTGGGTCGATGACATACCTGTCGTGCGCTCGCTCCGTGTTGACGTTTGCCGCCCTGTGCGACTCGAAGATCTTCCTCTCCTGGAAGATGGCGCCCGTGAGAACTCCACAGCACTCGTGCGGATAGGCCTCCTTCGCGTGGTTGAGGATCTCCTCATAGACCGATTTCGAGATATGCACTACGCTCTTGCCAAGACCGAAAAAAGAGATCACTTAACTGGACTCCTTAATGAAATCAAGACATCCCCCTTTCCTAAAGGGGGACTGAGGGGGATTATAAAGACCGTGTCCGTGGCCGTGTTCCGTGGAAAAGACTTCAAATCCTTGCTTTTCCGGTCACGGAAACCGGTCACGGGTAACGATTTCAGATAATCTCCCCTTCCCCTCTTTAGAAAAGAGGGGAAAAGCTTCTATCTATCATATTTCCCAGAGCCTGGTGGAGAGGTACTTGTCTCCGCCGTCAGGAAATATGGCAACGACAACGCCCTTCTTGAGCCTCTTCGCGACTTCAAGCGCGCCCCACATCGCCGCGCCGGATGACTGTCCTATGAGAAGGCCCTCTTCCCTCGCGAGCCTCTTTACCATGGCATAGGACTCTTCGGTCGGGGCAGCCACCTTCTCGTCGAGCTCCTCCTCGTGGTATATGCCGGGGACTATGGACGACGCCATGTGCTTCAATCCCTCGAGGCCGTGGAAGGCCGTGGCCGGCTCGACGGCTATGACGCGTATGTCCTTGTTGAACTCCTTCAATCTCTTGCCCGTGCCCATGACAGTGCCGCCGGTGCCTATGGAGGCCACGAAGTGGGTTATCCTGCCCCCTGTCTGTTCGATTATCTCGACACCCGTGCCGTTGAAGTGGGCGAGCGGGTTTGACGGGTTGTTGTACTGGTCGAGCTTGCAGTACTTCTCGGGGTTGTCGACGTATAGCTTCCAGGCGAGCCTGATGGCGCCGTCAGAGCCCTCGAGCGGGCTTGAGTAGATGACCTTGGCGCCGAAGGCGTGGAGTATCTTCTTCCTCTCCTCGCTCACGTTGGCCGGGACGACCAGCTCGACCTGGTAGCCCTTCACCGCGCCTATCCAGGCGTAGGCTATGCCTGTGTTGCCGGAGGTCGAATCGAGTATTACCTTGTCCTTCGTGAGCCTGCCGCTCGTCTCGGCGTCGAGTATCATGCTAAGAGCCGCCCTGTCCTTCACCGAGCCGCCGGGGTTGAAGCCCTCGAGCTTGGCGTATACCTCGACCTCGGTGGGAAGCCCCTCTGTCAGGTTGTTTATCCTTACGAGCGGCGTGTTGCCTACAAGGTCCAGGACCGAATTCTTCGCCATGGAATAAGCCTTCTCCGGCGCTGCCTCAAGGAGCCTCTGTCCTCTCATCTGCATATACCTCCCCAACGGGGGTGAACTTTTCGAAACTAACGGGAACAGCGATAATATAGAATGGAAAAATACCTTAGTAAGCTAATCAAGTTTATAATACCTTAGTAGCGTTGTCAAGATATTTGGGCCCGTAAAAAGGCCAAGATTTCAAGGCAAGAGCGCAAAAAAGAACCCCGCCCTTTTGTAAGGCGGGGTCCCGTAAAATCGCCGATCCAGCGCGCCCGGCAGCTTGAAAATGATATGGCCGGGGAGGCTCCTACTCTATGATGTCGAGCTCTATGGGCTCGACCTTCACGCCTTTGTCGATTAGGAACTGTATTGCCCTGTCTATCTCTTCCGGCTCGCCCTCGAGCTCTAACGCCACGAGCCCTATCTTGTCGGAGACGCTCGCCTGCCTGATATTGGTGACGACGTTGAAGTCCCTGCCGACATGGTAAAGGAGCGGCTCCTTCACCTGCTCCTTCGGGTATGTGAGATAGACCCTCTTCTTCAAAACGCGCCTCCGGCTATGGCGGGGATTATGGAGAGCTCGTCGTTTTCCTTGAGCTGGGTCTCCATGTTGCTCTTGAACCTTATGTCCTCGTCGTTGAGGTAGATGTTGACGAACCTGCGGAGCTTGCCCGAGTCCTCGCAGATCCTCTCCTTGAGGCCCGGGTAGTTCTTCTCCAGGTCCTCGATTATCTCTGCCACGTTGGAGCCCTGCGCCGTGACCTCGTCGGAGCCGTTTGTAAGCTTGCGGAGCGGTGTCGGGATCCTGACCTTAACAGCCATTTGAATAGCCCTCCTGTATCGGAAATTCAAGAAGAATGTTGTCGCCTGACAAGAACCTTCAGCCCCTCTGGACCTTGAGCCTGAAGAAATCCCCTTCTTTCTTTACCTCGATTATCTTGTGCCCCTCCTCCTTTATGGACTTGGGCACGTTCTGGATGGGGTCTCCGGAGTCGAGTATCACCTCGAGGACCTCTCCGGGGTTCATCATCTCGAGCTTCAGCTTGGTCTTGACGAAGTTTATGGGGCAGACCACCCCGCGCAGATCGAGCGTATCGTTGGATTCAACCTTCATATGCCCTCTCCGTCATCCTCTTCGGTATGCCGCCAAAGACAGGTTCCATGTGCTTCAGGTACTTGTCCAGCCCGACCCTCTTCAAGGTGTTCCCTATCCTCTCGTACCTCTTGCCGTTGGCGTTGTACCACTCCACCGTAAGCCTTATGGCGTCCGGGACCTTCTCGTCAGGCAGGAAGTTGCAGACCTCGACGGCCTCCATTGGATGGCGGCCGTGTTTTCCGCCTATCCTCACGGTATGACCGTACCTCGCGGGCTTCCACGCCTCTGTCGGGCAGGCCCTTATGCAGTCGCCGCAGTAGATGCACTTCATCGGGTCGAATATGGGCTTCCCGGTATCGGCGTCGCTCTCTATCGTGTCCTCCTTGCAGGCCTCGGCGCATATGGTGCAGCCCGTGCATTCCTCCTCTGCCCAGACAGGCTCGACTACGCCCTGGAAGCCCAGGTCCATCTCCTTTGTCCTCGAGCAGTCTATGGGGCAGCCTGAGAACGACGTCTTGAACTTGTGGGGCGTGGGCGTGCCGAAGAACTTCTGGTCGACCATCTCGGCCATCTTCTGGGTGTCCGTGAGGCCGTTGGGGTTGTACTCGCACCCGCCGCAGGCGGTCGGGACCCTGACCCTCGGGCCGCAGGAGGCGACCTTCTGCCCTATCTTCTCGAGCTCGGCCACAAGGTCGTTGAACTCCTTGTAATCGACGTAGAGTATCTCGAGCGACTGGCGGTACGATAGATGTATCACGCCCTTCTTGCTGTACTTGTGGGCCAGCTTCGATATCTCGACGAGCTTTTCGGTCGTGAGCCTGCCGCCGGGGCACCTGAGCCTCACGGTAAAGAGGTCCTTCTGCCTCTGCTTTATAAAGCCGCCCGACTTGAGGTCGGTAAAATCCATCTTCTGGGCAGGGCTGTGGCCGTCGATGCCGACCGTAATCTTATTGGTCTTATCCTCAATAAAACGGTCTGTCATAACTCTTGAGATGTCCTTTCCAAGCCTGTATGAAGGGCCTCCCGGCCCGGAGCTGCGTCAAGCCAATATGATATCAGAAAAAAGATGGAAAATAGAAGCGAAAAATCCGGACGGATTTCCGGAGACTTCTTTTTGGGGGACACTTTCTGTAGAAAGTTTCCCCCAGACCCCCTTCAAAGACTTTTAGTTCCCGTCCGGCCCCCCATAAGTTCTCCGGGGGGCCGGACGGGAAGACTTGAAAGTTTTTGGAGAGAGTTTGAGAGAACCTTTTTACAAAAAGGTTCTCTCAAGAAGGTCTTCAGCAATCCGTCACGCGCGGACAGCGTACTCCTTGCCGTTGGCCTTTACGATGTCATCGAACTCCTGGAGCCTTGCGTTTATTATGGTCGGCTCGTTCAATTTGCCGTCGAGGGCCTCCTGGGTCTTGAGGCCGTTGCCGGTGATGCAGATGACGAGGGACTCGTCCCTCGATATCCTGCCTTCCTCGATGAGCTTTTTGGCGGAGCCTAAGGTGACGCCTCCGGCGGTCTCGGCGAATATGCCCTCTGTCTCGGCGAGGAGCTTCATTGCCGCGATTATCTCATCGTCGGTGACGGACTCGCCCCAGCCGCCGCTCTCCCTCATGACCTTTGCCGAGTAGTAGCCGTCTGCCGGGTTGCCTATGGCAAGGGACTTGGCTATGGTGTTGGGGCGCACCGGACGTATGAGCTCGCTGCCCTCTTTTACGGCGTTTATGATGGGCGAGCAGCCCGTGGCCTGCGCGCCGTAAACCTTTGTCCTGTTCTCAGAGACAAGGCCCAGGGTATGGAGCTCCTTGAAGGCCTTGTGTATCTTGGTTATGAGCGAGCCGCCGGCCATGGGCACGACGATGTTGTCCGGGAGCCGCCAGCCGAGCTGCTCCGCTATCTCGTAGCCGAAGGTCTTGGAGCCCTCGGCGTAGTACGGCCTGATGTTGATGTTGACGAAGGCCCAGCCGTACTTTCCGGCTATCTCTGAGCAGAGCCTGTTGACCTCGTCATAGGTGCCCCGTATGCCTATGACCGTGGCGCCGTATACGAGCGTGCCGAGTATCTTGGTCTTCTCAAGGTCGTAGGGGATGAAGACGAAGCTCTCCATGCCGCAGGCGGCGGCGTTGGCGGCCACCGAGTTGGCGAGGTTGCCCGTGGAGGCGCAGGCCGCTATCTTGAAGCCTAATTCCCTCGCCCTGGAGAGGGCGACGGATACGACCCTGTCCTTGAAGGAGAGCGTCGGGTAGTTCACGGCGTCGTTCTTTATGTAGAGCTCCCTTAAGCCCAATGCCTTCGCGAGGTTATCGGCCCTCACAAGGGGCGTGTAGCCGACCTGGGCGCCGACCGATGGCTCGCCGTCTATTGGGAGGAGCTCCTTGTACCTCCACATGTTCGGGGGACGCTTCTCTATCATCTCCCTCGTGAGAACGCCTTTTATCCTGTCGTATTCGTAAACGACCTCGAGAGGCCCGAAGCACAGCTCGCATACGTGGAGCGCCTCTTTCGGGTACTCCTTGCCGCACTCCCTGCATTTCAACGCCTTCATGTAGCTCATCTTCCGTTTCCTCCTCTTTTATCCGCTCAGCACGGTTGGCGCGCGAGAGGCAAAAAAAAACCCCTTCTTAAGATAAGAAGAGGCTCCGCTGCAAACCCTTTCTTATCTTCCAAGACCCCTAAGGGTCTTGCTGGAATTAGCACCTGCCGTTACGCCTAAGCGTAACCGGTTGCTGTGGCTTCATAGGGCCAGTCCCTCAGCCACTCGCGATAAGAGCGTCAATATTAAATTGTTGTCCTGATTTATAATACAATAAAGCCGGACTGTCAAGGGGTTTTTACCCTTTGCCCAGGCCTACTTGTTATGGCAGGCCGCGCAAAGCGCGCTCCCCGTGTTGTCCATGGAGAGCATCGGGTCGGGCTGAGAGCCGTCGCGCAGCGCCGCTGCCGCCTCGTGCTCGTCCTTTACATACCGGGCATGGCACGAGGCGCAGGTTATGCGCCCGCCAGGGAGGAGTATCGCCGGGTTTATCGAGCCCGGGCTCACGAGGCCCGCGTTCTTCAGCGCGGCAACGGCATAATCGACGCCTATGGGGTGGTCGCAGACATCCCCGTGGCAGATGCGGAATTCGCGTACCGCCACCTCCTCCTCATGGCAGTTCACGCACTCCCGGGACTCCTCGTCGAGGAGGAGATCCAGGGCAAGAGCGGATTGAGGGAGAAGAAGCAGGAAAAGGAAGAGCATCAGGGTTGACCGCGCCATATCCCATCTCCTTACGTTGTTAGAACCTGTAGTTTATCCCCACCATTACGGCCTGCGATTCCCAGTTGACCTCGTTAAGCGGGGTATCCGCCTCGCTCCCGTCCGAGAAAAAAGTCCTGTCAGTGCCGCCGGTCGCGTGGAAGTCCTGCATGTCGTAGGTGCCGCCAAGAGACCAGTTCCGCCCAAGATTGTACTCCGCGCCGAGCGAAATGACAACCCCCGTGCCCCTCGCCCATTGCTCGAAGCTCACGGGATGCGCGAAATTGGTCCTCAGGTTCCAGTCCGCCTCTGCCCTGAAGTAGGCAAGGTGGTACTCGAAGGAGCCGAGGAGCGTAAGGTCCCTGAAGACGTATGAAAGGTCGGCGCCTGCCCAGGGGCCTGCCCAGCGGCTGGAATACGTGCTGTTCAAGCCGGAGAAGGGCCCGAGCGCCGGACCTCCAGGGTATGTTATCGTCTGATAGCCGTCGGTCATCTTCAAATTCTGCTTGTGATATGAGAGGCCCGCCATGGGCATGAGGCTCAACCTGTTGCCAGGAGAGCCCGCGCCGAAGACGTACCCGAGGCCGCCTTCGATATCCCAGACAGAGCCGTCGTTCGAGGCGTTGTTAGACCGGGAGTACTCAAGGGTCCTGTCATTGCCCCTGTAGTCTGAGTCCTGGTTGGTCCCGCTCGTGATAAAGCCGTACCCGGCAGAGCCCCTTATGTAGAAGCTGTCGAGGAATATCCTGGTACTGGCCTTCAGGAAGCTGCTCTCGAGGTCCCTCCACGCGAGCTCCGAGAGGACGTTCACGAAGTTGCCGTAGGGCGAAATGCCCGCGATGTTCCAGTTAAGCTGGTCGATCCTCTTTCCGGCAGAGAGGTTCACCTCTGAGATTTCATCCGATGCCTCGGCTATGTTCGGGATGATCGCCAGCGCCGCGGCTATGAGAAGGGAGCCTTTCCTCATCTGTTGACCTCTGGTTTACTGTGCGGTTGGGCCTTTTACCTTGACGCCGAACCTGGTCTCGGTTATCTCCTCGGAGCGGCAGGCAGGGCATTTGGAGGGGGTCTTGAGCCGGGTCCTTTTCCTGAAGACGAAGCCGCATTCGAGGCACCTTGAGGGCTCGGTGACAAAGGCCTCGTCCCCCTGGTTTGCGATGGAACGCGAGATATGGGACAGGTGCTCCGATACATCCTTCTCGCTTATGCCGACGGCCCTGGAGATATCCTTTGCCGTGAGCATGTTGCCCTTTAATGCCTCGGTGATCCTCTGGCGGATTGTAAGGTCAGCGCGGTCCACGGGGATGAGTTATGAGCTTAACGGGGTTAAACGACAGAGGTTAAAGTCCAACGGGAGTATATCACAGTTTTGGAAGGCGGCAAAGGAATTCTGGATTTTATTTCAGTTTTGGGATATAGAAAAGCAAAGAAAATCCAATGAGTTGGGTGGAAAAATGAAGAGCGGGCATCATGGTTTGGGCCGCGATGCCACGCTCCAGCTCAATAGATCTCGTTAAAGAGGCCGAGTATGTGCGGTACTACCTGCTTTTTCCTCGAGATGACACCCTTGAGCTCGTAGACCCCCTCCCCGAGCCTCGGATAGTCGAGCTTGTAGAGCACCTCCCTGTCGCCCACGGCCAGGAGTAGCGAGGTGCCCTGGGTTATGTCCGTGACAAGAAGGGCGGAGAGCTTGAGCTCCTTCTTGTCCCTTGCCTTTACAAGCTCCTCAGAGAGCTTCATGGCCTCCTCCCTGAACTCGTCAAAGCCTATGGTCTCGACCTGGCCTATGCCGAACTTTTTCCCCTTTGTCTCGAAGACCTTGAAGTCGCCTCCGACGACCGCCTCCGGCCCCCTGCTCTTCAGGCTCGCGGTCGAGCCGAAGATCTCCTTGCCAAGCGCCATATGGTCGAGGCCCGAGCGCTCCTCGAGCCAGCCGACCATTTCCCTGTCCCTTGCCGTCGTTGTCGGGGACTTCAATATCACGGTATCAGAGAGGACGCCCGAGAGCAGAAGCCCGGCTATCTCCTTTTTAAGTGGCGCGCCGGTCCTCCTGAAGAGCTCTGCCACAAGGGTGGATGTCGAGCCCACAGGCTCGCAGATGAATGGTATTGGCAATGGGCAGGTGAAGTTGCCTATCCTGTGGTGGTCCACGACCTCGACTATGTTCACCTTCTCCGCGCCGTCGACCGCCTGAGAGAGCTCGTTATGGTCTACGAGCACGAGGTTCAGCCCGGAGGGCTTCAATATGTCGGTCTTGGTGATGACGCCCTGCATGACGCCGCTGCCGTCGAGGACTATGAGCCCTGCCGATACGGCTGCCTTGTACTTTATGCTCTCCACCAGGTCGTCCGGGGAGACCGTCTCGAAGCTCCGCTCGCATATATTTAATGCCGGTGTGGAGACCCTCACGAGAATCGAGGTCGTGGCCGAATCAAATGGGGAGACGATGATGCTCACGCCCTTCTCCCTCGCGGCGTCGAGCACGCACTTCTCCACGTCGAAGCCGCCGGATATGATGAGTAGCCCCACCCCCTTTTCAACGGCCCTCTTCTGGATATCGACCCTGTCGCCAACGATTATGGCGCATTTGCGAGGGTCTTCCTGCCCGAGGATGTAGAGGAACGCCTCCTCCGACATGGCGCCTATGTAGACGGTAAGCGTAAGCTCCTTTCCTCCGAGCGTGTCGTGCTTCATCTTCGCGCCGAGTGTCTCGACGATATTTTTAAGGGAAGTCGTCACCTCGATCGAATGCTCTGCCTCGAGGTAGCGCTTCGCGATCTCCATCAGGGTGAGGACGCCTTTGGGCCTTCCCTCAGGGTCGAGGACAGGCATGAACCTTACCTCCTCCTTCCTCATGAGCTCGAGGACCTTGTGAAACGGGGTCTCTTCATTGACGGTAACGACGCCCGGCGACATGATGTCCTTTGCCCTCGGGTGGACGTCGGCTATGTACCTGGGCGGCTGTATATTGAATCGGTTCAATATGAACTCGGTCTGGGGATTCAAGTCGCCTGCCCTGGCAGGGACAAAATGGCCGCCTCCGAACGCGCTTTTGAGCTCTGAGAGGGCTATGGCCGAAGCTATCGAGTCAGTGTCAGGATTCTTGTGTCCGATTACGAAGGTAGTATCTTTGCCCATTTGAGACTCCCGCTTCCTCCACGTTCTAAAATATCAGATTATATAGGGATTTTACCCCTTTGTACCCCTGCTATCAACAGAAAACGTCCGGCCTGCAGCATCCCCCTCGCCTCGATCCCCGCAAAACGGGAAAGGAAGCTCATTGATCATGCGTAAGCTGTCGCGGATTTTTTCAGACAGACCTCAGGAGCTGTGCTCTTTGGTCCTGTGGAAGGCTATGTCAGGCCATTGCTCTATCGTGTAGTTGAGCTGCCATTCGCTCGGCGAGAGGAAGGTAAGGTTGCCTTCGGTGTCCCGCGCGAGGCGCTGCGCGTTCTTCTTCTCGAACTCCTCGATATTCTTTCTCTCACCGTCTATCCAGCGCGCCCTCTGGGCGTCATAGGGCTCGTAGGCGGCCTCCACCCCGTACTCGTCCCTGAGCCTCGCCATGGTGACGTCGAACTGCAGGGCGCCCACTGCGCCGAGGACGTAGTCGTTGCTCGTAACCGGCCTGAAGACCTGTACTGCGCCTTCTTCGGTAAGCTGCTCGAGCCCCTTCTGGAGCTGTTTGACCCTCAAGGGGTTCTTAAGTATCACCCTTCTGAAGTGCTCAGGCGCGAAGCTCGGTATGCCGGTGAACTTCAAAGGCTCCTTTTCGGTAAAGGTATCGCCTATCTTTATCGTGCCGTGGTTGTGTATGCCGATTATGTCGCCTGAGAAGGCCTCTTCCACGTTGGTCCTGTCCTGGGCCATGAATATCGTGGCGTTGGAGAGGATCATCTCCTTGCCTATCCTGTGGTGCATGACCCTCATGCCCCTTGTGAACCTGCCCGAGCATATGCGGATGAAGGCAATCCTGTCCCTGTGCGCCGGGTCCATGTTGGCCTGTATCTTGAAGGCGAAGCCGGTGAAGGGCTGCTCGTACGGAGATACTATCCTCTCGACCGCGGCCCTCGGGCCGGGGGCGGGCGCGAGCTCGACAAAGGCGTCGAGCAATTCCTTCACGCCGAAGTTATTTATGGCGCTCCCGAAGAATACCGGGCTCTGGCTGCCCTTCAGGTAATGTCCTATGTCAAATGGGTTTGCCGCGCCTTCGAGAAGCTCTATGTCGTGCCTCAATTCCGCCGCCTGTCTGCCCAAGAGCGTGTCGAGCCTCTCATCTGACAGGTCGGTTATGACCATGCCCTCGGTGTCCCTCGTCTCCTGCCCCGGGGTGAAGAGGTGGAGCTCTTTTTTATAGAGGTTATATACGCCCCTGAAGGCCTTTCCCGAGCCTATGGGCCATGAAAGGGGCGAGCATTCTATCTGTAATTTATCCTCTATCTGGGCGAGTATGTCGAGGGGGTACATGCCCTCCCTGTCCATCTTGTTTATAAATGTGATGACAGGGGTGTTCCTCATGCGGCACACACCCATGAGCTTCTCTGTCTGAGGCTCGACGCCTTTGGCCGAGTCTATGACCATGAGGGCGCTGTCTACCGCGGTCAATACCCTGTAAGTGTCCTCGGAGAAGTCCTGGTGGCCCGGCGTATCGAGGAGGTTTACCTCGAAGTCCCTGTAGTTGAACTTCATGACGGAGGTCGTCACGGAGATGCCCCTCTCCCGCTCAATGGACATCCAGTCGCTCGTGGCGTGGCGGGAGGCCTTCCTGGCCTTTACCGCGCCCGCGAGCTGTATGGCGCCGCCGTAGAGGAGGAGCTTCTCGGTCAGAGTGGTCTTTCCGGCGTCAGGGTGGCTTATTATGCCGAAGGTGCGCCGCCTGTCGACCTCTTTTTGAAAGTGCTTGGACATTTTTCTTTCTTCTTCGAAAAATAAAAAATGGGCCTGGGACGGCCCATTCAATTAAAGATTATACAATATTCCGGGTTACTGGGTCAACAGATTAGGCGGCATCACTTCATCAGCAGCAGGCTAAGCGCCATCACGGCCATTCCAGTGACCAGCCCCAAAATGCTGTCGTGGCCCTTTCCGTAGGCGCGGCTTGTCGGCAGTAGGCCGTCGAGGCTTATATAGACCATGACGCCCGCTATGCCGCCGAAGAGAACGCCCATGACCTGGGGCGGCACTGCCCCGCCGTCTCCGAGAAAGAACAGTATCAGCAGGTACGCTATCATCGCGCCGACGGGCTCCGCGAGGCCGCTCAATACGGAATAGACAAATGCCTTTGTGCGGTTGCCTGTCGCGTAGTAGATGGGCACCGAGACGCTTATGCCCTCCGGGATGTTGTGGAGGGCAACGGCGACGGCGATGGCAATGCCCAGGCTCGGGCTCTGAAGGGCCGCGAGAAAGGTGGCGAGTCCCTCGGGGAAGTTGTGTATCGCTATCGCGAGCGCGGTAAACAGGCCCATGCGAAGGAGCTTGGTATCGTGCCTGGCGTGGTCGTGGAACTCCGAGCCGTCCGTCTTTGCGGAGATGGCCGCGAAGTCGGGCACAGGGGCATGCTCGTTGTGCAGGGGCGCTGTCTCAGCCCCGGGATGGGTCTCGTGCGGGTTCCTGGCGGCAGGGATGAGGTTGTCGATGACGCCGATAAGGACTATGCCCCCGAAGAAGGAGGCCGCGTTGACCCAGTGTCCCCAGTACGGGCCGTATGCCTCTACGAGGGCGTTGGTCCCCTTCAATAATATCTCGACGAAAGAGACATAGAGCATGACGCCCGCCGAAAAGCCGGTCGAGACCGAAAGGAAACGGTAATTGGTCCGTTTGGCGAAGAACGCGATGGCGCTGCCTATGCCTGTCGCCATGCCTGCTATGATCGTGAGCCCGAGGGCTATCCAGAGATTGTCCATATTATTGCCCTACTCCTCCCCGCCCTTTCTTCTCATCTTCTTAACGCCAGCCCTCTTTGACTTCTCCTTCAGACGCCTCTCCTTCGAGGACACCGAGGGCCTGGTCTTTCTCCTTGCCTTCGGAACGATTGAGGCCTGCCTTATGAGCTCAATGAGCCTGTCGAGGGCCTCATGCCTGTTATCTTCCTGGCTCCGGGATGCGCGGGCGACAATGACTATCTCGCCTTCCGCGGTCATCTTCTGCCCGGCAATCGCCCTGAGCCGCGTCTTTACATAGGAGGGCAGGGCTGACGATATCACATCATATCTCAATTGCACGGCTGTCGCGGCCTTGTTCACATGCTGGCCGCCGGGCCCTCCGGCGCGGATGAAGTCACACTTGAGGTGGGCCTCGTCGAGCCATATGGTGTCCGTCACCCTTATCATGAACTCGAGTTTACACCAGCCGGGAAGGTCGCTCAAGCCGGAAATACAAAAAGACCGCAGGTATTAACCTGCGGCCTGGCCTGTTTAAGACGAGAAGCAACACAGGTATGCGCGGTTATGACGCCGTGATTAAGCCCCTATGGTCCATACCCTCCCATAATTGGGCGGAACCGGGAGCTGTATCTCTCTGCCCTCGTGGATGTTCCAGAGGTTTATGTCAGCGCCTTCCCTTCCGTGGAGCTCCTCCATGTAGTCGCCGCTCATGGGGAACGTGAACGGGACGGTCTGCCCGGTATCGCTGAAGTTAAGGGCAGTGAGGCTGAACCTGTCCTGCTCTTTCCTTGAGAAGAGGAGCACGCCCCTGGAGATGTAGTTGTCGTCGTTGTAGAAGTAATGCTCCCCTGCCCTGAACTGCTCTCCCCTCTGGCGGAGCCTAACGAGCTTACGGACGAGAGCGACCATGTTCCTTCCGACCTCGTCATAGAAGTACTCCCACCTCATCGGGCGGAACATCGCCACCCTGCCCCAGCCCTGGTCCGGCACATTGTAGTTCTCACCGAACTCCTGCCCCTGCCAGAGCATGGGTATGCCCTTTGCCGTGAAGAGCCCTATGAGGTAGGGCTGCACCTTGTACCACAGGCTCCTGTCGCCCTCGGCAAGGAGCTCGTTGCCGTTGAAGAAGGTCTTGAAGTGGCAGAGAAAGCGCGCGTGGTCGTGGTTCTCGAGGTACTGCACCGCGCTCTTCTTTATCCTGTCGCCGTTGTACTGTACCGCGTCCGGGTAACCGATAAGGCCGAACTGGAGCCCCAGCCTCCTCAATGCCTCCGTGCTGCCCTTCGCCACGTCCGCGGCCGCGCCCAGCGTCTCGTTCTGCCAGGTGCAGTTCGAGTACGTGCGCTCGACGACCTCTCTGGGCCCTTCGAGCTGCTCGGCGCACTGTATTATGGTTAGCTCGCCGGTCGGCGATGAGAACCTCTGCCAGTGGCCCTGGCAGAGG
>Ga0209324_10000593_pt1 | contig 25359 bp, 24 predicted proteins | sample Rifsed19ft3_FD_184015 | JGI IMG/M metagenome (GOLD analysis project Ga0209324, IMG submission 184015) | Soil microbial communities from Rifle, Colorado, USA - sediment 19ft 3 (version 2) | ecosystem: Environmental > Terrestrial > Deep subsurface > Rock core/Sediment | place: Rifle, Colorado...
CCAGTTTGTTTTTTCACGTAACTTATTTTTAACTCTTTCATAAAATAATGTTCCGGGTAAGGGATAAGAAACCGAAATACCAATATCCGAAGGCAGACAATCACGAATCATTTTTCTTGTAAGATTAATGTCTTCCCTTGTTTCCCCGGTGTATCCAAATTGAATAAAAAATGAAATGTCCATTCCCGCTTCCTTGACTTTCTTTGATGCTTTATAAATCTGTTTAACTGTCGTTCCTTTATCCATTGCATCGAGAATTTTTTGACTTCCTGATTCAGCTCCAATCCATATATCTTTGCATCCCGATTCTTTCAGGTCGTTTATAGTATTTCCTCGTAAAAGAAGGTCGGGGCGGGTGAGGCATTTGTATTTTATTTTTATGTTGCTCTTTTTTAATTCAGCAGAAAATTCCTTTATCCAGCCAGGCGTTAATCCAAAAATATCATCTGTTATCCATAAATGTTGAACGGAATATTTTTCTACAAAATTTTTAATTTGGTTGACAACTCTATTAGGCGTGATTGAGTCATAGGTCTGTCCGTAAATAGGCTTTGCACACCAGTTGCATCTGTACGGGCATCCTCTCGTTGTTGAAATGTTTGTTGAAAAAAAGCCATGATTATTCAACCATTCGTTTCTGTATTCATTCATATCAATAAATGAATAATCAGGATCGGCAAGGCTGTTCAGGTTTTCAAGTAATTTTCTTTTTGGTGTAACATGGACAGAACCATTTTGTAAAAATTTTAATCCGTCGATTTGAAACTTGTCTAAATCAAAGGAATTATTCCTTAAAGAGGCAACGACTTCCTTTAATGTTTCTTCTCCTTCCCCATAAATAATTGCATCGCACCCTTCACACAGATATGATTGTGGAAAATCTGTGGCATCTGAACTGTAAACAACAACCGGAATGTGATGGGTTTTTCCTTTTTTTATAAACTCAATTGCTTTCTCTCTCATCCTGGAAAGACACATTTTTGTCAGGTAATTAAATTCATCATCATACAAAAGAAGAAGATCAGGTTTTTCTTTTTCAATTTGCAGGAGAAATTCATCAGGATTTTTACTCATCATTGAATCAAAAAATATTATTTCGTGATTTAAGTCTCTAAGGATCGTTGCTGCATACAATGTTCCCAAAGGCGGATAAGGCATTTTTCTTTCCAGCTCTTTTGGATCCAGTATTCTGAAATATGATTGCCCGATTAATATTTTCATTATACTACAGCCTTCTCTTTAAGCTGACTGGCATAAGAATGACTGGTGGTTCTCGCTTTATAATTTTTCCACGAGTTATAGAATTCTTCTGTAATTCTCTGCCTGTGATCATTTGTGTGAAGCTTGATAAAATGCTCTTCCAGCTTTAATGAAGTCTTATTTTGATTTTTTGCTAATTGCTTTCTATAAATAAAGCGGTATAAAATTTTAAGAGATTTGTTTATTGGAACAAGAAATAAATTTTTCGCCACGCTATTTTTCATTTCTGCTTCTTTCCAGAAAAAATTGGGAAAATATTTTTGAATCCAGGTATTATTATCAAAAAAGCGGTTAAGAATATTTTCGTTCTTAAAGGCTTTTAAAGAAATAATCTGGTGAGCAGTGTAAAAATCGTGGGGATATTTTATTTCCATTCCCCGTTCATCAATTAAATAATTAGCACACAATTCTTTTCTCACTCTTAACAGGAGTGATAAAACATGAATAAGTGCATAAACTATGTAGAGTGCATTTGGTTTTGTAATTATGAATAAGTCAATATCATCATGGTTTTCATAGCCGTAGTGAGCAGTGCCGCCGCTAAATGATATAGAAGAAATAAACGGAATGAAATTCATAAGCTTTATGGACTTTTTATTTTTTGACTTAACAATTCCTGCCGGAGGCTTTTTATAAAATGAAGAATTATTGTTGAGAAAAATAGTATCATCCTTAAAATATATCTTGTTTTCTATATAAAGTTTCAGCAAGAGTGATTCTAAATCATCTTTATTAATTTCAACATCAAAGATTGATTTGTGAAGGTGTTCTTTTTTTATTCCCGAGTTGAAAAGTCCCGAATAAAGCAGAGTTTTCTCAATAGCTTCCTCCTTATTTTTTACTGACGGCATTGAAACTGAAACTCTGCTTTTGATTTTTGATTTCAGAATATCAATAACTTCAACAAGCTGGCTTTTCATAAGGGAAGAGGAATATTTTATTTCATAATTGATTTTTTCTTTGGCAGATATAATTTGATAAAGCCTGTCTAATCCTTCGAGCATGCTTTTATCATTCCACGGATCAATTGTAATGGAGTATGGAGCAGATATTTCTTCCGCTGCTGTGTTGGAAGAACATATTATCGGGAGCTTATTGTGCATTGCTTCGAGTACGGGAAGACAAAATCCTTCAACAAAACTGGTATGTACAAAACCGGAAGCGTTTCTATAAAGCCTGCTAAGTTCAGGTTCTTCTACATAGCCTTTAAATTCTACATCAGTATGATTTCTGAATTCATAAAGAATTTTCATTGTATCTTCATTTTTTATCCACAATTCACCGGCAATAATTAGTTTCAAATCAACCCCCGTTATCTCTTTCCATTTAAGAAAAGTTTTTATTAAAAAGTAAAGATTCTTTCTTGGCTCGATGTGACCAACAAATAAAAGATATTTGTCTTTACTTTGATTGCAGTTTATTTCTCCATCAGAAGAAGAGTATGCCTGAAGCAGACGGATTTTTTCAATATTTATATCCAGGTATTCACTGATGGTTTTCCTGGAATATTCGCTGATAGTTAATATTAACGGGCTATTTTTAAGAGTTTCTTTCAATTGGTATTTATAAAAAAATGCAAAACCTTTAGAATAAAACTGCGGATGGGAAACAAAAGAAAGGTCGTGAATAATTATTGCAGAAGGTATCGTGAAATTTTTCGGCATAAAATAGTCGGGAAAGAATGCATAGTCTACATATTCTTTGTCCATTTCTTTTTTAAGAAATAAGTTTCTGTATAAAAATTTTTGAACACCTTTTTTCTTCGGCAAAAAATTATTTACGGAATGAAAAGCAGAAAATAATTTTATATCGTCGCCAAGAGTTTTTAGTTGTTCAAGAAGACAGGTAATGTATCTGGATGTCCCTGTAATTCTGTTGCTTAAAGCTGAAGTCTCAATTCCAACTATCATTTATTTTCCAAATTTATTTGGGAAAATAACACACTGGTCCCTTGAAATAGTATGATTGAAAATTAAAAAGTGACAAAATGATTTCTAATTAATTGATCAGGCAAATAATACACTGAAAAAAATTGTTCAGGGTAGTGTAAAAGGCTGAAGAAGCTGTTTGTAATGTTACAAAACATATTTATTTTTCTCCCTTTAATAAATCAAAAAATGGGAAAAGGAATTTATGACTACTGTTGTGCTGCTTCTTATATCGAATATTTTTATGACTTTTGCATGGTACGGGCATCTGAAATACAAGCAATCTCCCCTGTGGATTGTAATTGTTATTAGCTGGGGAATTGCATTCTTTGAATATATCTTCCAGGTGCCGGCAAACAGGATTGGACATGGGCAGTTCAATGCAGCACAATTAAAAACTATTCAGGAAGTAATTACATTAATTGTGTTTACCTTTTTCTCTGTACTTTATTTAAAAGAAGAATTTAAATGGAACTACGCAGTCGGTTTTTTATTAATGATACTGGCAGTTTTCTTCATCTTTAAAAAATGGTAAACATTCTGTTACTTTTTGTTATTGAACCACCACCTGGGCTGTCATACCTGGATGTATCTTACAAAAATAGTTGAATGTTCCCGCAGTAGAGAAAGTAAACTCATAAGTTTGACCGGGCGCGATATTTCCGCTATCAAAAACTCCTGTTTCATTCCCGGGACTTCCGCTGGTAACTGTATGCGTAATACCGTCGTTGTTAGTCCATTTTATTGTTGTACCTGCTGCAACTGTTCTGCTGCCGGGATTAAAGGAATTGTTTTGTATTGAAACTGCATTAGAATCTGTAGGGGGCGCAGTACTTTCTTCTTCACTGCATCCTGTACAAATAAAAGTAAGAAGCATTAATCCTGTTGACAGGATTATATATATTTTTGAGATATGCGCGAGTGAATGTTTTAGATTCATTTTAGATTTTCTTTTGTTTAATGATATATTAATAGTGAAGAAAATGTTTAAAATAGTGACATGCCTGTATCAACTTAATTATTTTATAATCTTATCTTAACGCCTCCATTAATTATTCTTCCATCGAAAGGAATTTAGATTTAAGCAAATTCCCGAATTTGTTTCTATAATCCTGGTTTTGTTTTCCTTTCCTCAAACCACTGAAATAATGTTGGCAAAACAACAAGAGTTAAAAGAGTTGAAGTAATCAATCCGCCAATAACAACAGTTGCGAGCGGTCTTTGTACTTCCGCACCCGCTGAAGTTGATACTGCCATTGGAATAAATCCAAGCGATGCCACTAATGCTGTTGTAATAACAGGGCGCAAACGTATTTCCGAACCTTTTATTACTGCATTTTGTATGCTCATTCCTTCTTTAATAAGAGTATTATAATAAGTAAGCATTACAACCCCGTTAAGAACTGCCACTCCAAACAACGCAATAAAACCAACTCCCGCAGAGATTGAAAATGGAATATCACGAACCCAAAGTGCAATAACGCCGCCAACAACAGCAAAAGGAATTCCTGTAAAAATTATTAATGCCTGCCTGATTGAATTGACTGAAACAAAAAGCATTATAAAAATCAGAAATAAGGCTATTGGTAGAACAATATATAATCGCTCACTTGCTCTTTCGAGATTTTCAAATTCACCGCCATATTTTATTTGATAACCAACCGGAAGATTAATTTGTTCATCAATTTTTGCTTGTAATACTTCAACATAACTTTGCAAATCTCTTTCACGGACATTACTTTCTGTTACAATCATTCTTCGCCCGGCAGAATGAGATATTTCTGCAGGACCTTCAATCATCCTAAAATCAGCAATATCTCCCAATCGCACCATTGCATCATTGTTAACTGAGGGAACAAGCAAATTCTGAATTGATTCAATATCATTCCTTGATTGCTGGCTAAGCTTAACAACCAGGTCAAATTGTTTTTCACCTTCGTAAATTTTCCCGACGTTTGTTCCGGCAAGAGCCGTTTCAATTAATAAATTGGCATCCGATACATTTATTCCATACCGCGCAATTTTGTTTCTATCTATTACAATACGAAGCTGTGGAAGTCCTTCGGTCTGCTGAACACGAACGTCTGCCGAACCTTTAATGTTTTGCATTAGTCCGGCAACATCGTTAGCAATGCGGGCAAGTGTGTCGAGGTCTTCACCATAAATTTTAACACCGACATCTGAACGGACTCCCGCAATCAATTCATTAAAACGCATTTCAATCGGTTGCGAGAACCCGCCGCCTATACCGGGAATTCTGTTCATTACTTCAGACATTTTTTCCATCATCTCTTCTTTTGTTTCTACGGTTTTCCATTCCTCGCGTGGTTTCATTTTTATATAAACATCGCTCTGATAAATACTCATCGGGTCTGTTGCAATTTCCGGTCTGCCCGTTCTGCTAACGACATTTATTACTTCAGGAATAGATTTTAATTCCGCTTCAAGCATTTGCGAAGTATGAATTGATTCGGTAAGCGAGATGCTCGGAAGCCGTCTTAATTCAATCAGTATATCACCTTCATCAAGTGTTGGAATAAATTCGCCGCCCAATTTTGTAAACAGAAGAAGTGATGCAATAAAAATTACAGCAGCGCTTGTTACAACAATCAGTTTATGCTTTAAAGCGAATAGAAGTGTTTTATGATAGCCGGGTTTGATAAATTTTATAACTGGGCTTTCTTTCTCAGATACTTTTCCTTTTCTAAATAGAAATGCGCTTGCAACGGGAACATACGTTAAAGTTAAGAAGAGCGCACCGAGAAGAGCAAATACAACAGTGTAAGCCATCGGCTTAAACATTTTTCCTTCAGTGCCCTGAAGTGTGAGTATAGGAAGATAAACTATAATGATTATTGAAACTCCAAACACAAGGGGTCTTCCAACTTCTAAGAAAGAACCAATCAGAGTTTGTTGCACACTTTCAGTAACTCCTGTTGCGTGTTGTCTTTCGTGAAGTTTTCGGATTGCGTTTTCCATCAGAACAACTGCCCCGTCAACTATAATTCCGAAATCAATTGCACCAAGTGACATAAGATTACCTGAGATTCCATTCAGCTTCATCATAATTAATGCAAAAAGCATTGAAAGAGGAATAACTGATGCAACAATAAACCCACCGCGAAGGTTCATCAACAAAAGAAAAAGAATTATGATTACAAATAAACCGCCTTCACTCAAATTTCTAATTACAGTTTGAATTGTCCTCTCAACTAATTCTGTTCTTTCATAGAAAGGGACTATCCGTATTCCTTCAGGAAGAGTTTTCTCAATTTCAGTAACACGTTCCTTAACTCTTTCTGTAACTAATCTTGCATTTTCACCTTTAAGCATCATAGTCATTCCCGCTACAATCTCGGTTTTTCCGTTTAATGTTGCAGCGCCCTGACGAATTGCTGCACCTTCTTTCACTTCCGCAACATCTCTTACAAAGATTGGAGTGCCTTCGCTCGATTTGACAATAATGTTTTCAATGTCGCTCATTGTTTTTGCAAGACCTTCGCCGACAACAATATATTGTTCCTGTTTATGCTCTATATATCCGCCGGGTGCGTTTGCATTGTTATTCGATACAGCGTCAATAACATCTCGCAGAGAAAGATTAAACTTCAAAAGCTTTTGCGGGTCTATCTGGACCTGATACTGTTTTAACTCGCCGCCAAAAGTATTTACTTCAGCAAGTCCCGGAATTCCCGCAAGCTGCTTTGTAATTATCCAGTCCTGAATTGAACGAAGCTCCATCGGAGTGTAAGCTTCTCCAACAACTTCATATTGATATATCTCTCCAAGTCCTGTTGTTACCGGACCAAGTTCAGGTTCAGCAAGACCGGGCGGCAAATCTCCTTTGGCTTCCTGCAGCCGTTCAAACACAAGTTGCCTTCCAAAATAAGTATCAACATTTTCTTTGAAGATTACCGTTACAACAGAAAGACCAAATTTAGAAACGGAGCGGACTTCTTCTATGTCTGGAAGATTCTGCATTGCGATTTCTATCGGGTAAGATACAAGCCGTTCAATCTCCTGCGGCGCTAATGCCGGGGCAACAGTAAATATCTGAACCTGGTTTGTAGTTATGTCGGGAACAGCATCAATCGGCAATTGATTAGCTGCTATAATTCCACCGATTATCAGAGCAATAACTCCAAGCATAACAAACATTCGCTGGCGTACTGCGAAGAGAATTATTTTATTAATCATCAATGTTCATCCTCCATAAATGTTTCTTTAGCTAGTTCGGATTTCAAATAAAATGTTCCTTTCGTAACAACTTTTTCACCTGCTTTTAATCCTTCAAGAATTTCGGTGTAATCTTTTGTTTCTTTCCCTAAGCTGATTTCTCTTCTCTGAAAAGTTGTATCGTTCAATGCAACAAAAACATAAGCGCCGTTCTTTTCTTTCATAATTGAAATAGAAGGAACTTTTGGATTTGTACCCCCGAGCTTTGATGAGACATTAACTGTTACAAACATTTCCGGCTTAAGTTTGTAAGAAGAGTTAGTTACTTCAAATCTGGCTTTAATTGTCCTGGAAGAAGTTTCAACAATATCATAAATTCTTGTAAGCTTTGCTTTATAAGATTCATTTGGATATGCAGAAGGAGTAACTTGCCCCATTATTCCTTCACGAATTAATGAAAGATCATTTTCAAAAACATCAGCAAGCACCCAGAGATTCTGAAGGTTAGCAAGAAGGAAAAAATCCTGACCGACATCAACAAACTCTCCAAGCCGGGCTCCCGCCTCGGCTTTCCCGAAAGAATTCGGGAGAGACGGGTCGCCGCTAAGTAGTGTCCCTTTAAAAGGTGCCCGTACCGGAAGCAAGGTCAAAGGTATATGATTATCTGCAAGTTGTTGAATTTCCTCTTCGCTTAATCCAATTACCTCAAGCTTCTTTTTTGCAGATTCATAAATCGCCTTTGCAGTAGCGTGATCAGGGTTGTTTTCTTTTCCCGAAGGGACAAGTATTCGTTTAAATCTTTCCTCGGCTTGAATAAACTCAGATTGCATTGCAAGAAATTCCTGGCTGTAAAGCTCAAGCAGCACTTCATCTTTTTGAACGCGGTCTGAAATAACTGCGTGAACTTTTTCAATTCTTCCCCGAACACGTGAAGTGATGTGTGCAGTCAATGCTTCATTCAAAGCAATTCTCCCGGAAAGCTCAAGCGGCACATCAACTTCTTTCACTTCTGCTGTTTCAGTTTTTAAGTCAATATGCTCGATCTGATGTGATGTGAAAATGAGTTCACTAACTTCATCTGAATGTTTCCTCTCCGGGTAATCTTCAGTTTCATTGTGTTCATCGGATTGATTACCACAACTAATGAGAAATGAAGAAAAAAAGATCAGGTTCAGAATGGTAGCTTTATTGAAAAGGGCTAAAGCCTTTACTGAGTTTAGGACGTGGATAAAGGATCTCCCATAGTTTTGTAGGGGTTTTAACCCATTCCACAAGAAAGTTAATTTAATTAGGTGTGTTAGATTTATTTTTTTATACATATAAGCTCCATTAAAATTTTTTATGCTATTTTAAAAACCGTTGAAACGGTTATAATATTAATATTGTCCTATTAACCCACGACTTAAGTCGTGGGTTACCTAAAATGAAATAACTCAGTAACCGTTTTAACGGTTTACAATTACTCAACTATTTCTTCTCCGGCAACTTCAAGTTCCGTTAATGCAACAAGCGTATTATAAACTGTTCTAGAATATTCAACTCTTGTTGCTCTGTATGTTCTGTAAATATCAAACAGGTTAAGCAAATCAATCTGACCGTTTTGGTATGCAGTAATACCAGCACGTAATTCGTCTTCAACATCTCTCAAAAGGGAATTATCGAACAGTCTCAATTGTTCTTCTGCAAAGGAAAGATTGTTATATGCAGTTCTGACATTTTGAGCTACTCTGATTTTTGCATATTGAGAACGGCTATCTGAAATAGAAAGATTTGCTTCAGCTTCCTGAATATCTCCACTTACTCCGCTTGAATAAAACATCGGAAGTGAAACGCCAACATTTAAACCAAAATATTGATCAAAGCCGCCCGCCTTGCCGTCAGGCAGGTTTGCCGGAATTGATTGCCGATTTTGAAATGCCAATCCGAAATTAAAGTCCGGGTAGGAATTTTTATTTGCTAAAGATAAAAAAGATTTACTCTGCTCAACCTGTATTTCGGTTATCCGGAGAAAATTACTTCGCGAAGAATAGAAATTAACAACAGTATCTTTATTTATTTCTTCCCGAAGGGATGGATAACCAGAAAACTGATATAGCAGAGAATCGGTTAATTCAAACTCAGCTTCATTCTCTTTTCCAAGAAGAACTTCTAATTGATTAAGACCTTGCTGATAACCTTTCATAGCATCAAAAAGCTCATTCTTCAATCTGGATATTTCAACCTTTGCACGAATAACATCGAGATAGCTGCTTGTTCCAGCTTGATAACGGTCTGTTACCTGTGCAAGAAAATCATTAAGCAGATTAATATTCGATTCAATGCTTTCAACTATCTGGTTTGAAAGCAGCCCGCTGTAATAGGCTTTTTTGACTTGTGAAGTTATTAACTTCTTTATCCGCTCATAATTTAATTCTGCAATTCTCTTTTGCAGTTCAGCAGATTGAATTCTTATGCTTCTCTTTCCAAAAAACTCTATCGGCTGATTAAAGTTGAAATCAAGTTCTCCTGTTTCATCTAAACTAAAACCAGGCGGAATCTCATTAGCTGTAAGTGAAAGTTCCGCATTTTGTATTCTTCCAGCCTGAAGTATTCTTCCTTCTGTAGCATCAATTTCTCTGTAAGCAGAAATGATTTCCTGATTACTTTCATATGCGATCTCAATTGCTTCTTTTAATGATAAACCTGCCTGTCGGAAGGCAGGTTTTGTTTTGTCATTATTCTCTTGTGCATATCCTATCAATAAATTGAAAAGAGATATGAACAAGACAAACCATTTGTTCATAAAAACTCCTAAATGTCTGGAAAAATTTTTAGCCGTGTATTTTTCGGCTATGAGAGTAATTGATTGGAAATGAAGAAATCAAATAAGAAAGGATTGGTTGATGAGAAAAGCTGGTGGTAATTCTAAATGATGAAAAGAATTATTCTGATGCTTCTCGTAAAGTTCTTTAGTGCTTTCAAATTTCAGGCAATGTGGACATAAGTAATCAACTAAAACAAAATCTTCATTAACGACTTTATCGCTTGACGAAGTTTTTATAGAAGCTGTCTGAACCAATTTACAATAATCGTGAGTTTGCTGGCATTCGCTTCTTCCTTCGAACTGATCTATTATTTCAGAATTAATAAAGTTGAATGCAAGTACAAACAGTAAAATTGCAGGTAATATTTTAATGGTCTTCAGGTTCATGGTAAATGATTAAGTCAAATATAGTTAAACGCAATAACATTAAAAAAGTCAATGTAACAGTCCCAATCGGAGCAGCTTAAAATCAAAAACTTAAAACCTTATCAGCTTCAACTGTCCATTTAGCAAGTTCAGGCATATTGCTTATTTCGACTCCTTCAATAAGAGATAAATTTTTTATTCCTCTTGCTTCAGCACAGGAGCCGCATGCTTTAACTTTGCCGCCTTTGTTTATTACGGCTCTCAACATTCTTTCAATATTATAATAACCGTTGGGAGTATTCTGATTTGGTAATGCACAAGTTACTGCATCAGCCATCAGGAATATATTAATCTCTGATTCTGACTGTTCTTTTTGCAGAGTCATTGCCATTCTTAAAGCGTTATATGCTTTTTCTGTTCCATATGGTGCGTCATTTATTATAAAAAGGATTTTCATTTTTTCCCTCCTATTTATTTTTATATCCAATTATTCCATAATGATATGGTGGAAGAAAGACCGGACTATCTTTTATTTCAAATCCGGCTTCTTTCATCCAGTTAATACATTGTTCTTTTGTTGGTCTGATATCAAGTGAAGGTCCTCTTGGAGTTTCATCTGAATAAATCCAATGTATTACTCCGGCTTTTCCACCAGGTTTTAAAATCCTGCAAGCTTCATTTAATAGTAAAAATGGTTCCTCTGCATGTAGTATATTAAATAACATTGTATAATCAACCGCCTCTTTATTTAATTTAGTTCCATCATTTACAAAATCTGCCTGGATTACTTTGATGTTCTCAATATTATTTTCTTTCACTTTTTTATTAAGATTTTTAATCATTGATTCATCAATATCGTAAGCAAACAGAGTCCCTTTAATGATTTTTGAAGCAGGGATTGTAAAAGTCCCATATCCGGAACCAAACTCAGCAACATCATTTATACTATCGTTCAGCCTGAGTTTTGAAAAAATTAATGGAATATCAAAAAACTTTTCCCACATTTCTTCCGAGGGCATTCCGCTTTCTCTTATCTTCATACACTATTTGGTTAGAGTTTAATAGGAATTTTAAGACTTTTTGCTCCAAGCTGAATAAGAATTTTATAAAATGATTTGCTGAAGCCATAAGGAGCCAACCACCATTTTTCAAAAAGAACTTTTCCAAGATGCCATGCTTTACCCAGCTTTCTCATTTTAACATCAGGATGCGGCGATGCAAAAAAATCTCCATATGCAAAACCGGCTAAATCCTCTCCGGCTTCAAGCATACAAAATCCATCCCCACAAAAACTGTTTTTTATTTCTTTCCCAAAAATTTTAGAATTTATAATTTCAGAAACTGTTAATGCCTGGGAATGTGCGAACACACCGGCTTTAGGCAGTTTCATCGGTTTATCAGGCTGCCATCTGCCGGGAATTGAAACTGAATTAATATCTCCAATTGCATAAACATTTTCAAGTTTGGTCTCTAATGAATTTCGGTCAACCGGTATCCAGCCGCCTTCATCTTCAAGTTCGGAATTTCTTATTACAGCAGGTGAAATATGTTTGGGAATAACAATCAATAAATCATATTGTTTAGTTAAATCAGAATTGAATGTAATTGTTTTTTCTTCCGGCTTTATTTCTTTTAATTGATGAGCAGGATAAAATTTTATTCCTTTATTTTCCAAAAGATCGGATACAGATTTTCCCAATTCTGGTCCTGCAACAGGAAGTGGATGTGGTTCAGGAGTATATAAGTTTATGTTAATTTTATTTTTACGTTCACGTTTTGTGAGATAACCTGAAATTAACATGGCTGCTTCATAAGGAGCACCTGGACATTTGTAAGGTAATGAATCAATAGCAATAATAATTTCTCCTGATTGAATTTTGGCTAACTCATCTCTTAATCTCTGTGCTCCCTCGTAAGTATAAAAATTATGAATACCATACTGATTGTTATTTAAATGTTTTTTTTCTAATTCTGATCCAAGTGCGATTATCAGATAATCATAATTGATTTCATTATGCTCAGTTTGAATTCTTTTCCCGGAAGTATCTATCTGTTTTACTTCTTCATAAATAATTTTAACACCTTTATGAATTAATCTACTTAATGGAGTACGGATTTTTTCTGCCTTTCTAAGATTAACCATCAGCCATAAATAGGAGGCAGCTAAAGTATGCATTTTGTTTCGTTCAATTATGATTATGTCTACTGAGGAGGGGAGTTCATTTCTTAATTTATTTGCGGCAATAATACCACCTATACCGCCTCCTAAAATAACTATATTTTTACTAATCATTTCAGATCCCTTATGATTATTTAATTAGCAACAGCATAACCAAGGTTACGCCAGGTGTTTACATCATCTTTCATAACTCTAACTTTATAACCTTTGGAAGACAAAATTTTTGCAGCTTCTGCTGCCAGGACACAATAAGGGCCTCTGCAATAAGCTATTATATCTTTTTCCTTCGGAAGCCTGATATTCTCTTCTTTTATTTCTTTTAATGGAACTGATACTGCACCGGCAATATGTCCGCTCGAGTATTCTTCTTTTGGTCTGACATCAATTAAAGTGACTTCATCATTTTCCAATCTTTTCAATAATTCATCGGCTGATATCTGTTCGAGTGCATTTCTTTCTTCAAAAAATAATTTTGCCGTTTCTCTTATTTCCGCCGCACTTAGTTCAGCTAAAGATTGTAAACCTCTCCAGCATTTTATTACTTCATCATTTGAAAGCCTGTATAAAACTTTCACGCCGTCTTTTTTTGATTTTACAATGTTTGAACTCTTCAGTATCTGAAGGTGACGTGAAGTATTGGCAAAATTCATATTCGTTTCTTTTGATATAGTGTCAACATCTTTTTCACTCTGTGAAAGTATATCAATTATTTCCAACCTTTTGGGACTGGAAAATGCGTTTGCAATTTTTGCGAACTGATGGAATGTTAAGTCTTTAAATTCTCTACCTGTCATATAAATCTCATAATTTGCTTAAAATTCGTATGAATTATTCAATTGAACAATTGAATAATATAAAAATTCATTTTATATTGCAAGGCAGGTGAGCAGAACTTTATTTACGAATTCTTTATTAGAAAACTGTTGGTTTATTTCTTAAATCATTAATAAATAATAAAGAAAGGACTGTTCTATGACGGCTTTAAAAGATTTGCTCAATTTAAACGGGGTTGTAGCAGCCGGAGAATTTTCGGCTGATGGTAAGTTAGTTGACTTTGCAGCTAAAATGGATATGCCACCTGAAATGGTAGAAATGACAGCTCAATTCTGCGCTTCCGTTACAATGTTGTTCAATACTCTTGCAGGATCTTTTGCTAAATTAAGTCAAATGAAATGGATACCTCAATCAGGATGGGCTTACTCCGGAGGAGATTAGACTGTAGCAGTTGGCGGAAATCGTGGACTTTTCGTAGAAACTTCTAAAGCAGATTTCAACAAATTATTTGAAGCTCTTGTTCAACCCCGCTAAAATTTATTACAAAATTAATCATACCTGAAGCAGGAAAAAATTCTGTTTACCGAATAGAGATGACATCTTTTTTTGTAAAGATGTCATCTCTGAAGTATGAAAATAAATTAGCCTAGTTTAATCTTTAATTTATTAAATACAGAACATATCCTGTTAAAGCTCCGCCTAACACGATATAAGCAGAGTTAATTTTTTTAATAGCGATAAATGCGATAATACTTAAAACCGCAATAAGGATTGTTTCCCAATCAACTAAAACTTCTGCACCAAGTTTAATAGATACCACCAACATTACGGCAAGGGCACTTACATTAACTGCATCTAAAAATTTAGAAAGTAAATTTGATTTTCTGAGTTTGGGAATAAGCGGATTTAATATTGCAACAAAAACAAATGATGGTATTATTATTCCCACAGTTGCAGCAATTGCACCTGGTATTCCTGCAATCTGGTATCCTATAAATGTTGCAGATGAAAGAAAAGGACCCGGTGTAAACTGTCCGACGGCAATTGCATCCAATAATTGCTGCCTGGTTAACCAGTTTAAGCCCTGCACAAACTCACCATTAAAATAAGCGACCAAAATATAGCCGCCGCCAAACCAAACAGCACCGATCTTCAGGCAGGTCAAAAAAATTGTTGCAAGCGAAGCTTCTGATTTTTCGACTGCCTGCATTACCGGCGGAATAAACCCCAATGATAGGATTGATAAAAGAGAAAATGAATTTAAAGTGTTTTTCTGTTCGACCAGGTAAATAAAAATTGCTCCGAAAATTCCTCCAGCAAGTATAGAAAATACTTCATTAACGCCGGAGACATTTACCGCACAGACAGTAATTCCAATTGCAATCAGTTCCCATCCTCGCTTCGCCGGAGCTTGCGAAGGCGAGCCTTTTATTGTTTTAGCTCCAAGCCTGTAAACAGCATTTATAATTACAATAATAACTGCAGGCTTAATACCATATAGAAAAGGTTTAACATCAGGAAGATTTCCGTAAGCAGCATAAAAGTATGCGAACATCCCGGTTATAAGTACAGCAGGTAAAGTAAAACAAATTCCTGAAGTAATTAAACCGGCAACTCCTGCGCGGTGGTAGCCTGTATGGATAGCCATTTCAGTTGAGTTTGGTCCCGGTATAAGATTAGTAGCTCCAACTAAATCGAGAAAATGTTGGTGAGTCATCCATTTTCTTTTTGACACGACCTCATCTTCAAAAAGTGCAATGTGAACAGCCGGACCACCGAAGGTAATCAACCCCAACTTCAAAAATAAAAATGCAATTTCCTTAAGATTTTTCAAGAAGCAGAATTTGATTTGTTTGCATAATAATGATCAAGGGAAATGTTTCCTGTGCTAAATCTTTTGCATCTTCCCGGTTTCCAAGAAAGCGGAATGCAAAATTAATAACAGATCTCTGGTATCGGTGTATCAATTCCACAAATGCTTTTTGGTCTCCCGTTGTAATAAGTTCTACAAGCCGGGAATCATTCTCTGCCGCATAATTATGCTTTAAAAAAACGCACCGATATTTCTCTCCATATTTTTTATACTGAGAGTTTGCCATCATTTGTGAAATCCGATTTCACACATTTTAGATTTATAAGTAACCATAAAGAATAAAAATTATATAAAGCGCTACAAGCAATGCACCTGCCAATCTCGATACTTCTTTTCTAAGGAGAAATACAGAAATAATAACTGTCGTAATGAAACTTAAAGGCAGATAAAAGTTTACTATAACTGAGGAAATTTCTATTGGTTTTATAAGAGCAATAATACCCGCGTTAAATAAAAAGAAAGCGAGAATTGAACCGGCAACATTTCCGTAACTTATTTCAGATTTTCCTTTCATTGCTGCCGGAAGCTCACGTGCAATTTCTTCGATGCTTACAAGAAAAGCTAGGATAGTCATTCCGAAAAGTGTGTCGGAAATTTTTAAAGTAGATATAATTGTTTTTGAACTGTTTACAAGCAGTTCGCTTCCTACGATAATTGCCAAAAGAGAAATTGTGAAAAGCACTATTGATTTCCATCTGCTAAGTTCTTTAGCTTCCTCCAAACTTTCTGATACTTCACTGTGAGCTTTAATATCAATTCCCTTTTTGTTTAATTGAATTAGGTAGTAAACTGATATAATAAAACCCACGAGCAGTATTAAGCCATCAACTCGAGATAATTCTCCGTCAAGACTGAGCAGTCCAAAAAGAAGGATGCTTATATTAGGAATGATAATTATTTGTTTTGGCGCCTTCTCAAACTTCATCGGGCTGATGATAGCGGTTATTCCAAAAGCAAGAGCACTAGCAACCATCGCAGATCCTATTATTGATCCCAATGCTATTCCGCTAACACTTTCGTATGAACCTGCCGCACCCACAATAAGATTTTCCGGGTCAAAGCCGATAAAAATTACGCTGATAATAAAAGTAGAAATACCAAATTTGAGCGATAGCCCAACGGTACCCTCAACCAGCTTTTCGGCAAAATAAATTATCAAACCAAGCCCAAAGGCAAACAAAGCAATTGTTAAAAAGATATTCATTCAATTACTTTAGCGTTGTTAAACAATTTTTTGTCTTTTATAGTTTTTGGTAAATGAGCACTTAATATTCCAAGTAATATTAGTATGAATAAAATTAACTGGTCTTTGGCGGAAATGAAGAAAGCAGTGATTAGTATTAAAACTTTAGCAATCGTGAATAGCCCTTCCACGGTTGCAAACCAAATCAAGTCTTCTTTTACAATTTCTCTTACAACCAAAAGAAATCCGCTTACAATAGTTACAACAATAGCTGTGATACTTACTTGATTTGTTGAAAGAGCGCCAACCCAAACACTGAACCCGGCAAAGTGAAAAAATAGTAATGCTATTTTAATTGCCGGGTCAAGTCTTATTATCAATTCTTTCATTCTTACTTGCCCCTTCGGGATTAATTTTATTTTTATAAATAATGTAGTCAAAAGACAATTTCCCGCTTCCAACAATTATCAGAAATAATGCACCTAAGAACATAGAAAAATCTGTGCGTGCTTCGTGCATCATACTCCAAAATCCATATTGCTGAAGCTTAGGAAGGTTAAAATACCAGTAACCATAACCAAGAAGAATCGGAATTTTGGTTGAAAGAATTGCAACGGAAATGTTAATCAATAATGGAATTGAAGCGAGCCGTGTGAAAAACCCGATTAACACCAGCGTTCCAAATACAATCTCAACAACACCTACAAAAGGTGCCATTGTTTCCGGTGCCGGAATTCCAATTTTGATAAATCGACCGACGCCCAGTACATCTGGAAATAAAAATTTCTGAATTCCTTCTGATAAAAAAATTGCACCAACTATTAAACGGATAAACAAAGGTGTGTAGTTGTTAGTTGTAGAAAATATTTTTTCCATTTTTGTTTAGCTCAATTTATTAATGATAACCACTTCTTCTTTACTCTTTTTATTTATAATTATTCCAATTATTGTTGAAAGAACAGCACCTAAAATTACATCGCTCAACCAGTGCTGATCGTGATAAATCCTGCCGAACGCGGTCAACACAGCAAGGAGATACCAGAATACTTTCCAGATTTTATTTTGGAAAAAATTTGCGACGACAATGGTAAATGCAAAAGCCACTGCAACATCGCCGGAAGGAAGCGAAAGATGATTGTTAGAACCGAAGTTAAGGAAATCGAATGCAAAGTTTCCGTGATTTGTATAAGGACGCCATCTGCCGAACAGCGATTTAAATATTGTTACTATAATCCCCGCAAAAATAAATGTCTCAAATATTCTGAAGCCGTTTTTTCTAATTTTTTCATTTTTAAGTACAAACCCCGCAGAATAAAGAGAGACGAAAAGAATAGCGGTTAAATATAATTTCCCATACAAGTGTCCCACATTAAATAGAAAATCAAAAAAATGTATGTGGAATTTAGAAAAGAATTCTCTGGCTGTTTGATCTGCGAGGGAAACGCTTACATACATAATAACAATTAAAACACTTATGAGTAATGTTCGGAGATTCCAGTTTGTCTTCAGGTTAACGGGAAATTTTATAAGAAATAAGGCATCGCTTAGAAAGTGCTTTAAGTCTGCTATAATAATTTTCATACTTTTCTTTGAACGAATTTGTAGTAATGTTAAAGTAAAGGGCTTCTTGTTTTCAACTTTTGAACAATTAGTTATATAAAATAACAACAGAGATAGAAGAACAAATATTATCTCTAAAATGTATTTGTCCAGTTTATGGAATTTTACAGTTTAGCATTTACTCAAAAGCTAATTCATTAAAAAAACAATTGAACTCTCGCTAAAAATATTCCATGTAGGTCGTCAGCAGTCTTTAAAATATCTCCGGTTCGGCTTGATGGCGTAAGCAAGTCATTTCCGAACCAGTTAACCTGATAATTCATTTGAAACTTAATGTTGTAGTTCAGATAATAATTAAGCCCCATAGTAACAGTTGTAACATCATTTTTCTGAAGTGTAATTGGGTTTCCCTGCACATCTGTATAGCCGACAATTGTAAAAGGAGCACCGGCATCAACATTAAGCTTTTCAAATCTTCCGGCAACCTCCAATCCACTCTTCATTTTTAAGACTTTATCTTCTCCCGTTATCAAGTAAGTCGCATCAATGTGCCATCCTTCGGTGACAACATCTACATTTGAAATCTGTGAAATATTTCTTCCTCCCTGGTCTTGAATGTATGCTGCCTTTAATGAAAAGGGTCCGCAAATCCATTGAATATCACTACCAAACGAAAAACGTTTTCCTTCAGTCATTATTTCCGGGAAAAATTCAAAGCCAAGAGGCGTGCGCTGATGTAATTCAACAGCTTCCGGTTTGTTATCTTCATACAATACAGAGCCGGCAATTCGTATTTTATTCAGAATGTTGGAAGAAAGTACGAAAGGATAAACAGCTATCCTCCCAGTATATTCAAATGTTTTTTCGGGATCATTTTTTAAGGCACTTCCTCCTAAACCATTGAAGACTCCGATCCCATATTCAAAGAAATTTTCACATGGTGAGCCGAAATTATGAATCATTACTCCAATATCTTCGGCAGGTGAAATTACAACTGCTGCCATTGAGCGCTCTATAAAGTCAAGATATTTTTCGGGCAATAATACTTCATAATTAAATGGTTCTTTAAATTGTCCAATACGAATCTGAGCTTCTGGAAGATACCCCAAATTGATCCAGGCAAAGATTATCTCGGCACCTGCGTTTCCAATATTTGTTTCTAAATCGTAATCAATTTTATTGTATAACGTTCCCTCAAATCCGAATCGTAGTCTCCTCACGAGAAATGTTGATGCTTGTGTTTCATCGGAATTTATTTGCATACTATTGCTTAAAATCCTGAGATCTGTATGAATAAGTCCGAAGGGTCGAAAGACAAATGAACCATCGTCACTCTGGATATAAAATCCATTATCAAATCCCGCAGAACCGTCGTCTTGTCCATTCAAACTCTGACAAATAAAGGAGAGTAAAACAATACAATAAAGAAAGTATTTCATTATTAATTATCCTTATTTCTGAGTAAAAATCTCAATGCTTTTCGCAGATGGATTGAATTATTATTCTTCGTATAGCTCATCAACTAATTCTTTTGCTTGAAGTTTAGCTTTCTCTAATATTTTATTACCGCTTTTTGTTAAAGTGTAATAGCGTCGTACCTTCCCCTTAACATTCTCATTTTCAGATTTTAGATACCCCTGTTCTTCAAGTTTGTGAAATAATGGATATAGTGTTCCGTAGGATATTTGATATCCGTGTCTTTGTAATTCTTCACTAAACTCTTGCCCGTATATTCTTTCTTTCGCTGCGTGATGTAGAATGTGAACCTTAATAAATCCGAGAAATAAATCCTTTAGTAATTTGTCTTCCATGATAGTTCTTTTAAATCGTACTATCGAAATCTAATATCGTAATTCGATATTGTCAAATGATATTGCAGATTATGAAAGAGTTTTCATAATTGTTAATTAGAAGTGTATTTGGTAATAAACGGGTTCATATGGAAAGAACTTTCATTCTATTTCAACGGAAGGAATTGATATTTTTACTTTGGTTCCTTTTGGAATATTATCTTCAATCTTAATAGTTCCACCGAATTGAATTACAATAGATTTTACAAGACTCAAACCAAGACCGTAACCTTTAATGCCTAATTTTTCAACCTTCTCACTTCTGTAAAATCTTTCAAACACATTTTTTTTCTCTTCATCACTTATACCAATACCAAGGTCTGCAACTTCAATTTGGCTAAGACCATCTGAAGTTTTTAGTGTAACTTTAACCAATTCACCATTAGAGTATTTAACTGCATTATCTATCAGATTTTCAACAACCAATTTAAATATTTCAGAATCACCTTTCAGATAAATATCCTCCTGAATATTAAGATTGATATTTGAATTAGCAAAGGATTCTGTGATAGTGTTTCCAAGAATTCTTGAAACATTAAACAGATTTTTATATCCATTCATTGCTTTGTCTGCTCTAGCAATTATTAACAAAGTTTTTGTAATGCTTATCATCTTATCTGCTTGTCCCTGCATCAATTGAAGTGTTTCCTTGTACTGTTCAATCGTTCGATCTTTTTTCAAAATAAATTCGAGTTCAGTTTTAATGGCTGTCAGAGGATTCATCAACTGATGAGATGCCTGGTCTGTAAACCGAGATATCTGCTTAATATGTTTTTCTAGACGTTCAAATAAACTGTTAAGAGTATCCCTGAGTTTTCCGAGTTCATCAACAGAGCTTGCAGTGTGCTCAATTCTTAAGCTAAGATTTGAAGCAGAAATATTTTTTGCAGTTTCAATTATTTTATTTATAGGATTAATGCTGTTCTTTGCAAGGAAGAAACTTGCAATAACTACTATAATAATTATTAAAGGAAAGCTGAAAAGATTAAAAAGAATTATCTGATCTAATATTGAAGAATATTCTTCTTTGAAAGTAGCCAATTGAAGGTAAGCAGCTTTTTTAGTGGATTTGTCTATCAAAGGATAATATGCTATCCGCAAACTCTTTCCATAAACATTAATATCTTCAAAGAGGAAATCGTCAAAATTCCGCCTTGAATTTAAAGGCAAAGCTCCAAACAAATTAATGTTGCTGCTTTTTAATAGAATTTTCCCGGATTCACTGTAAACCTGGAGAAAAAATGGATGCGCTGTAATTTTATTTAAATCGGATTCTTCAAATTCTTTTTTGTCAATTATTGTAACTGTATCATTATTTAACTTGAACGACTTCATAATATTTTCTGCTTCATGTTCTAATCTTACATCAAGATTTTGAGAAGTGTTATCAGGATAATAAAAATATTGAATGCAATGAGAATCAGAAGAAAGATTCCAACATTCCAGAGAGTGAAACGTTTTACTGTTTCAGTAAAAAGTGGTTTTTTCCAAAGTGCTGATTTAGCCAGAAATTTAATCGGCAATTAAAGTATAACCCTCACCATAAATAGTTTTGATAAATTTTTTACCGGTAGCATCTTCAAGTTTTTTGCGAAGATTTTTTATAGTCGCTTCACATACATTAGTCTGTGGAGAATAGGCGCGTCCCCATACTTTTTTCCACAATTCATCTTTACTAAGAATAACGCCCTTGTTCAGGATTAAAAATTTAAATAAATCAAATTCTTTTTCGGTTAATCTGATTTCTTCATATGAAAAAGATTCAACTTTTCTTGTAATTAAATTTAATTCCAGGTTATCATAGATTAAAATATCAGTTGTTTTACGATACCGTCTTACCACAGCATTAATTCTTGCCATTAATTCTTCAAATGAAAAAGGTTTTGTTATATAATCATCTGCGCCAAGGTTCAGGGCTTCGACTTTATTCTTAATACCGGTTAATGCAGTTAAAAGTATTATCGGGATATTAATTTCTTTTTCGTTGATGTATTTACATACATCTATTCCACTAAGCTTTGGCATCATCCAATCAAGGAGAACGACATCAAATTGCAATTCAAAAAGAAACTTAAGTGTTTCTTCTCCATCAAGTGCAATTAAAGCTTTATGTCCTTCTTCCAGAAAATGTTTTTTCAAGGACTCTGCAATTTGCTTTTCATCTTCCGCTATTAAAATGTTCATCTTAAATATTCTTGAAATGAATTATTACACATTATTCAATTATTGATAACTTAAGAAAAATGAAAAACTTTTCATTATTGTTAATTTCTCTCTGCTTCAGGATAAAACTAATTTTCATTATACAAAAAATATTATTCTTACATCGATAAACAAATTGAAAGGGGAAATAATATGAAGTTATTTAGATACTTTATTTTGATTTCATTCCTATTTTCATTCCCAGCAATGTCTCAAATTACCAATGATCAATGTTTTACATGCCATTCTAATGAAACACTTCAGAAAACCATTGAGGTTTCGGGGGGAACAGAAATTGTTCCGCTTTATGTTAATGAAACCTTGTATAATGCAAATACTCATGGTTCACTAGAGTGTGTACAATGTCATTTAAATATAACTACTGCAAACTTGTACACACATGCAAGTGGGGGAGCCACTGCACTCGAAAAAACTTATGGATCATGGGCAAGATTTTCCAAAAGCGATACAACTCTTAATACAGATGGATCACCTCGCACAAGGAACTATTATACAGTTGCTTCTTTATCTTGTTCGCAGGCAGATTGTCATGAAAACAAGAGTGAATTCACAAATAGTCGTCATCATACTATATCACGATTAAAAGGTTCGCATCTAAAAACAGTTAATGGGGAGTTGGTTGGGGAAGCATACGATAAAACTTGCAGCCGATGTCATACTACATGTGGAACCTGTCATTTTAAAACTACAATGACACAGAAAATTAATGGCGATATTATTGCCATCTGGGATAGTTTACAAACATTAGGTGAAGGTCCTTTTCCTAATGCAGGTCCTATGTCTGAATGGGCGATGGACTGGACGGCCAATGTTGCATCTCATGAATTTGTAACTCCAACTCAATTGACTTCAAATAATGATGTTTGCCGGAGCTGCCATGTGGGTTACTACAGGCCTGCTACTTATGGATATTTGAGCGAAGAACCTCCTTATCCAACAGCTAACGGTACAAGCATTAAGCGGCATCCACAATATTATGAGCTCCTTCAAAGTAATTCGCACAATGCACAAACTTGTGCAAATTGCCATACCGATGTTCATTCATATCCGGATGGAGATTTTGATTGGCAAACCCAGGGTGATGCAAAGTGTCAAAATTGCCATAGTGTAGCTAATCATTATTCTCAACACACAACAGTTGATTGCATTTCGTGTCACGCAACCGGATTTGCAAGGTCAGTTGGACAGGATGGTCACGATGTTTGGCGTTGGCCTGGTAACAATCGTGTTAGACCACTTGCTGTAAAATATAAAGAGGCACTCAATTGGTATCCTCATAATATCGAAAAACCTGATCCGGTTACTTCATGTGGACAAAAATGTCATTATGATGGGAACCTTCTTGGGGCAGTAACTAGTGTCCGGTTAACAAAGGATATTCCATCATCATTTGCTTTAGAACAAAATTATCCAAATCCATTTAATCCTAATACTACTATTAAGTTTTCAGTCCCACAAACCAGCTACATCTCAATTGTGGTATATGATATACTTGGGAACTATATAACTAAACTTGCGCAGGAAGAATCAAAACCAGGTTCTTACGCTGTAGAATGGGATGGAAGAAATAATTTTGGAAAGGATGTTTCCAGTGGTATTTATTTCGTTCGGCTCGATGCCGGTTCATTTTCCGCATCTAAAAAAATGATACTTATGCGGTAATTCCAGAAGACTCACAGTTTCCCTGAAGCCGTCTGTAAAGGCGGCTTTCTTATTTACCGAAATATCAGTTAGGAAAACTGCATCCTGCACAATATTAAAAAATATATGAAGAATGGAATTTCTTTAGAATGCTTGTCGATTGTTCGAACCTTTAGTTTTGTGATGGTATAAACAGAATCAAAATGAATGCTTCAGTCTAATAAATGCTGTGCTTCCGTAATCCCCGAATTCTGTTAAAGCATTTCCATCGAAGAACATTCTTAAAAATAGCAGATCAAGATTTGTAACTACTGAGTAACTTACTGAAGGTACAATAACAAAAGATTTATCATTGGGATTAAACAACCCGAATATCGTTCCTCTCACAAGCGGATGAAAATCGTATGCAAACTCATGGTGTAAAGACCATTTGCTGGAGTCAACAATCCAAGGTTCTTTTCCTGCTTGTAAAGAGATGTTTGTTCTTCAACTCCAATATTGTTGTGCAAAACTTCTGTATGGATGTAAAAGGAATTTGGAAATGTATAATCACTTGAAAGAACAAAAGAATAAATCACATCATTAGAACCGAAGGTTTCAGCAGAGAAGGGGAGAGAAGTTCTTAATTGCTCGTCAACTATTCTTTCTTCTTATAATTCTCAATAAAGGGTTTTATGAGATCAATCGGGACAGGGAAGATTATAGTTGAATTCTTTTCAGATGCAACCTCTGTTAATGTCTGTAGGAATCTTAGCAGAAGAGCCTGCGGTTGCTTGCCTATTATTTCAGCAGCATCTGCAAGTTTCTGGCTCGCCTGGAATTCTCCCTCTGCATGAATAACTTTTGCTCTTCTTTCACGCTCAGCTTCTGCCTGTTTTGCCATTGCTCTCTGCATTTCAACCGGAAGATCGACATGTTTTACTTCCACATTAGATACTTTTATTCCCCACGGTTCGGCTTGGTGATCAATAATTTTTTGCAGTTCTTTATTGATTTTATCACGCTCTGCCAAAAGCTCATCAAGCTGCGATTGTCCAAGTACGCTTCTTAATGTAGTCTGCGATAATTGTGATGTGGCTTCAAGGAAATGTTCAACTTCAACAATTGCCTTTTCTGCATGAACTACACGAAAATAAACCACAGCATTAACTTTTAAAGAAACATTATCTTTAGTAATAACATCCTGTGGAGGCACGTCCATTACAATTGTTCTTAGACTCACTCTCACCATACGGTCAATTATGGGGATAAGAATTATAAGACCGGGTCCCTTTGCACCGATAAGTCTTCCGAGACGAAAAATTACTCCTCTTTCATATTCTCGGAGAATTCGAATTGCGGTAGCAAGCAGAATGATTAAAAATATTACCCCTAATGCTATGAAGGTTGAGATTACCTGCATTGTATTATCCTTTCAAAAATTTAGTTTTTTTGTTTCCGTACTTTTAGCTTTAGCTCTGAAAGAAAATCAACTACAACTCTGCTTCCTGTCTCAATTGTCCCATCAATACTTTCTGCTCTCCATATTTCACCATGTACTCTT
>Ga0209324_10000596_pt1 | contig 25298 bp, 27 predicted proteins | sample Rifsed19ft3_FD_184015 | JGI IMG/M metagenome (GOLD analysis project Ga0209324, IMG submission 184015) | Soil microbial communities from Rifle, Colorado, USA - sediment 19ft 3 (version 2) | ecosystem: Environmental > Terrestrial > Deep subsurface > Rock core/Sediment | place: Rifle, Colorado...
GTCTTCCAAATACAATTACTATAGCAATCATAAAAATTACATAACCAACTGCTCTTAACGGATCTAATGCAACAACATCCAGTCCCCTGGGCGGAGTAATATAGTAAATCAATCCTCCAATTGGTGTAGATGGACTCGTTGGATCAAACTGTGCTAAAATATTCATAAAAGCATTATTGTTTTGAGGGTTAACGTTTGCCCAAAGCATTTGCCCTATAAAGACAGCATTTGCAGTAAGTGCTGATGCTAAAATTACAGGAATGTTTGATACGTACATTAGTTTGATTGGATAAACTGCAGAAAATCCCCTATATTTTGTCGAGACGATTGGAATTTCTATCTTCATTCCTTGTGTATATACAAGAATAAGTAAAATCCCTGCAGTAAGACACAGCCCGAATATACTTGGCAGTTGGTTATACCTAAAGAATACATTTGCAAGATCTCCTGCCATTGCTGATTCTCCTATAAACGGAAATATTCCTATAGAGAATCCATCGCCAGCTGGGAGAGGACTAAATATACTCCAAAGAATTTGCTGAGCAACGCCTGCCATAATGAAAAGGCTGATTCCACTACCTAGTCCCCATCCTTTCTGAACAGTTTCATCCAAAAACATGATAATTATCGACGCGCCCATAAGCTGTCCAATTAGTACATACAGATGGGATGGGTCTGCCATACCTGGACCATATACAGCAATTCCATAAACCGCTGATTCAGCAATTATTACAACGTATGTTACAAGCTTTGTAGCTGTTTGAAAAACACCCCGCTCCTCTGGCTTTTTAAAATCAAATTTTAAAATGTCAGAACCTCTCAATAGCTGCATCAACAATCCTGCAGTTACTATTGGTCCAATTCCTAGCTCAACTAAGGTTCCTTGTTGGGATGCAAAAATTACTCTTGCAAAAGCAAGAAAGTCAAATTCTGGTGTTGTTGCACCAAAAAGCGGTGTTTGACCCATTATCATGTAGATGAGTAGAATACCACCACACCACAAAAGCCGTTTTTGTAGTGAGAGTTTCTTTTTAGGTTTTGGGACTTGAGGAATATATGGTTCTGTTTTTGTTACTATTTTTCTGAGAAACGCAGTTGCGCTGCCTTCAGCCATTGTTTGCTAACACCTCGCCCCCTGCTTGCTTTACTTTTTCTTGTGCTGATGCAGTTGATTGATTGATCTTTACTGTGTATGCATTTGTTACTTGGCCTCCGCCTAGAAGTTTGTCATATCCCATACTGTTTAGGTCGAGAATATTTTTTTCTCCTTCCTTTGTTCCAGATTTTGCAAACAAGTCATCAAGGTCACGAACACTAGTCCATTTTTTTATGATATTTGGGTGAGGTGGATGAGTAGAATCATGACCAAAATGATCTGGGAATTCCTTTAACATTGTATGAACATGATGCTTTAGCAACCCTGATTGACCAAGGCCTCCTTTATGGCCACTTGCTCTATGTTGTCCAACTTGGCCCCAACCATGAGTTCTTGAACCTCTAAGTTTTCGAGTCTTTCGTAATCTTGTAGGCAAGTTACATCATTCTCCTGATTAGTGTGTTTAATTCTTTATTGTGGCCAAGAACACCTTTTTGGCCATACAATTTTTTGGTACTTCTTTTAAATCCCTTTTTAGGAGGTGCCAAGGCAAACCAAGGTTTTAGTGGACTAAGTTTTGATAATGAGGATTTTCCTTCAGTAAGCGAAGATGCAAGTTCATCTATAGTCTTAAAGCCAATCTCTGCAAGGTCATCAGGAGTAATTTTTTTGTATCCTGCTTTTCTTCCTTTCTTGTCTAACAATTCCTTTGTTGTTGAGATATCGATTTCTTGCCAAGAAATATAATGCTGAATTTTTTTTAACATTCCCAATGTGTTATCTTTAGCTGGAATAATAGTGGCTCTGAATTTCTTATCCAATTTTAAGAGTTTTAATGTAGTCACAGCCCAGTGTGGTACGTCTGCTTGTCCTGTAATTCTTAAAACCAAAAAAGCCTGTGCCATGCTATTTATCCTTGACTAAATGTTTGACTGAGACATTGTAGTAGAGCCTTTGATGTTGAATTCATAGTAGCAGTTGAACCCTTAGCAGTAGTCCAAGCATCCTTCAGACCTGCAAGTCTCAAAAGATTTCTAATCTTTCCTCCGGCAACTAATCCTAGTCCTCTAGGTGCAGGTAAAATTTCAATTGTTACGCTTCCACCCCTTCCACGAACTTTGAATGGGACAGAATGTAGTTTATCACATCTACATTCCCAGCTTCCACATCCTAATTTTACGGGACTTACGTTAAGATATGCTGCGTTGGTTGCTTTTTCAATGGCAATTCTCATCTGTTTTGATTTCCCACGACCTACACCTAACCAGCCATTTTCATTACCGGCAGCTACTAATGCCTTAAATCTAGTTGATTGACCATTTGGTGTCATTTTTTGAACAATGCCAACATCGATAACTTCTGTTTTCAGATCTGGTAAGAGTTTTTTCATTATACCTGCTTCCTGAATTCTATATCCATTTTCTAAAATTTCTTCCATGGCGGTAATTTCTCCAGAAGCAACTTTTTTTCCAAGGTTAGTTTTTGGAATCCAGACTTCTTCTTCTCTTGGTTTTCGTTCTCTTCTTGGGCGTTGTTGTCGTTGTCGTGTTTGACTCATACAGATTTTACCTCACTATCAATAGTTGATTTTACTTTTTCAACATCATTTTTTACCTTCAAATGTTGACCTTTGATTCTCTCTTCTGAAGGAAAAGCTTCGGGAGATGCAGGTATTTTCAGGCCAGCGTCTAGTACACCCTTTAGTGCAGCGGCCATTCTTTGTGTATACTTGTCAGTACCACGGTATAGGATAGCATCTTTGCTGCCTTTTACCAGTGCTTTTTTACCAGCAAAGTAACCTGTAAGATAAGCAGCTGGTATACTTTTTCGTGAGCCATTCCAGCCTTTTTTAATTAAAAATCGAGAATGTGCAGATGCAATTACTTTGTCGCCTAATAATTCAGGTTTGTGTAATTGGACTTGAATATTTTCATTTGAAATTTTAACAGTAACAAAATCTCTTTTACTTTTAAGTAAAGCTGTCCTTCGTCGATAGTTAGTTTTCTCATCTCTCAATCTACGTAATATTTTTGAATAGACCATCTATACGCAGAAATTTGAAATTGCTCTTATAAACGTTAGATGCCTAATAGCGACACCAAAAGAGCTTTTTGAGTATGTAATCTATTTTCTGCTTGGTCCCACACCACAGATTGTGGACCGTCAATAACAGAACTTGTGACTTCGTGTCCTCTTTTAGCAGGAAGACAGTGCATAAAAATTGCATTTGTTTTAGCTTTTTTCATTAAAGATGTATTTACCTGAAATTTTGGAAGAAACTTTTTTTCTCTTTTTGTATCTATGTTATGAATTGATGTAAATGTATCAGTCATCACAACGTCTGCATTTTTTATTGCAATTTCAGGATTGGTGATAGTTTCAATTTCAATATTCATTTTTGATTTTTTGATAACTTGCCTATCGGGTTCAAATCCTTTGGGAGTTGCAATAGATATGTTGATTCCTGATTTTGAACATCCGTAGATGAGAGAATTACAAACGTTGTTGCCATCTCCAATCCACGCAATTTTTAGTCCTTGTAATTTTTTCTTTTTTTCTTTAATGGTCATAAGATCTGCCAAAGTTTGGCATGGATGAAATGAATTAGATAGTCCGTTAATCACTGGTACAGTTGAATTTTTTGATAGAATTTCAATCATTTTATGGTCATAAACTCGTGCCATAATGATGTCTGTATAACGTGATAATGTGCGTGCAGTATCTTCAATTGATTCTTCACGCGATAACTGAAGCTCATTTGAGGATAAATTCAAGGCATGACCGCCCAACTGGAACATGCCAGTTTCAAAACTTACTCGTGTCCTAGTTGAGGGTTTTTGAAAAATCATTGCTAATGTCTTATTTTTGAGAATAGGTTTTGTCTTGCCATTTTTTAGTTCTTTTTTTAATTTAATTCCAAAATCTATAATGTGTGAAAGTTCATTGTTATTTAGTTCCTCAAGAGTGAGCAAGTCTTTTGTTTTTAATTTCATTTCTTAAACCTACCAAATAGCGAGTGTTTCTTTTTAGGTTTTTCTGAATCATCTTTCATTTTTTGTGTATCTGCCTCTTTAGAGTTATCATATGGTTTTGGTCTCCCATTTGAAATCCATTTCTTTATTTTAACAGATAGTTCTTGTGCTTGTTGGTCATTTTCTGGTGGTGGAGCATCAAACAAGTCTGCATAAAGATTAATGTCTTTTGTGTCCAGTCCTTCAAAAGGATCAGAGTCCTTTGATGGTTTGATTTCATCATATTCTTCGGTGATTTGTGACTCCCTTGAAGACTCTTCAATTGCTTGTGATTCAGGTATAGTTTCTTCTACTTGTTTTGAATCTATTTTAGATTCTGTTTCATGGACTTTCTCTTTAGTAATAGAAATCTCACTTTCGTCATGTTTACCAAACACAGTTTCAAGAAACAATTCTTTATCAAAAGTTTTAAGATCTTTGTATTCCTGTCCAACCCCTACATAAAGAACCGGTGTCGAAGTAACTTTAACAATAGATAGAGCCGCTCCACCACGTGCATCTGCATCACTTTTTGTTAAGATGGCTGCATCAAATTTTGTGTGTTTATGGAATTCTTTAGCTTGATTAACAGTATCATTTCCTGCTAAAGAATCCCCAACAAAAATTGTAAAATCGGGCTTTACAACATTTATAATTTTAGCAATTTGGTCCATTAAATTTTTGCTTGTCTGCATTCTTCCAGCAGTATCAACTAGAACACAATCTATCTTGTGTGATTTTGCATATAGTACTGCATCTCTTGCAACAGCAGCAGGGTCTGAACCATAGGTTTGTGCAACTATCTTTAGATTTAGTCTGCTTGTATGTTCTTTTAATTGTTCAATAGCACCTGCCCTAAATGTATCAGCTGCTGCAACTACTACTGAGAATTTTGATTTCTGTAATAGATAAGCAAGTTTTGCTAGTGTAGTTGTTTTTCCTGTCCCGTTAATGCCCACAAATAAAATAATGTAGGGTTGACCTGAAGCTCTTTTTGAAGTAATTTTTGAAAAAATATCAATTTTTCCAGCAGAATCAAACAAGCTAGAAATAGTTTGAATAAGACTGTCTTTTACAAATTTTTCTATTTCTTTTTTATTTACCTTTGTTCCAATCAGTTTTTTCTTTAGATCAAATTTTATTGAATCTATAACTTCTGTGGCTACGTCGGATTCCAATAGTGAAATTTCTAACTGGAATAATACATCTTCAATATCTTTTTCCTTAAGTTCCCTTTCACCTAAACTTTTAGCTGCGCTTGAAAAAGCATCACGTAAATTTTCAAACATCTTGTTTACCTTTACTGATTTTTACTTCGTGATGCTTGAATAAGACGATTCATTTCTTGTTTTCCTTGTTCTAAATTCGCCATCACATGTTGTTTTTGTGTACTAGTATCTCTTAATGCTACTTCCATTTCTTTAATTCTCGCTTCGATAAAATTAATTGTAGAATTCTTATCTTTTTCTATAGCTACTCCAGCACCCAAATTTAATATGAATTTATCATCTGATGAAATGTTTGCTTTTACAAATGAGCCCATGCCAATTGGAACAAGTGTAGATGATTCTGGTTTTTCACTAATAGATTTTATTGATTCGATAGCAGAGGAAGCTTCTCCGATAATTCTAATTAGAGATTCTTCTTTTTGTGTTAATTCACCAAAATAATTTTCTAGCATTTGCATTTGATACATCAATTGTTGAGCTTGCTCTTCACTCATTTACAACAAAATCTTTCCAGATGGCTATAAATGCATTCATATAAAAAATTAATTTAAAATTAAATTCAATAATAAAAAATAAAATAAAAAATTAGATGATTATTTTGCTTTAGAAAGTCTGTTATCTACTTCGTCCCAATTGACGACATTCCACCATGCAGAAATATAGTCAGGTCGTTTGTTTTGGTATTTTAGATAGTATGCATGTTCCCACACATCCAATCCCAACAGTGGTACAAGTTTCTCAGTAAGTGGGCTCGTTTGGTTTGGCATCGCTTTGTATTCGACTTTTTTTGATTTTTTATTATAGACAAGCCACCCCCAACCGCTTCCTTGAATTGTTGCAGTATTTTTTGAGAATTGTTCTTTAAAGTCGGAGAAATTTCCAAACGATTTGTTAATGGCGTCAGCGATTGCACCACCAGGGGTTCCACCACCATTTGGTTTCATGTTGTTCCAAAACAGCTTATGGTTATCGTATCCTCCTCCATGGAAGTTTATTGCACCTCTTACATTTTCAGGAACTTTCTTTAGATTACCCAGAATTTCCAAAAGATCCTTATTTTGTAGATCTGGTTTAAGTTTTTCCAAGGCATCATTTAGTCCGTTGGTATAAGCTTGGTGATGTTTTGAGTGATGGATTTCCATAGTTTTTGCATCAATGTGTGGTTCTAAAGCATCGTATGCATATGGCAATTTTGGTAGTTCGTATTTTGTCATAGTTAGTCATCAATCTACATCAAGATAATTTATTGGTTTAGTAAGGAATGTATTTTTTAGACATCAATATAAGTAAAAAATGATGATATATTCAAACAAAATTTTTTTCTTTTCAGTGATTCTAATATTTGCAATAATCAGTTTTCAGTTTTTTAAAGAGGATAACAATTTTGAAATTTTCTTAGATAAGAGCGTGCCCTACATAGGTACAACGCATCCAATGGAATTAGGCTTTGATGGGACAGGAATTAAAATTGCTGTAATAGATACAGGGGTTGATTATAATCATCCTGATCTTTTTGGATTTGGCAAAGATGGTAAGGTTATAGGAGGTTATGATTTTGTAGACAATGACAACTCGCCAATTGATACAAATGGTCATGGAACAGAGGTTGCAGGAATTATTGCAGCTGATGGACAATTACAAGGGGTTGCACCAAAATCAAAAATTTTAGCTTATAGGGTTTCAGAGAATGGTGAATCTGTTTCATCAGATTTGATAATTAAAGCTATAGAACAGGCAATTTTGGATGAAGCAGATGTCATTAACATTAGTTTAGGAGTGAATTTAACTAACAAAAAAATCGATAATACTGTAAACAAAGCAGTAGAACAAGGAATCATTGTAGTAGCAGCTGCAGGAAATAATGGACCTGATTTAGGAACAATTGGAAGTCCTGGAATAAATCCAAATACGATTACTGTTGGCGCTACTTACAACAATATCACTGCAAGTTTAGTCTCAACTTTGGAAGTTGAGAGTAAAAAGTATCAAGTATTACCAATGGTGGGAACAAGTCCATTAGACAAACCTATCACAGCAGAAATTCATTTTGGTCAATATGGTAGAGAAAGGGATCTTGTAGACTTGAAGATAAAAGATTCTATTTTGCTTGTTGAACGTGGAAGTGATCTAGAAGGCGAGATTGTGTATTTTTCTGACAAAGAGAATAATGCTGCAAAGTTTGGAGCAAAAGCCATAATCGTTTACAATAATGAACATGGATTATTTTTTGGCGAGCTAACCCATGAGTTAGCAGGTCCTGATTATCAACCAACTATTCCTGCTTTATCAATGTCAGGAGAAGAAGGTATGATATTAAAAAAACTTATTCAAAACAAAACATCTGGAACTTTAAATGTATTTTACCATCCAGATTTTGTTGCACACTTTAGCTCAAGAGGGCCAGTTTCACCATTCTACATTAAACCTGATCTTGTTGCACCAGGTGCTTTTGTTAATACCACACTTATTGACGGAAAATACAATTTTACTAGTGGGACAAGTTTTGCAGCACCCCATGTATCAGGTGCTGCAGCACTCTTGTTACAAAAAAGAAATGATTTGCAACCAATTGAAATAAAATCCCTTTTGGTAACTACTACTAATTCTGTTTTAGATGCATATGGAAACCAATTTCCAGTTGAAATAGCTGGTTCAGGACGTCTTAATTTGACCCAAGCTTTTGATGCAAATCTGATTATCAAGCCAACCAATTTGATATTTAATGTATCACCTGAAAAGAATGTTCAAAGTCAATTCTTACAAATAAAAAGTATTGATGGAAATAATGAAAATATCAAAGTTAGTTTTATTGGAAATGACTATGTAGATTTTGATTACAAGTTGGAAAATGATCGTCTAAATATCACAGCCTCAATAAATAAAGAATTTTTTGGGGAAGTGCAAGACAAAGTTTTCATTGAACAGAATGGAGTAATCTATAACATTCCAATTGTATCTCATCTGACTAATGCAACTATAGATGTAGTTGAACAAAATGGAGAAATGAATTTTAAAATTTCATCACCTGAGGAGTGGTCTTATGCAAAAATTTCAGTTATTGACAAAGATAACTCAGTAATAGATACCACTTCTGCTACACCAACTAAAGATGCAACAATAACTGTCTATAATCCTGGAGTATATTGGATCGAATCAAAGATTATGATTGATGGAAAAACATTTGATGCAAATGATATAGTTGAAGTAAAATCAGCTACAGAAACAAAAGGGTTAGATCTTTTTCATCTAATAAAAATCCCCTATAAACCAATTTTAATCATATTTTCAGTTGTAGTCATTATAGCTTTGGTAGGATTGAAAATTAGAAGATAATTTTATTTAAGGAAGTTTTGGTCCTGCGTTACGGATTTCCTGAGGAACGTTTTTGAATTTGTTAAAGTTTTCAACAAACATTTGGGCAAGTTTCTTTGCTGACAAATCATAAGAGTCCTTGTCAATCCAAGTATTTTTTGGATCTAATATTTCAGAAGGAACATTTGGACATTCTGTTGGAATGTCTAAATTGAATAGATCGTCATGCCTGTACTTGACAATATCAAGTGCGCCAGTTAGTGCTGCTGTGACCATCGCCCTACTATATTGTATTTTAATTCTATTTCCAGAGCCATAAGCTCCTCCTGACCATCCAGTATTAATTAGATAGACTATTGTGTTATGTTTTTTTATTTTTTCACCAAGCATTTTTGCATAAACAGAAGCTGGTCGTGGCATAAAGGGAGCAGCAAAGCACTCTGAGAAAACGGCTTTTGGTTCTTTGATTCCTCTTTCTGTTCCTGCAAGTTTACTTGTGTATCCAGACATGAAATGAAACATTGCTCCTTCTTTTGTCAATTTGGATACTGGTGGCAATACACCCAATGCATCTGCAGTTAAAAAAATTACCACTTTAGGATGTCCACCAATACTTGGGATAATAGAACCTGGAATGTAATCTAGTGGATAAGCTGCTCTAGTATTTTCAGTAAGGCTACTGTCATTAAAATCAGGTTTCAAAGTTTGTTTATCAATGACCACATTTTCCAGAACTGCTCCTGATTTTATGGCATTCCATATTTGTGGTTCGGATTCCTGATTGAGATTGATACATTTTGCGTAGCATCCTCCTTCAAAATTGAAAGCTCCTTTATCTGACCAGCCATGCTCATCGTCACCAATTAGCATCCTAATTGAATCAGCGGAAAGACTCGTCTTGCCTGTACCTGATAAGCCAAAGAATAATGCAGTATCGCCATCCTTTCCAATATTTGCTGAGCAGTGCATTGGAAAGACTCCACGTGAGGGAAGTATGTAATTCATAACAGAAAACATTGATTTTTTCATCTCACCGGCATAGCTAGTACCCCCAATCAGTACTAGTTTTTTGGATAAATTAATTAGAATAAACACATTTGAACTTGTACCGTCTACTTCTGGAATTGTTTCAAAGTCATTGATGCACATCAACGTGAATTCTGGTTCGTGGGATTCTAATTCTGCAGCTGATGGTCTTACAAATAACTGCCTTGCAAAAAGATTTTGCCATGCATGATCATTTATCACTCGTATAGCTAATCTGTTTTCTAGATCAGCTCCTACAAACCCATCAAAAATAAAAAGATCCTTTCCATCTACAAAATTTTTCATTTTTTCAAAAATTTTATCAAATTTACCAGGAGGGAACTGATGATTTACTTTTCCCCAATCTACATTTTCATGTGTTTCGTCATCAAATACTATGTATCTATCGTCTGGAGATCTTCCAGTATATTTCCCTGTCTTGACAGATAGAGATCCAGTAGCTGTAAGAATTCCCTCATTTTTCTGGACAGCAATTTCAACTAATTTTGCCACAGGAAGATTTCTATGTACAGTAGATGGTGTAATGCCAAAGTCCTCTAGCTGTGTTGTGAATTTACTTGTGATGGTAGATTTTGGGTTTTCAGTCATATTGGCTCTCTAATATTGCTGTGCAGTAAACAAATACTAAATAAATCATAAGGAATTGCTTTGATTAAATTTCCTTATAATCCCTCTCAAAGTTGGTTTGGGGTTTCCGTGCAGGAACCTATTTATTTAAAAATTCGGGATTCAACTTGATGCCCATAAATAAGGATAAACTGGAACTACGAGAAAAAAGTGCAAACAACAGACCTGAGTTTGCTAGACCAGAAAGTTGGCGATACAAGAGATTAGAATCGAATTGGAGAAAACCAAAAGGCATTGATAGCCATCAACGAAAACAGAAAAGTCGTCGTGGAAGACCAGGAATTGTAAAAGTAGGTTATGGAGGTCCTAAAATTGCACGCGGTCTTCACCCATCTGGGTATACAGATAATTTAGTTTTCAATCTAAATGATATAGAAAAATTTAATCCTAAAACTGATGGTTTGAGAATAGGCCACAGTGTAGGTACAAAAAAGAGAAAAGAAATCATTGTAAAAGCTATAGAAAAAAAATTCAAAGTATTCAACGCGAGAGTGTCTGCAAGTGGTAGTAAATCTTAGAGCAAAAAAAAGGCTAGTTTCCCGAATTATGGGAGTAGGGATTCATAGAGTTAGATTTGATTCTGATCGTCTTGACGATATTGCTGATGCGATTACAAGAGACAATATCAGAAGTCTAATCACAGCAAATACTATCAAAATTAAACCAATTGTTGGAACATCTAGAGGAAGAGCACAGTTTAAGAAAAGTCAGAAAAGAAAAAGAGGTCCAAAACCAGGTTCAAAGAGAGGAACAAGAGGGGCACGTATGGCAAGAAAAGAAATTCACATTATCAAAGTTCGTGCATTACGTTATCGATTAAAGGTTGCAAAGGAGAGAAAAGATATTACAAATAATGAGTTTTGGACTCTCTACAAAATGGTAGGAGGAAATACTGTAAGAAATAGTGCACACCTTAGAAGTTTAATGGAAGAAATTAAATCTAAACGTAAATCTTAGAATTTATAGAATTTTTTATTCCATTCTAAAATTTTTCCGTCTTGAATTTTTATTCCTTCTTTTTTTAACATATTAGTTTTAACTTTTACCCCATATGCATAACCACCGATTTTTCCATCTGATTTTACAACGCGATGACATGGAATTATTACGGGAAATGGATTTTTTTTCATGATTTGACCAATGGCTCTTTGACCATTTTTTAAGCCGACTGCTTTTGCTAATTCTGAATATGTTGTAACGTTACCCTCAGGGACTTTGGTGAGTTTTTTGTATACTAATTCAGAAAGATTCATAGTCTGATAACCTCAAGATTAGTATTATTTAGCATATCTAAAACTTTTTGTTTATTTTGTCCGAGTCCTTCCCAATCTAATAGTGCAGTTTTTGCCATGTTGTTTCTATCTAATATATGAGAAAAAAGTTCCTCGTCTAGAAAATCTAAAGCATGTTTTGGGATAACAGTGCCTAAAGCAAATTTACCGTGTATGAGTTCCTTTGTAAATTTGTCTGGATAATGGGTTCCGCCAAAACAAATAGCAACAGGATTTGATTTTTGTTCAATTTTCATTACCTCAACTACAATTTTTGCAATAGAATTACAAAGAATAGAGTCATTCCATTGTTTTTCTGTGGTTCCAATTTCTATGAATATGGATGGTTTGTTCAAATCAGTAGGACCGTGATGAGTCGCTTCAATAGTAATTTGAAACTCTGAAAAATCATTTCTGTTTTGCCATAGTTTTTGTAGATAAGATTTTTGGATATGGGGATGTGGAATGGCAACTTGTCTATTATTTCCTCCAAACTTTGCTTCAGAAAAATTACCGGTACTGTGACAAGTAAGAGCTAAAACACCAGATTCAGCAGCATGTTTTGATAAAAATACAAATCCATCATATGAGAATTTTTCTTCAAGCCAATCAGCGGAAATTGCCGGGGTTGGGATTATTAGAAGATCAAAATATTTACCTCGATAAATTTCTCCATCATTTTTCATTTCTTGTGATATGAATTTGGCCATGTTATGACCTGCTGGGTCATCTCGGTACGCAACTAGCAATTGCATTAGATAAAAGATATAAGGACACTTTATTAATCACAGGCATTGAACCTGAGAAATACCATGCGAAATATGGTAAATACAATGAAACTAGCCAAAAAATCCGATAAAGATGACTATATGCAACATCTAAGATTGGTTTTTTTAGGAATGATTTCAATTGGCATTATTGGATTTATTATTCAATTCGTATTTTCTGTAGCAACATTTGGACGTTAGATAAAATTGACAGAAGAAACACATGAGATAGTAAAGGCAGATGAAGAACAACCTAGTGTAAAACAACCTACAACAAATTCAGGAACAGATACCAAATCTCATCTTTTTGCAATTAGGACTACAGGTGGTCAAGAAAAAGTTGTACTTAACCTCTTACAAAATAGAGTAAATACAAAAAAAATCAATATTCAATCAGTATTGTTAATTGATAATTTGAAAGGATATGTAGTTCTAGAGGCTATTGATGCAAATGAGGCCTTTAATGCTATTCAAGGAGTGAGACATATTCGCGGACAATTAAGAGGTGAGCTAGAATTCAAAGATATTGAGGGATATTTGGTAAAAAAATCTACGGTTTCAGAACTTGCTGTGGATAAGGTAGTAGAGATTATTGGTGGTCCGTTCAAAGGAATGAAGGCTACTGTTACAAGAGTAGATCACGATAAAGAGGAAGCTACAGTTATTTTGTTAGATGCACCATATCAGCTACCAGTTACGGTAGATGCAAACTACTTGAAGCTTAGTGCGTAGCAAGGATTAAATTTTCATTATAAAGTGTATGAATATGGGAGAACTACAGAAAATTTCAGCATTGGTAACTGGAGGACAAGCATCTGCAGGTCCACCACTAGGTCCATCTCTAGGCCCCATGGGAGTTAACATAATGGAAGTGATTAACACAATAAATGAAAAAACAAAAGATTTTGAGGGAATGAAGGTTCCTGTAATAGTTTCTGTTGATCCTGAGACCAAAAAATGGGAGATTGAAATAGGTATTCCTTCTGCAGCTGCGCTAATTCTTAAAGAAGCTGGAATTCAGAAGGGTTCTGGTACTTCAGGAACTAACTGGGTTGGAGATATTGGGATGGATGGAATCGTTAAGGTGGCCAAGACAAAATTTGAAAAATCCTATGCTAACTCTCTAAAATCCGCAGCAAAAGAGATAGTTGGTACATGTTTATGTTTAGGTATTAAAGTAGAAGGAAAAACACCCAAGGAGTTTACTGCAGAAATTAATGCTGGTAAATGGGATGAAAAATTTAAGTAAATTATTTCTATGTAAGATAAACAGGATCTTTGTCGGTTTTTTGTAATTCAACAAATGTTTCAGTGTTTTGGATCCCATCAATTTTGCCAATTTTTTCAATAACAATAGTGTGTAATGCTTCTAGGTTTTTGGCATAAACTCTTACTATAATATCAAATCTTCCAGTAACTTCAGAAATTGAAGCTATTTCTGCCGTTTCCATCAAAGCTTTATGAATTTGTTCTTTTAATTTAGGATCACGGTTAATTCCAACAGAAGCCTTTACATCTATACCTAAAAGAGAATCATCAATAACTATGGTAAATTTTTTTATGAGTTTCTTTTTAACCAATCTTTTAATTCGGCTATAGAGAACTGATGCATTAATGCCTAGTTTTTTTGAGAGATTTGGAACGGAAATACTAGCATCCTTAGTCAATTCAAAAAGTATTTTCATATCCAAGTCATCATAACGGTGCAATGCTTAGGAAATTTTTTCTAATAGGTAATAAATGTAAGTTTTGTATATATTGTTCCTGTAATTTTCAGTTTATTATTAGAAAAGAAGAAATTTTTCTAAAACGTTTGATTTTTGCCTAGAACATCCCTAAACGATTTTAAGTAGGTTTTCCAGAAAATGTGGCGTAATGATTACAGAAGCTCAACTAAAAGAAATGATAAAGGAAGCAAAATCTGCAGATAAGGAACGTAAATTTAAACAGTCCTTAGAATTGATTATGGTTTTCAAAGATATTGATGTAAAAAAAGGATTTTCTCTTAACGAAACAGTTCAGCTACCAAAAACAAATTCCCCAGCTGCAGTATGTGTTATGGCCTCTGGAGATATGGGATTAAAGGCAAAAAGTGCAAAGGCAGACAGAGTAATAGACAATGATGAATTAAATCGATTAGCAGCCAACAAAAGAGAATCCAGAAAAATGATTAATAGTTTTGATTTCTTTTTAGCAGACACTAAGCTTATGCCAGTAGTTGGTAAGGTATTAGGTCAAATCCTAGGTCCAAGAGGAAAGATGCCCATACCAGTTCCTTTCAATGCCCCCATAGAGTCATTTCTTGATAGATTTAGATCTTCAGTCAGAGTTAAAGTTAAAAATTCATTATCAATGTCTTGTAAAATTGGAGATGAAACAATGGAAGATTCTGACTTGGCATTAAATGCAAATGCTGTAGTAAGTGCAGTTGAAAAAAAATTACCCAACGGTGATAAAAATATCAAAAGAATTATGGTAAAGACTACAATGGGTAAGATAAGCAAACAACCTCAGCTGGTGAAGAAGTAGAATGCACGAAAATAGAACTAGATATCCTAAAAGAAAAACACAGTTGTATCAACAGCTTCAAGAAATGCCAAAGAAATATGATGTAGTAGCACTTGTCCGAATGGAAAAAGTCAGATCTTCTCAGTTGTTACCTCTTAGAAAGAAATTCAAAGGGGAAGTTGAAATAATGAGTATTAAAGACAAGGTTGCAAAGAAAGCACTTGAAACTCTAGATATTCCAGGAATAAAAAATATTATTGAGGATCTTACTGGCCAATGCCTTTTCATGTTTACAAACATGTCACCTTTCAAGCTGAATGTATTACTTGGTAAAAATAAGATATTGCTACTTGCACGAGCAGGAGATATTGCAAGTAAGGATATTGTTATTCCAGCAAAAAATACTGGAGTTGCACCTGGTCCTATTCTTACTGATTTTAAGGAAGCTGGAGTTCCGACAAAAATTGATCAAGGAACAATTTGGATTACTAAAGATACTACTCCAGTCGAAAAAGGCGGAATTATTTCTCCAAAGTTGGCTACACTGCTAGGAAAACTTGACATAAAGGCAGTTGAAGCTGGAATCTCTCTTGGGGCAGCTCTTGAAAAGGGGATTCATTATTCAAAAGAAGATCTTGTAATCGATGTTGAGAAATTTAGAAATGAACTTACCCAAGCTCATCAAGAAGCAATGGCATTATCTATTGAGGCAGTATATGTAACAAAAGACAATGTAGAACAAATTCTAGCAAAGGCTGCACATGCTTCTCGCTCTGTATCTGTAGAGGCAGGATATCTTACTGAAGAAACTAAAGAACAGATTTTACAAAAGGGTCATTCCCAAGCCACAAGTTTGTCTGGAAAGGCTAAAGACTACAAACCAGAATAAATTAAAATAATTAGAGATTTCCTTTAACTTTTGGAAGATTCCAATTATACTTCATTGCAACTAGACGCAGACCTGTTGTAAGGATTATTCCAATTATTGTTGCTAAATATAATTCTCCCCCAATTACAAGCATGAAATAGAATACTACAACTCCCACAAAACTGGCCGAAGCATAAAGTTCCTTTACAAAAACTATAGGAATTTCGTTAACAAAAACATCGCGAAGAATTCCACCTCCAACAGCAGTAAGCATTCCTGCTAAAACTATTGCAAGGAAGTTTAACCCAAAAATGTTAAAGGCAAAAGTAGCACCAATTATTGTAAAGACACCAAGACCAATGGCATCAAATTTTAAAAAAACATTCCAATGTTTTTTGAGTCTAGAATAAAGAAAAAATAAGATTATTCCAGTAACCACTGTTATTATCAAATAAGTTGGATCCAAGAGGGAATTAGGAGGAAATTTTCCCAACACTATATCACGAATCGTTCCTCCTGCCACGCCGGTAATAGTTGCTAAAATTATAATTCCTACAATGTCTGATTTGTGCTCTATAGCTTTGAATGCTCCAGTCACTGCAAATGCCATTGTTCCAAAAAGATCTAGAATGTAGATGAATGCATCAGCAGGTATCGAAAGATCGACCAAACCATATTTTGATTAAATCAAGTTGTAATTAATGTTAGGGGTTGTTCTCGTAAAAATTTAAAATTGAAAAATCTAACCGAATAAAGCGGAAAGTCCTTCCATTGCTTGTTCTTCGGATTTTCCAGCTGCTGCTTCTGCTTCTTTTTTATCTACTTTCTTTGCATCTCCACCATGTGTTGCTGCAGGCGCAGCTGCTACTGCTACTGGTGCTGCCTTTATTGCTTCTTCAATGTTTACGTCAGCTAGTGATGCTACAAGTGCTTTAACTTGGGCTTGGTTAACTTCTACCCCAGAGGCTTTTACCAAGTTAGAAATATTATCTTCATTGATATCTTTTTTTAGTTTATGTAACATCAATGCAGCGTAAACGTATTCCATTGTTCGAGATTTCCTTAGGGCATAATATAAAACTATGGAGGAGTTTAGGTTAGAAATTTTTGTTTATTTTTAATTAAGTATCTTAAGGCTTCGGCATATCGAATACAAGTTTCTTTTCAAATTTTTATCGTATAGAGTATCCATTCTTTGTTTGAGAACCCTTTTAGCTTGTTCTTTTTCAGAGCCTGAAGGGAGTGAAAGAACATTATTTAGCAACTCAGGAAGTGATTCACGTACCCAGCCGTCTAGAATGCCATATACCTTTGGTGGGATTTGGACTAGTCTGTCTGAATTCAAATCTAAAATATCTGTAAAATTTTCATGTTCGATTCTATAGATTAGGCTATGAATACAGTTTTCAGGTGTAGGGTTTTGAAGAATTTCTGTCGAACGAGTACCTGCTTTTCCTTGTTCAACTTTATTTTTTAGGCCAACTGGATTAACTATTAATCCATTTACTCCAACTTTGGATTCATGTACTCCTGTAACTGTACCAAAAATAAAGTTCCTATAATTACCATCTGGTTTTGATGAAAAAATGTGGTCTCCTTCCTTTAATCCCTTTTTCTTTCCAAACACAAAATGAATTTGTCAGAAGTGTATTTAATTTATCGTAATCTACAGTTCCTAGAAATGTTATCGAAAACGTAACTCTAGTCTTCAGCAAACGAATTTATCGATAATCAGTAAAAAGATAATCCTTCACTCCAAGCTTATCTACTTTACTGATAAACTATAGTTTCTTCGTTTCAAAAGGTCACAGTTTACTGGATGATCTAATCTCAAAGTTTTTTAATAGAGTAAATTACATCTGAAAACTGATGAAAGGAATAGCTAGATGGAATAAAGTAGAACAAAGTAGCATCATTGTAGTTCTTTTGTTGACTGTGTCATTTTCTAATCTAGCCTTTGCACAAGAGAACACTACCGAAAATGAAATACCGCCAGCTGATACTGACGGTGACGGAATTGCAGACACTACTGACCAATGTATCAATGAAGCAGAAACCATGAATGGATATCAAGATGAGGATGGATGTCCTGATGTTGTACCTGTACCTGACGCAGACAGCGACGGAATTGCAGACGTTGTTGACGAATGTATCAATCAAGCAGAAACCATGAATGGATTTGAAGACTCGGATGGATGTCCAGATGTTGTACCTGTCCAAGATACAGATAATGATGGAATAGCTGATGATAGTGATGGGTGTCCCACTCAAGCAGAGACTGTAAATGGATTTGAAGATCTTGATGGATGTCCTGATGTTATACCACTCAAAGACACAGATGGTGATGGAATAACAGATTCATTAGACAAATGTCCAACACAGATAGAAACTGTAAACGGTTTTGAAGATCTTGATGGATGTCCTGATGTAACTCCTATTGGGGATTTGGATAAAGATGGCATTGCTGACTCATTAGACAAGTGTCCCACTCAGGAAGAAACAGTCAATGGGGTTGAGGATACAGATGGATGTCCTGATCTGGTAACGGTAAGAGACTCTGATGGTGACGGAATAATAAATACTGAAGACCAATGCCCCAGAGATGGTGAAACATTTAACAGTTTTCAAGATACAGATGGATGTCCTGACGTATTACCTGATACTGATAAAGATGATGATAACATAATTGATACAATAGACAAGTGTCCCACTCAAACAGAAACTATGAATGGATTTGAAGACTCGGATGGATGTCCAGATACTCCGCCAGTTAATGTGATAGAAGGAAATCAGGTAGAAGAAAAGGGAGCAGATAACTCTGGTTTATACCAATGGGCAGCTGTAATTGCTGCAGGAATTACTGCAGCTGGTAGCATTGCGGCTGCAAAATACAGAAAACACGGTTAGATTGGTTCTCAAATAATTGGGTTTTCGTATTTTTAATTAAATTTTAATAAAACCATTTAAAATGTTTCAAGGCATAAACTACATAATTATTAGCAGTGCTACGCTTTTCGTTAAGATATTGATTTAGCGAAATTGGGCTTTTTTTATTTACAAAATTCTTAATATCGGTCGATAGGAGACATTTCAAGATGGACAAAAGGCAAATACTTTCAAAATTTTCTGCAGATCCTGAGAAATATTACAAAGTAAAATTATTTGAGGAACAAGGTTTTCAAAGAAAATCTTGTGCTACATGTGGAAGATTTTTTTGGACTATGGATAGTAAAAGAAGCAATTGCCCTAAAGATTCAGAAGATACCTATTCATTTATTGGAAATCCACCAACAAAAAAAAGATTTGATTATACGCAAGCTTGGAAGGAGGTTGAATCTTTCTTTGTTAAGAATGGCCATACTTCTGTTAGCAGGTATCCAGTGGTATGCAGGTGGCGAGATGATCTATATTTTACCATTGCATCTGTAGTTGATTTTCAGAGAGTAATGGGCTCTAAAGTTGTCTTTGAGTTTCCTGCAAATCCTCTTGTAGTTCCACAAATGTGTCTTAGATTCAAGGATTTAGAAAATGTTGGCGTTACTGGTAGACATTTTTCCAGTTTTTGCATGATTGGACAGTTGAGCATTCCAAACTCTCAAGGATATTGGAAGGACGAGTGTATTGATCTTGATTTTAGGTTACTTACAGATCAATTTGGAATAAATAAGAATGAAATAGTTTTTGTTGAAGATGTTTGGGAAGGAGGAGGATCATTTGGATCCTCTCTTGAATACTATGTCAGAGGATTAGAGCTTGGAAATGCAGTATTTACAGAATTCCAGGGCGAATTAGGAAACCACACTACCTTAGACCAAAAGGTAATCGATATGGGTGCAGGACTTGAAAGGTTCGCGTGGATTACTATGGGAACGCCTACTGCGTATGATTGTTGTTTTGGTCCAATTACTAAAAACTTGATCAAAAAAGTTGGAATCGATATTGATACTGAATTACTTTCAAAGTATTTTGTTGAAATTGCAAAAAATCAAGGAAGGTTTTCTAATCTCTTAGAAGTAAAAGAACACGCAATTAAAAATGTAGGTCTAAGTCCTCAACAGGTAACAAAAATTATCAATCCTCTTGAAGGAATTTACTTGATTGCAGACCATCTTAGAACTTTGATTTTTGCAATATCTGATGGGGCCCTCCCAAGTAATGTTGGCGGAGGTTACAATCTACGAATAGTTCTAAGAAGAATTATCGGAACGATGCAACGATTGGGACTCAAGCTTGATTTGAACGAAATGATTGATTGGCATATTGACTATCTTAAAAAAACCTATCCAGAATTAAAAGAGAAACGAGATGATGTAAAGACTATCATCGAAGTTGAAGCAAAAAGATATGAAGAGTCAAAAATTAGAATGCAAAAAATTGCTGACAATTTAAAATCTAAAGGCCAAACCCCAAACGTTGATGATCTAATCAGAATGTATGAATCAGATGGAATAACTCCAGATTACTTGAAGGAATTAGAGGTAATTCCTGAAATTCCATCTACATTTTACTCCCGATTATCGGATTTACACCAATCAGTTACGAAAAAGGAAAAAGAAAAACTTCCATTGCAGAATATTTCTGAAACGGATTTACTTTACTACAAAGAAGACCCACATCAATTTGATGCAAAGGTTCTCAAGGCATTTGATAAGTTTGTAGTGCTTGATAGAACCTCATTTTATGCAAGAGGTGGAGGACAGGAACCAGACCACGGAAAAATTGCTGGATTTGATGTAGTAGATGTGGAAAAACATGGAAACATTGTAGTTCATGAGCTCAAAGGAGGAATGCCAAAAGAAGGAGAGACTGTTTCATGTGTTGTAGATTCACAAAGAAGAGATGGAATAACAAAAAATCATACTAGCACTCATATTCTAAATTCCTCCTCACGAAATGTTTTAGGTTCATGGGTTTGGCAAAATTCTGCGTTTAAGGAGGAAGACCATGCAAGACTAGACATTACACATCATTCAGCTCTTACTGAAAAACAAATCAAAGAAATTGAAAAGCTAGCAAACTCGATAGTTCAAAAAAACCTCCCAGTAAAAATTGAAAATTTTGATAGAGGAACAGCTGAGCAAAAGTATGGATTTAGAATATACCAGGGTGGAGTTGTTCCAGTAAAATCTGTTCGGATTGTATCAATTAAGGATTTTGATGTTGAAGCATGTGGGGGAACACATGTTAAAAAAACACGCGAGATTGAATTAATCAAGATAACAAGGACAAAAAGAATTCAAGACGGGGTGGTAAGAATAGAGTTTGTTTCAGGAAAAACAGCTCAAGATTATGTTAAACAACATGAAAATGAACAAGAAAAAATGAGAGAAGAGAAAGATGCAAAAGAAGAAAAAGATAAGCTAAGAGAAGAACGAAAAGAACAAACAAGAGAAAAAATTCCACTCTTGCTTGAGCAAATTTCACAGAGTCCAATTGGTACATCCAAAGTAGATGAAATTGAGATACATACCACAGAAGCTGGACGATTTTGTTATTCTACTAGTGACCAATATGATGAGTATTTTCACATTAATTTTGGAGAGAAACTAATCAAAAATGATCCAAAGGCATCATATTGTGGTATTTTTGATGCAGGTTCAACGGTTCGAGCAATAATTTACTCAGGGGAACAGTCTAAGAACAAAAACGCAGGAGCAATTGCAAAGGCAATTTCTGAAATTTTTGGAGGCTCTGGTGGAGGAAATACAAGATTTGCTCAAGGTGGAGGAAAGGACAAGTCTAAAAAAGACGAGGCTATCAAGAAAGCAAAATCAATGGTTTTGGAATAGTGTAATTTATGGAAATAGATTGGTCTGGAATTGAAACAAAGTGGAGAAAAAAATGGAGCGAAGGAAAAGACTTTGAGACAGATCCAAACGAAAAGGAAAAAAAATTCATTACAGTAGCTTATCCATATCCAAACTCACCTCAACATATTGGGCATGGCAGAACCTACACACTAGCTGATGTGCATGCAAGATACTATAGAATGAAAGGATACAATGTATTGTTTCCAATGGGATTTCACTATACTGGTACTCCAATACTTGGCATGGCAAAAAGAGTAGAGGCTGGTGATGCTGAAATAATTGATGGGCTAAAAAACATATATCATGTTTCGGAGAAAGATATCAAGACGTTTGTAGAACCAATAAAGATTGCAGACTATTTTCATGAAGAGATTAAATCTGGGATGATTGAGATGGGTTATTCCATTGACTGGCGTCGCGAGTTTACAACCATAGATCCTGTTTATCAAAAGTTTATCGAGTGGCAAATCAACACGCTTCGAGAAAAAAATCTAATCATTCAGGGTTCACACCCTGTTGGATGGTGTCCTAAAGACCAAAATCCTGTATCACAGCACGATACACTTGGCGATGTAGAGCCAGACTTTACAGAATATATCTTGATTAAATTCAAGTTTGGAGATTTTGTCATCCCAACTGCAACACTACGACCTGAAACTTTGTTTGGGGTTACCAACCTCTGGGTAAATCCAGATATTAGATACAAGAAAATTACAGTTGATGGAGAAAAATGGATTGTGTCAGCTGAATGTGCGCGTAAGCTGGAATTTTTGGATAAAAAAATTACTTATGATGGTGAGATTTCGGGTTCAGATCTAGTTGGAAAAGAGGTAACTATTCCACATAGAAACGAAAAAATTCTGATGTTAGAGGCTAGCTTTGTAGAATCACAAACTGGAACTGGTCTTGTAATGTCAGTTCCAGCTCATGCGCCATTTGACTATCAGGCTCTGGTTGATTTTAAAAAATCACACCCATTAGGCTCAGAATTGCAATTAATCAAGCCGATTTCGATAATCCAGACTGAAGGATATGGGGAAATTCCTGCAAAAGAGGCAGTTGAAAGGCTTGGGATAAAGGATCAAAATGACCCCAAGCTTGAAGAGGCAACTACTGAAATCTATGGAAAAGAGTTCTATGGGGGTGTACTAAAACAGAATACCGAACAGTTTGCAGGAAAAAAAGTTTCTGAAGCTAGAGATATTATCAAAGAATGGTTAGCTGAAAAAAAATATTCAGATATTTTGTTAGAGCTCACAAATACTCCAGTAAGGTGTCGTTGTGGAACTGAATGTGTTGTAAAGATTCTATCGAACCAATGGTTTCTAAATTATGGAGACAAAGATTGGAAGGAAAAAGCTACTCTATGTTTTGATAAAATGAGTATTTTACCACAAGAGATTCGGGGAGAATTCAACTATGTTATTGGATGGTTACGAGAGCGAGCTTGTGCAAGACAACACGGACTAGGAACAAAACTTCCGTGGGATAAAGACTGGATAGTTGAAAGCTTGTCTGACTCTGTTATTTACATGGCATATTATATTCTTGCAAAATTTGTAAACGCTGGTACAATATCGGCTGAAAAGCTATCAAAGGAATTTTTTGATTATATCTTTTTGGGAAATGGTAATTCGAAAAAAGTTTCCCAGATAACAAAAATTCCAAAAGAAATTATAGATGATATTAGAAACGAGTTTTCATACTTTTATCCAGTAGATTCAAGACATTCAGGACGTGACCTGGTTCCAAACCACTTGACATTTTTTGTTTTAAACCATGTAGCGATATTTCCTGAAGAGAATTGGCCTCTACAGATTGTTGTAAATGGTTCTGTTTTGATGGATGGAAAAAAGATGTCAAAGAGTATGGGAAACATCATTCCTTTACGACAAGCTATTCGTGATTATGGAGCAGATCCAATTAGACTAGCAATAATAATTTCAGCCGAGCTATTACAAGATGCTGATTTTAATTTAGAGTCAGTTTCAGGAATCAAAAACAAGCTTGTATTATTGCTAGAAGAATGTTCCAAGCTAAAACCGGAAAAATTATCCAATCTAGAAGCAGAAGACAAGTGGATTAGAAGCAAATTACAATCATTAATATCAGATGTGGCCTCTTCTATTGAAAAAATGAGGCTACGAGAAGGCCTTCATAATATTATTTTCTCATTTGAGGGAGATTTACAGTGGTATCTCAAAAGGGCAAAGGCAAAGAAAAGAAGTGACTATTCAGGAGTCTTGCACGAGATAAACACTAAACGAGTTGCAATGTTATCTCCATTTGCACCACACATCGCCGAAGAGATGTGGGAGAAGCTAGGAAATTCTGGTTTAGTTTCTCTGTCTAGCTGGCCTAGTGTTATAGCTGATATCATTGATCCTGTGGCAATCCAGTCTGAAGAGCTACTAAAATCAATCATTGATGATATTGCAAACATTATCAAGGTTACAAAAATGACTCCAAAGAAGATTACGATTTACACTGCTGATGCATTCAAATCAAAAGCATATCATTCTATTTTAGAAAAAATGATGGATGGTCAGACAAACATGGGTGAAATTATGAAAGAGTTGATTGCAAATAAAGAAACATCTGATATTAAAAAAAATCCAGATTTTGTTCAAAAGACAATCAAGGATATTTTGTCTGAACCAGTTGAGATTAGAAAGACAAAGCTAGAAACTCCAGAGTTTGATGAAAAGTCATGGATTGCAAATGAGCTGATTAGTCTTGCAAAAGCTGAGTTTGGAGTTGATTTACAAGTATTTTCGGAATCAGATTCAGGGATTTATGATCCAAAAGGAAAGGCTCGACATGCAAGGCCTTTCAAGCCAGCTATTTTGATTGAATAATGAATTTTCAGATTTTATTTAAAATAATAGAATAATTTTTCCAGAAATTACCTACATGTGTTTTTATACCTACTATTGAGTTTTAAGATAAAATGGCTTCAATTGTTCAAAAACCATCAGATTTGGATTTTCCTGAGTCTTCTCAAGATATTGCTCAAACAAAAAAATCTTCCAAAAAATCACCTCAAACTAAAATTTCTGTGTGCGATGTTATGAAAAACAATACATCAAGCATAATTAAAAAAATGGAATTTCAAGTTCCAGCATACTTACAACAGTACACTGATCTTTATACTGCATATCTACATTCATTTGATCAAATCTTTGGTACATGTTATATTGCAGAAAAAGAGTTCTTTGATAAATTAGAAATTGATCAAAATACTCTCAAATCATTTGATAATTTTTCTAAAGCTTTTAGAGATATTATTGCTTCACAAATTGATACATCTACTCAGTTTCTGAATACTTATGTTAAGATGAGGATTTCGACAATAGACTCTTTTGATAGATATGCTCAAGTTATGATGAGGATTTACGCAAACATGTTGTCACAGTTTAATTCCACCTTTGAAAATAAATGGTAAAGTGATTTAACAATTTTTTCCAACTAAAACCACGACTAATTCCTACTAAACCCAAAGCACATCATGAGTTTTGGTTCACTGGTATCAATTAACATTTAATTTTTAAAAATTATGTTAGTATTTTTGTTACTTTTGTTTTAAAATCTGATTCATACCATGTTGTTTTTGCAGCTTTGTTAGTTGAGGCATTTGCATTAATTGCAATATGGGAAAATACTCGGTTTTTATCAATAGAGCCATGAGTATGTAATTTTTTTGCAGGTATGTAGACAATATCTCCTTCGAAAAGATTGATTTTATCTGTTTT
>Ga0209324_10000598_pt1 | contig 25276 bp, 20 predicted proteins | sample Rifsed19ft3_FD_184015 | JGI IMG/M metagenome (GOLD analysis project Ga0209324, IMG submission 184015) | Soil microbial communities from Rifle, Colorado, USA - sediment 19ft 3 (version 2) | ecosystem: Environmental > Terrestrial > Deep subsurface > Rock core/Sediment | place: Rifle, Colorado...
CGGACGTAAATATTGTTTTTCGAATTCTGCCTGGTTACTGCTCATGGTGCCCGCATTGTGGACATTGGCGGAGTGGTGCCGTTCCTGGATATTGACCGGCTTTCCCTGGCTTAATCTCGGTTACAGCCAGACAGATACCCTTCTTGCCGGATTTTCACCAGTGTTTGGTGCCTATGGGATCAGCTGGCTGGTGTGTCTCAATGCAGCATTGCTGGTTTATATCTTTTACGCAGCAAAGCCAGGAAAGCTGGCTGCAGTAACCGGCCTGATATTCATCTGGGGTCTGTCTATTCCCGTCAATTCCATCCACTGGACCACACCGGATGCAGAAGAAAAGTCAGTAGTCATCATTCAGGCTGCCATTCCACAGGAACTGAAATGGCAACCGGAAATACAAAAACGCACCGTAGATTTGTACCTTGCCCTGTCAGGTCCTTACTGGGGAATTGTTGATTTTATTGTCTGGCCGGAGACCGCCATACCGATGTTTTACCATCAGGCGGATGAATTGATTAAGGATCTGCAGACACTGACGAAATATCACAATACCGGCTTTTTATCGGGGGTCCCGTTTATGGATCTGCAAACCAGAAAATATTACAACAGTATCATTGTCATTGGCCGCAATAACGGCATTTATCTCAAACGGCATCTGGTGCCGTTCGGTGAATATTTGCCGATGGACAGGTGGTTGAGGCCAATACTCAATATACTGCGTATACCGATGTCGGCTTTCAGTCCGGGCACTGGCAGACCGCTGCTGGAAGTGGCAGGTGTGCCAGCGGGGGTATCCATTTGTTATGAAGATGTGTTTGGCGAGGAGATAATTGATGCCATGCCGGAAGCAAAATTCCATATCAACGTCAGTAATGACGCCTGGTTCGGTGATTCACTGGCACCACATCAGCATTTGCAAATGGCGCGCATGCGGGCATTGGAGACCGGCAGATACCTGGTGCGCTCAACCAATACCGGTATCAGCGCCATCATTGATGAACGCGGGAAAATAGTTTCACGTTCACCACAATTCGAACCGGATGTTCTGGTTGGAACTGTCAGAATGTTCAGCGGCTCAACGCCCTATTCATTATTTGGTAACTGGCTGGTGATTACAGTGAGTATTATGGTACTTCTGATTTGTAGCATTAGTAATAGTAAATATATCAAAAACAGAAGTGATCAATGATGTCTACATATTGACGTCATGCCAGCATATGCCAGCATCCAGTAAATAATCTACCCCCCATCCTCGACAACTGCTCCCGGCGTTGTTCTACCTCCTGCAAGGGGGAAGGCAGGATGGGGGCATTCGCCAGAATGACAAATTGGTTTTATTTATTGTAACTTGAAAAAATCATGCCTGCCTGTTACGTCCTGCATCCTCCAGCCGGCTTTTCAGTTCCGGCTCATTATCTGCAAACTTCATCACATCACGCCGTCTCAGTCTTAATAATGTAGAAGATATTTTTGCCTTCACGGTTGCAGTCCGCACCTGATCACCGAGCAATGCCATTTCACCAAAAAAATCCCCATCCCTGAGTTCGGCCACCAGGTTTCCATTTCGTAATACCGACACTACACCGTGCGTGATGATATATAACGCATCGCCATGTTCACCTTCTCCGATAATCACATCGCCCTGTAAAAATGTTACCGGTTTGGCAAGGTTCGCCAGTAGATTTAAAAGACTCTCACTCAAACCCTGCAACAATGGTATGGTCCCAAGCAGGTCACTTGCCGCCAACCGGGGAGCAGGATTGGTGATAGGCGGTAAACCAGACATGGCTTTATGAATCGCACGTTCAATGTGAACATGAGCCTTGGCACCGATAGCACCTTCATGATGTTCTTCACCGGCATAGTGTTCGGCAGCAGCCAATGCCACACGGGTAAACAAATATGTTTCGAAACGGGAATAAAATTCAGGAAAATCTTCTGCAATCCTGCTCAACCTGGCTTTGCGTCGTGCCAGCCTGTCCCGGTAAATAGCTGCGACCTGCTTACGTTCTTCACTATCTATCTCGAAATGTTTGTCCAGTATAGTCAGCACTTCTGCACAAATCATGACACCGGCAATATTGCGTTCCAGGTTTTGTGATAGACGCACATTTTGATAACGCGCCAGCAGCCATGCAGCCCAGTCGTGTTCTCTCATTCGTTTAAGCAAGGTATTCTCCAAACGCGAAAACAGACTGGATGATCTGCTGTCCGTGGATTGCCCCGGCCCTTCTCCGGCCAGAATTCTTTCCCGGTCACGTTGCAGATTATTGCGGATGTCAAGATAAGTATAGTGCTGCAATAAACCGATCTCATGTAAATACTTCAGTTGATTAAACTCGGTACGCAGGGCGGTAATGTACAAATGTCTGATCCCCTGCTCTTTTGCTATGGCCGGCGTATCTGTGGCAAAAACTTTTCCCGTTTTCCTGCGTATAAGCTGCTCCGTTCCACGTGATATCAGACCGTTACTGTAAAACAGTTTCAGTATTTCGGAAGCTTTGTCCCCGGCTTCCTGCAGGCCCTGCTTGAGTTCTGACATTTCTTCATCGGTAAGCCTGTCGATGCCGAGTTTTTTAATCAGTGGTCTGATAGTCGGTGCGTTGATCAACAGCGAAAATAATACCGTGCCCAGGGTCAGGTTCAGTAACAGGTCCCGGCCTGGCAAATCCGCGGGCACGTAGAGTACGATAGCAATTGCAAGCCCACCCTTCAAACCACCCCACCACATGATATGACGCTCACCCATACTGATTTGTGGCAGGGAAAACAATTTTACTGTGGCAGGCACAAGACTGTAAATCGTTGCCGCACGTGACAACAGAACCAGAATAATGGCAACGGTGATGATATCAACACGTGCCAGCAATCCGGTCAAATCCACCGACAGACCCACCAGTAGAAATAATAATGAATTACTTACCAGTGCAATCACTTCCCAGGTTTCCCGGACGACATGCGTTGCCGCCTGCGAAATTCTCGACACCCATAAAACACCCAGAGTAATGGCAGAAGCCACTACAGCCATCACACCTGACACATGCAACAAATGTTCTGCAATCACAAAACTTGAATAAGCCACCACAATCGACATGATCATGAAAGCGCTCTGTCCGGTAAACAAACGATGCAATAACTCGCTGATAACAAACCCAATAAGCGCACCAACCAGGATGCCGCCGATGAATACCTTGATAAATGTGAATACGGCAAGACCGGCATCGGTCCATGCAAAGGCACCACTGATGACCAGGCCGAGGATGATATTAAATACCACGATGGCTGTGGCATCATTCAGCAATGATTCGCCTTCAACCAGGATGGTCAGTCTTTCCGGTGCACCGAGTTCCTTGAACAATGCAATCACAGCCACAGGATCTGTCGACGAAATCAGCGCGCCGAACAATAGTGCCAAACCCAGATTGATATCCAGTATTAACCACAAACCTGTCCCGATTAACGCAGTTGAAATTAACAGCGCCGGGATTGCCAGCGTCAGCACAGGCGCAATATCTTTTACCAATTGCCGTGCATTCAGATTAAATGCAGACTCAAATATCAGTGCGGGAAGAAAGAGAAACAACACCAGTTCAGGCGTCAACTGGAATTCGAGTAAACCCTGCATCTCCGGATAAGCCCGGGCCATCCAGCCGAGGAACAAACCCAAAATCACCAGGAATACTGTATAGGGAACAGGCAGGTTGCGGCAAAACCCAGCCACCAGCATGGCGATGGTCAACAAGCCCATGACGATCAATACGACTTCAGATAATGGCATCGTATTTCCCCTCTCCCCGAAGGATTTTTAATCTTATCTCAAAATCATTTTATTACTTCAAACAGCTTTGAGATTAATTAATTCGTCATACTGGCGTATGCCAGTATCCAGTCAATGAAACATTTATTACTGGATGCTGGCATACGCCAGCAAGACGTCAATGTGCGCTTTTATTTAATTTTGTTGAGGACTATTTGAAGTGTAGATCAGGGATTGGGTTTATGCCTGACTTCAGGAAATCTTTTTCGCCAAATTATTGATAATTATCACGACTGCGATGCCTGTCAGTGTCAGCAGCAATGCGACAACAACATCCGTGGTCAGCTCCGTGGGGAAGGAAGGCGTGGAACCGATCAGGTATTTCTTGTCGCGGATGATTTCATAAGTGCGTACCTGATACGGCCATATCACCCAGAGTGAAGCAATTAACAATCCATTTATGACCATAATGGTTGCCCGGTAAAAATTACTGAGCATCCAGGAGAGAAATCGTGCAAACAAGGCCAGACCGGTGATGATACCGAACACGAACGGTATCAGTACTGTAAAATCAAAATACCCGATGGCATTAAAAATATAGTCGTATTTTTTCAGGATAAGCAGGATGAAAGAACCTGATATGCCCGGCAGGATCATTGCACAAATGGCCAGGGCACCGCTGAGAAAAATAAACCAGCTTTCCTCCGGTGTGTTTACCGGAACCAGATTGAAAACAATCATCCCGAAAACAATTCCTGTAAACAGATATAAAAAATCCTTTACAGCAATTTTTTCAATATGACCAAGGAGAATAAAAACAGACCCTGCAATCAAACCAAAAAAGAGGGAATAAACAGGTTCGGGATAGGTGTTTAATAATTCTGGTAATGAAATGACACGTGTGAAAAACATCAACGCGATGAAAATGCCGATCACCAGTGGAACAAGCAAGGCAAAGTCCGGTCTGCCGGAAATAACTTTCTTGTCAAACCTTGCTATACCTTTTAACCAGATCAAATCAAAGGATTTAATGGCATTGATAAGACGGGTATAGATCCCGAGAATTAATGCCATCGTGCCACCACTCACGCCGGGAACGACATCTGCAGTCCCCATGCAGAATCCCTTTGCTACAAACAACGCTTTTTCTTTCAGGTTTTTGTTCACCAATTACCAGTCACCAATCACGATTCACGATGGTAAGGTTTGCTAAGTTCATGCACGGCGTCCACCAGAACGGCCACATGTTCCGGATCAATTTCCGGGTGTATCCCGTGACCCAGATTAAAAACGTGCCCACTGCCTTTGCCGTAACTTTCAAGAATCTTACCTACTTCTTTTTTTATAACTTCGGGAGAAGCATACAGCACAGCAGGATCAAGATTTCCCTGTAATGCTACCTTGTCACCAACCTTGCTGCGTACCTGCGCGATATCCTGCATCCAGTCCAGACCGATTGCGTCGCATCCGGTCTCCGCAATTTTTATAACCATATCACCAATACCTTTGCTGAATAAAATTACCGGAATACGTTGTCCATTCATCTCTCGCTGCAGTTGCCCAACAATTTTCTGCATATAGGTCAATGAAAATTCCTGATAGGCCGGCTGCGTCAGTACCCCACCCCAGGTATCGAAGATCATCACTGTCTGTGCACCGGCGGCAATTTGTGCATTCAGATAAAGTGCGACTGATTGCGCAAGTTTTTCCAGTAACTCATGCAATACCTGCGGCTGATCGTAGAGTAATTCTTTAATAACGGAAAAATTCTTGCTGGATTGCCCTTCCACCATATAGGTCGCCAGTGTCCATGGACTGCCGGAAAAACCAATCAACGGCACCCGGCCATCCAGTTCTTTTCTTATCAGGCGCACAGCATCCATCACATAACGCAAATCGGTTTCCGGATCCGGGATACCCAGTTTTTTGATCTGCTGTGCAGATCTGACCGGGTATTCAAACATCGGGCCTTTTGATTCGATAATGGAAAGTCCCAGACCCATTGCATCGGGTATAGTCAGGATATCTGAAAACAGTATCGCCGCATCCAGTGGAAACCGTTCAACCGGTTGCAATGTGACCTGGCAGGCCAGATCAGGTGTCTTGCACAAAGTCATGAAATCACCGGCCAGCTCGCGTAATTTCCGGTATTCAGGGAGATAGCGTCCGGCCTGGCGCATGATCCAGATTGGAGTGGCATCGACGGGTTGCCGTAACAGGGCACGAAGCAAGCGGTCATTTTTTAAACTGGAAGGCATAATGAGTTTATCTTGTTGATTTTATTATAGAAACAATACAGGAATTCCGGTTTCAATGAAACCGGAAAAAGCAAGCTGTGTAAAGTCGGCTCAATCCGATTGCAAAATCCCTGGCTTAAGCGGCCGAGCGCTTTTCTTCAAAGAGAATCGGCTCATCATGTTCAGTCATGTGCATATCGCCCTCAATAACTGCACCGCTGGCAATGGCCAGGGAGCCCGCAGTCACGTTTCCGTGTATCTGGCCGGTCGGACCCACTTCCAGTTTATCATCTGTCACAATATCGCCCTTGACCTTGCCATTGACGATAACGCACAGCGCGTGAATATTGCCTATCCATGTGCCTGACTCCTCTATCGTCAATATATTTTCAATCTGACTATTGCCCTCAAAGATACCTGTCACAACAACCGGGGCAGAACTTTTGAGATTGCCCTGAAAAACCGAAGCATAAGCAATGATACTAGGGTTATTGGCGTTCTTGTCGCGAACACGGCGCTTGCTGTTCTCAGTCATTGAAGAGCCTCTTTTCATCTGAATATTTATGTCTTTTTACCGGACAACCCTTGATTTTGATTATAGTTATTTTTCAAAAATGCTTCCCTAAAATTCTTTCATTGTTACTCTTGCCAATCTGTTTCAAATCTCCCGATAACAGGTTGTTTTAGAAAAGAAAGGTCTGATAATCGACATATAATATGTAAGGATTAAAATAACCGGAGAATTTTTGATACCGGACCAGCCCAGGATCATGGTTAAAAGATAATGAAACCCCAATCCTTCATCACAATATTCATGGCTTTCGCCAACGGCCTGAGGTTCAAGGAACTGTTCCTGCTGATCCTTGCACTCTTCCTGCTCGATCTCGTGATACCGGACATGATCCCGATGATCGATGAAATCATCCTCGGCCTACTCGCTGTCCTGCTGGCTAATTTGAAGAAAGAGAACAAATCCGGTGACCGGGATAAACAGCAAGGAAACATCATTGAAGGCGAAGTAATCAAAGAAGATGAAAAATAGAAAACATGGAAAGTTGAGGAATATCCATTGATCATATGTTGCAAGTGTGGAAACAGGCTGCCATTCCGGTGCTTATTATTCTCCCCCGGATTGTCAGTGGCAGACGTTGAATGTCCTTATTGTACTTATCACTTGCATGCCGGGCGGCAGTGTAAACGCGTCATCTGGACAGGACTGGTAGTTGGGGGACTGGTTGCGGCTGCCTGTGCCTGTGGTGCGTACTATCTCCTGGGCTGGAGCAAAGCCGCTAGTGCTGGAATACTATTAATCACAGCCATCATCGTTGCCGCTATCCTGACCGGTTATACCTGGCTGCGCAATGACTTCTATGTAAACAGTTAACAGTTTAAATATTGACGTTTAAAACACAGACAAACGGATGAAACTATTCGTATGTTTAACAACATCAAAAAACTTTTCAGGCGTAACAACGAATTTATCCCGTTACCGGTGGGATATGACCCGCAGGTATTCAATCTGGTCATGACACGGGCAATATCACCAGAGCAACAGACCAGGGTACTGCGCACTGCTTATCATCTGACCCAGCTTTGGAGTGGTGGTGAAACTGCACATATCCCCCGGATTATCGTTACAGTCGAGGCAAATTACCCGCACCTTGCGCGCATGGCAGATCTTGAAATTTTTGGTGACGAATGGCTGGCCGAGCTGGCAACCATAATGAAACTTACCTCAGGTTCCGCTGATGGCCTTGTCAGCCAATCGGAACATTTCAGGCAACTCCTGCGCGAAGCCTATGAAAATGTAAAGTCTGATTAACAACGCAATATATGGAGGAAGGAATGACAAATCATTTCAAGTACTCCGGCCCCATGAAACTTTACTTAACCTGCTGTTTTATTTTTTTTCGACATCAATTTATAAATAATAAAACCCATAAACAAAACAGCGACAAAAGCCGTGCCAAATACTTTGAAAAGGAAAACATAGATACTGTTCAGACCGCTGGATTGTTTACTATCTGCTTCAGTTGCTGCATTTTCATTTGCTGTTACCGCTTCAGTTTTCCGGGGTTCCTTGGCAACAGCAACCACCGGTTCTGCCTGCTCGGCCAATGGCGCCTTTTCTGAAACTTCGGCTATAGGTTTCTTACCGGACTCTTCAGTCACTGGCTTCTGTTTAGCAGCTTCAGCCAGGCGTTTTTTCTCGGCCTCTTCGGCAAGGCGTTTCTGTTCAGATTCCTGGGCTAGCCGTTTTTTCTCGGCCTCATCAGCAAGGCGTTTCTGTTCAGCTTCCTCGGCTAACCGTTTATTCTCGGCCTCCTCCGCCAGGCGTTTCTTCTCTGCAGCTTCCGCTTGCTGTTTTTGTGCCAATTGCTCTTGCATACCGGCCTTCAGGTCTTCCTCAATCTTTGCCATTCTGCTGGCCAGTATTTCGTCAACCCGTTTGGGATCGGGCCTGACAACAGGATCTGCCTTGAGATCATAGGTCTCTATTTTTGACACCCTGTCCGGTACGGCGATAAAAGAATTGGTATTTGGCAACTTCAACATGGTAACTTTCCTGGCCGTATTGCTACCAATGTCCGACCAGATCATCCCATTGCTCACAATTTTTTCAGTCAGACTGTTATGGACACAACGATAATTGGGTACATCCGGTTTTTTGTGCTTGGCTTGCGGGACAGTACCTATACAGCGGTAATTGTTGCCGTCTGGCGAAATGGCTTCCCACATCGAACCATCCTTGTCTGCACCACTCCCCTCATCGTTCCATATCATTTTCCAGTCAATCGGGGTTACCAATAAAGCCGGTGCGTCCGCCGGGTTGTTTGCAGGAATACTCACGGTGGTAACACAGTTGGATTTATTCCTGGATTGAGCCCCAAATCCACCGATGATATAGACATTATTTTCAACAGCCGGGATATAAAAATTGCCATCCCGATCAGCACCTGAACCACTATCAGACCATCGCTTAATCAAATCACAGGATTCCTTCGTATCCAGGCGATATGATAATTCATTAATAATTTGTTGACGCTCTGCTGCTTTTATTTCCGAGAGGTCAGTTTGAATTTGGCCTGTTTCCCCTGCAAAGGTGTTGATAGAAAACACAAACAAGGAAAATAAAGACAATATATATTTTGTAATCATGGCTAAAATTCAATGAATGATTTGAAATTTTATTAATAATGTAATCAGAATACCTGTTCCCATTATAGATGAAAATCCAGGCCATACTCATCAGGATCCTCGAATAATTAACAGTTTAGAACCTCTTTGGACCGTATAACCAGTGTTTCCAGTACAAATTAATCCAATAAAACCTTATACCAGTTGCACTTTCTGAATCGATGTCTATATCAAATAAACAACAGTCCGTAAACAGAAACACGGATGCCTACATGGACGTAGGTGGTACGACTATATGGATATAGGAGGTAGAGTCGCGTCTGGAACAGCGACCGAGAAAATGCATGGAACAAATTTTCGAGAAGACAGAGGGAATTTAATCACCCCAATCCACTGCTGTCCCAGTAACGGATATTAAAAAGGCTTAAATCACCTGAAGTGTTACAATGGATTTGTTCAGAAAACACTGTAATTACAGGAGATCTAAGCCATGGCTCATTCTAACACCGTGTTATCACAAATGCTCAAATTGATGCCGAGACATGAATTTGAGAAGTTGGCTAACCACTGTGATGGACAACGCCGTTCCACTGCTTTATCGCGTTGGAGCCAGTTTATTGCGCTGAGTGTGGGCCATCTCGGCGGACGGCAAAGTTTACGTGACATTGAAAGTTGTCTGTTGAGCCAACAACATCTTCATTACCACCTGGGTTGTCAAGCGGTAAGTAAATCATCGCTAGCCCGGGCGAATGAACAATTGGACTATCAGTTCTTTGCGCGCCTGTTTGAAACTTTATATGCACGCTGTTCGCAGCATGCGCCTAAACATGGCTTCCGCTTTAACAGAAAACTGTTTTCGCTGGATGCGACCCTGCTGGATGCTTCCATGAAACTGTTTCCCTGGGCGGATTACAATCGGATGAAGGCCGCCTTTAAGCTACACGTTGGCCTGGACCATGATGGTTTGATTCCGTGTTTTGCGCGGGTCACTACGGGCCGGACAGCCGAGAACGAACCGGCCCGGGCGTTTACGGCTCCCCCAGGCTCAGTGGTGGTCTTTGACAAAGGTTACAACAACTATCAATGGCATAAGTCATTGACCGATAAAGGTATCTATTGGGTAAGCCGCATTCGTGGCAATGCCGTGTATCGCGTGCTGGAGCGCCGTGCCGTGAAACCCGGCGGCGCAATCACCAGTGATCAAGTGATTCAATATGCCTCCCCGCAACAAGGCCGTGATGAGTTGCCGCCGATCCGTCGTGTGGGTTATCGGGACCCGCAGACCGGGAAGCATTATGTGTTTATTACCAATCATTTTAACTGGTCCGCACAAACGATTGCCGATATCTATAAACAACGCTGGCAGGTCGAACTATTTTTTAAATGGATTAAACAAAACCTGAAGATTAAATCGTTTTTAGGAAACAGCAAAAATGCGGTGTTGACACAAGTGCTCGTTGCTTTGTGTGTTTATTTACTGATGGCTTTTATAAAATTCCGGTCAAAAGTTGTCTTAAGCTTGCAACAAATGAAACGATTATTACAAACGAACCTGTTTGCTAAACGTTGCATGAGAGAACTTTTTGAAAAACGCAAACCGGATAAAAACATATCGCCTCAGTTTGCTTTGGCCTTGGCCCGGCGTTAGTGGGACAGCAGTGAGTACAATCCCATTAAAATGTGATCTGAAATCGGTGCTCATCATTGATGATGATGAGATATTCCGCGCCATGCTAAAAACATTTTTTGTTAAAATATTGCCGGATGCACAATTTGATTTTTATGATCCTGTGCAACAAGGCGCGCCCGCGAGTGATTTCGACTGGGGCAAGTATGATTTGCTTGTCATGGACTACGATCTGGGAAATGGCGAAAATGGCCTTGACTGGTTACGCAAATATAAATTAAGTGACACTTTCCCCGTCACGATCATATTGACTGCGCACGGCAACGAGGAAATCGCAGTCGACGCCATGCGTTTTGGCGCACAGGATTACATCAACAAGACCAAGTTGTCCCTGGAAAGGCTGCGAAAGGCCGTTAATAATGCCATGGAGAAACGCCAGAAGCAGGATCTACTATCAAACACAATGAACCTGCAAAGCAATATTTTCAACAAGGATCACTTCTATAAAAAAATCAAGGAAGTCATGGAGAAGCAGAGCGGGGACAAATTTGCATTTCTGTTGCAGGTCCGGATTAATCAATACTATGAGATACATGAACAACATGGCCTGTTACTGACGGATAATTACATTTCCCATATCACCACTGTTATTGCCAGATTGATCCGCAACGAGAAACTGGAAGTAAATATCGTGCGCATGGGCGACGCCATTATCTGCCTGATACACAATTGTAAGGATAAACAGACAGGAGAGATCATTGCCGCAATGATCTGTGGTCGCATTAAACAACCTTTCCAGGCCGATGATCACACCAGGATTGAAGCGACTGCCAGTATCGGCATTGTTGTAATTGGTCAAGGACAGAATGTGGATACCATTCTGGACAAGGCTGATAAGGCTTGTCTTGCAGCAACAGATAAAGGTATTGCATTTCTGGTGAGCGATTATGAAGCCGGGGAGTTGTCTCCTGCAGACGCTATCTCAACAGAATCAGAGGTTACCCCTAATACTGAAAAGATCTCGATTGATCTCGCCGAGATCATCAAACTCAACAGTATCCAGCCCTATTTTCAACCTTATATCGCGTTGTCAGAGACCGCGGCTTCGTTCAAGGCCAGTTATTTTCAGATGCGTATGAATATTGTTGAAAATGACGGGAAGATGTTTGATGCACTTGAAATCCAAAATATGGATATCAGGCATGGTAGTCCCGGCACCCTTGATCTTTGGGCTGCACGTTATGCGCTTGCGCAGATACTGAATATGAAAAAAGAAAACTCCAGCGGGAGTTGCGGATTATTCATCCGCCTGTTTGAAGAATCACTTCGCAGCAATAAACTATATGAATGGATGGACAGCCTGATTAAAAAAACCAAAATCCCGAATATCGCCTCTACCCTGGTATTTGAAATATGGCCGCCTGATTTCCTGGCACACAAGAAGCATGTGCTGAATCTCATCAACCAGATGCGTGATATCTGGGGGGTCGGTTTTGCCCTGTTTGATGTGATGAATGCCTCAGTGCTGGAAACTTGCGTTAAACAAGCCGGTTTCGAATTTATAAAATTCACCATGGACAGTAGTGAAATCAACATAATTGCGGAAACCAGCCAGGTAGCCAGAGAACTTGGTTCACTAACGGTAATCGAACGGATTTGTAATGGCCAGCAGTTGAATACTGCGATAGAGTTGGGATTCGATTATGGCCAGGGAGATTTCATACAACCGCCTATGGACCATCTAATCATGGCAGATGTGATAGAAATGTAGAAACTGGGCGTCTCCTGGATGCCTGTCTTGCAAAGATGCATTTACTTGAGCCCACACTGTTACAGTATCCCGCGATTTTGTGAAAGAATCCGGTAAATTATTCAGAATTTGGATCTGAACTCATATTAATCCAGTCTGGCTATGCTTGAATTCACGGAATATACAAAAATCCTTATTGGTTTGCTGGCCATCGTTAATCCGGTAGGTGCAGTACCCATTTTTGTTTCGCTGACTATGGGGGTGACTGAACAGGAGCGCAAACGCATCGCAAATATTGTTGTGCTGACAGTTTCTTCTGTTTTATTGGTAGCGCTTGTCCTTGGTGAGGCAATCCTCGGTTTTTTCGGGATCAGCATAAACTCATTCAGGGTTGCCGGAGGCATCCTGCTATTGCTGATAGCCATATCAATGTTGCATGCCCGGATCAGTCCGGTAGTAAGTACCCGTGAAGAGACGCACGAAGGTGAATCCAAGGAATCTGTTGCCGTGGTGCCACTGTCGATGCCATTACTTGCAGGGCCTGGCGCTATCAGCACAGTGATTCTTTACGCGCATAAAGAGGCGAGTATATGGCATTATATGATTATTGGCGTCGATATCATTATCATAGGCGTTATTCTCTGGATGATATTATCCCTGATCCCGTGGATAACAAGACATATCAGCCAGACCGGTCTGAATATCTTCACGCGCATCATGGGGCTTTTGCTTGCGGCGATTGCTATTGAGTTTATTGCGAATGGCCTGAAAGGACTATTTCCGGTCCTGGCCTGAAAAAAATGCCTGTTTGCTGCCTGATGGATTAACTATTCTTTTGTTTTAAAAATAAGACTGACTGCCTCAGCATCTTTTTCATTCAATATTCCGGTCAGTGCAGAGATCGTCTTGCTGTCCAGGGGGCGGGTTATATATTTGTTGGTTAACTGGATTGCTGACAGAATATCCTCGCTTTTCATGCCAGCAACAAGTGACAGGAACTCGTCACCTGATACACCATTCGGAATTGTAGGAATGACACTGACAAGGATATTTTTTCTGGCAACAGAATCCTGGTTTATCATTGCATTGTTCAGGGACTGTAAACGTACATGCCGGTAAACATCGGATTTATCTTCTTCGCCGGTTGACATCTTGGCAGTGGAGGGCTGGACTGTGGGTGGTTCAGGCGCCGGTTTTTGCAGACTGGCGATGGCTTGTTTATGTTGTTTGATTTCCGATTCCAGGTTGGCAATGGTCTTGCTCTGCAGTTTGATATTTGATTCAAGCTTGGCAATATTCTGTTCAAGACCGTGATTAATTTCTTCCAACTGGACATGGAAATCCCTCATTGAATTATTCTGTGCTGACAGAAAACTCTGGGCCCGTTGCAATCTGGCAATATCGATATCATATTGGTATTTCAGTTCGTTTATTTTCTTGTGCAGGAATTCATTCTCTTCCCTTGCATCTGCATTTTTCTCTTCCCAATCCATAGCAAGCAGCTCCTGTAATTCTGTCTCTGTAACTTTCCAGGCTGCCTGTATCTGGCCAATATTTTCGATTAATTGTTGATTTGTACTTTTTTGTACCGTGAGTTGTGCCTGCAAAGACTGGATGCTGGACTGGTGATTTGCAATAGATTGCTCGTAGTTCCTGATAATGGACTGGTGCTTGGTGATAGATTGCTCATAGTGCCAGATAATCGAGATGAAACTGATCAGCACGATCACAATGATCAGTATCTGTATATAACGCCGTGACAGAAGTGATATTTGCATGGCAGCGATTGTGGACAACTACTCTGACAAGATCAATTAATTCTGTTATTGAATGTGCACAATTAATCTAATTATTTGAATAACATGCGGTTTGATATTAATAACCTCTTTACCGTACCGGATTTCTTTCCCGGTCTACGAGCTGGTTGATAGTCTCGATAAGTTTCTGGTTGCTGCCAGTCATGGCGGCGCTGGTGCGGTATTTACCATTAATGATAATGGCGGGTACACCGGTGAGTTTGTAGCCCTGTCCTGCGATGAAGGCTTCTTTTACTTTGTCAGTCACATCCTGTGATTGATAAACCCTGTTGAATTCATCTTCTTTTACACCTTGTTGGACGAAGAAATCTCTCAACCTTTTTTCATCCATGATATTTTTGTTTTCCCTGTGTATGGCATTGAATAATGGATTGTGTATTGTATCGAGAATGCCGAGTATTTCAGCAGTATAGTAGGCGCGTGCATGCGGTAACCAGTTTTTTCCTAATACTCCCGGGATCCGCCTGAACTCTACATCATCAGGTTTTGTTTTCAGCCATTGTTCAAGATACGGTTCAAGCGAATAACAATGCGGACAGCCGTACCAGAACACCTCGACAACTTCTGTTTTGTCACCTGTTTTTGTCGGTTGCGGCGGATTAAGTTCATCAAATGGACGTGCTTCGCGCCCACCTGCCCAGGCATGAGTGAATATCACAACAGCAAATAAACCGGTAAAAAGTGTTCTTAATTTCATAATGTATTTCCGATGATTTTATTGATAACTATTACAATTCACTGTTCGTGTGCAGTCCGGGCAGGGAATATTGACATTGAGAAACGCAAAAAGTGCCACGCACAGTCCTGTCACAGTTAATAAGGCGGGGACTCAGGCGCTCAATCGGATTTAATGTAAGCCCTGTATGTACTCAGAGACTGCCTTTATCTCATCATCCGTTATTCTCTTCACAATAGTACGCATGACACTATTGTTGTCATTTGTGCGTGCGCCTTCCCGGAACGCCTTTAATTGTGCCTGGGTATAGGCCGCATATTGCCCGCCGAGGGCGGGATATAATGCAGCAGTATTACCCCGGCCGTTGGGCCCATGACAGGCAGTACAGGCAGGAACGCCTGCATCGATACTGCCCGCCCGGTAGATTTTTTCGCCGGGTACCAGCGCGGCCGGATCAGTCTTGCCCTGATTTATCTTCTGGCTGGAATAGTAGGCAGCAAGATCCAGGACGTCCTGTTCGGAAAGATTGGCAGCCATGGGCGACATCTGAACATTTTCACGACTTCCCGATTTAAAGTCTGTAAGTTGTTTAACGATATATTCAGCATGTTGCCCGGCCAGTTTGGGCCAGATCGGATTACTGCTGTTACCATCAACCCCGTGACAGGCTGCACACACCTGGGATTTTTCCTTACCTGCAGCAACATTACTTTCTGCATGACTGTTGGGAGACAGGAGCGACAGGAAAGAAATAATGAAAATGGAGTAATTACGTATCATCGATTATCAAGTCCGGCATATAACGGTCAGGCGTATAAAATAATTTGTATTATGTTCCATTCAGATTCAGTCCGGAACTGTATCATTCGCATTGCTTATAGGCAATTCTACCCAACATGGGCACAATGTCAGCAAAATAATCATTTATAAAGACAACAGGCCATTGTCAAAAATTAATTATAACAATGCGGTTTTTCTGCTTGGTGCACATACCCTGGCCCAATGTCCGCCAGATCAGGGTGTGGAAGTGGCTTTTGCCGGACGATCCAACGTAGGTAAATCCAGCGTGCTCAACGCGGTTACCGGGAATCACCGGCTGGCACGTACCAGCAAAACTCCCGGCCGGACCCAGCAATTGAATTTTTTTGCAGTCGGAGCAGGGCAGCGGCTGGTGGATTTGCCGGGATATGGTTATGCCAGGGTCCCGGAAAAGATAAAACTGCACTGGGCCAATGTCATGCAGGTTTATTTTGAAACAAGAGCATCATTGATGGGATTGATGTTGATCATGGACATTCGGCATCCCCTGAAGCCCTATGATGAGCAGATGCTGGAATGGTGTATAAACGCTGATCTGCCCGTCCACGTGTTGTTGAACAAGGCCGATAAACTGGGCAGAGGGGCCGGCATCAAAACCCTCCAGATCCTGAAAACCAGGTATCGGGGCGGTAAATTCAGTGCACAGTTATTTTCCGTGCTGAATGAGGTCGGTGTTGAGGAAGCCAGGCGCAAGCTAGATGAATGGCTGGTATTCCATGGTCATGTTTGAGGGAAAAAAACGGCCCCGGGTCTGTCAAAGGGGAGGAGAGTATCCCGGGGCCAAAATACCCGGCTGGGGAGACCGGGATAGGTACCGTTCCAGAAGTCAGAACGGATAATTTCCTTGCAAATATTTTGAATAAAATGTCTTGCGAAAGTTCAATATTTAATCATCTGGCCAGTTCCGCGCAGTTTTTTATACACAATACGTTTCTGGGTTGTCCTGTTTCTGCCTGTTCCTGAGATTGATGGGCCTGCAAGCCATATACTTGTGTGTAACTTATTGATAAATATATATAATATATGATCGGCTAAATTTTAACTGTTTTGTCTTACTTTCATGAATAGCACTGATTGGCGTTTTCTGTACTCACTTCATCCACAAAGTTATCCACAAAAAATGTGGATAAAGGGCGATTGGTAATTTTGGCAATAGTTTATCCTGATTAAATTAGAAACAGGATTAAATTATTCGACTAACTTGTGTTCAACTGACAGTCATATTCCCCTGTTATTTAACCACCTTCAGGAGCATACCGGGTTGTGGTTCACCCTGCGGGTACATGGCATTGATCAGGCGTAATTGCTCTTCGGGAAAGGTTTCCAAAGGGGAGTTTCCAGCCAGTTCAGAAAATCGGGTATCCGTACCGGCTTGAATGGTGGTCAGCCGCAGTGGTCTTGCCAGGAGACGTTCATTACCGCTCATGGCATGAAAGCTCTGTGCGCTGGAAAGAAAATCCTGGTCATATTCCGGAGCCGAACCGGGATCTTTGGTGACACCCGCCATAATATATGCCCGGTTATCAAAATAGATTACGGTAAATCGGGCTGTCCGGCTGCCGAAACTTGTATTGATTGGCGCAAGCCCGGTATGTGCATCCAGGCCATGAATAGTCAGTGGCTGGTCTTTGGTCAGTTTTTTCAGGTTAAGCCGGGATAACATGAATTCTCTGGGTGAAATACGCTTGTTAAGATCTTCTGCCCCAATCTGCATGATGGCCGCACCGCCCGGGGCAGTAACCAGTAATTGATCGGGGCGGTTCTTGACATTCCAGTTGCGTGGTAACTGCATCGCAAAGCCAAGATCGGCATGATAGAAATTATGGCCCCTTAACACCCCCTCCTTCTCGCTGTCACCAAAGACCATGCCATCTATCTTCTCCAGATAGATTTCCCGGCCCACAAAGGTCAGGGATGGATTGTAGTATTTGTCAGCATGACCGATCACTTCCTGCAGGCGGGTATCGTTATCGGGATGGGTGGCAAACAGACCATGATAGGTATTAGGCTCCCTGCCCTCCGCCTGTGCTGCCTTGGTTTCAAATACTTCCTGGTTTTTCAATACCCGCACGACATCCAGCATGGCCTGGGGATTGTAGCTGCTGCGTGCAAGGTATTCCGCGCCCAGACTGTCCGCCTCCAGTTCGTGTTCACGGCCATAACCACGCAATAATGCTGTCCCAAATAACTGCACCAGTTGCTGGCTGCCGACAGTATTCATGCCTGGGATAAAAATTGCGCCCAGGGTGGCTCCGATATTGGCAAATTGTGCAGCACTGTATTGTCTGACCGAATGGCGTGCGGTGACATGTCCGATTTCATGGCCGAGTACCGCCGCAAGTTCCGCCTCTGAATTGAGATAACTTATCAATCCGCGCGTGATATAGATATATCCTCCCGGCAGTGCAAAGGCATTGACCTCCTTGCTGTCCAGCACGGTAAAACGATAGATCAGTTCACTGCGGTGACTTTTTGCGGCAAGTTTTTCACCGACATTTTGTATGTAGGTTTGTAATGCAGGGTCATCATATACAGAATATTGCTCAAGAACCTGCTGGTTGGTTTTCCGTCCCAGTGCGATCTCCTCCTGTTCTGACATCAAGACCAGATCCTGTTGCCCGGTCACCGGATTGACAGCACAGCCACCGGTCAGGAAAGAAAGCGCAAACAAGAGATATGACAATAGATATTTATGCATAAGGCAATTTTAATACAAGCCAATGTAAAGATCAGGGCTTGCCATTCGTCTGCCTGATTTCGAGATCGACGGGATGTCTTATCTGCATGCGGTATTCACCGTGGGTGTAATAAAGCCAGCCACGCGCCACGACATCCTGGCCAACCAGATCTTTCAGTATATCGTCCGGGAAATAGGGCAGGTCTTGTTTGGTGATACGCAGGGCCAGATTTCTCGCCAGATTGATCCAGGTTGCAGATTTACTCTCGCCGATACGCAATACATTACCTGTGATGATGCGATAACCCAGATCATTGATGGTTATGGATTCCACCGGAACAGGCTTGTACTGTTTCAGTGCCCAGAGACCTATCTGTTGTGACTGTGCAAATTCCGAGCTTTTCTCATAACAATCAAGATGGGCCAGGTTGGGCGGGATGTTAAGTGGAGTAGCCAGCCCTCTCTTCAACAGTAATGCCTGTATATTAATGCCGTCTTTGAGAAAAAGATGAGCGAGTGTACGGCCATATTTATCGTTATGTTCTTTATCATAAACCAGCTTAATGTCCCGGTTGGTATGTAACAGGCGGCTGAGATAGTCTCGCGCCTGATCTGCGCCGATTTGAGCAGGACGGCCATCACGCCCTGTCTCTGGTGCGTTGATCCCGATTAAACGAACATGGCGTTCATCTGCGAGAATAATCGTGTCGCCATCAATGACGTGCTTTACCGTTCCTGCATCATCAAATTTATTTGTGCTGCAGGAGGCCTCAAAAGCATATTTTTCCAGCGCATCTTCTTCCGCAAGAGTAATGCCGGGAAAGAGGCAGAGACATGCTGAAACAAAAAAGCGCCCGGTAAGAGCGCTTGCTTGTACAATGAATCTGCTCCAGCGGTATTTATTGCATACCGTATTTGCGGCGAAACTTGTCAACACGTCCGGCAGTGTCCAGCATTTTTTGCTGTCCGGTATAAAAAGGATGGCATTCGGAACACACTTCTATGTGCAGTTTTCCGGTATGCGTAGAACTGGTCTTGAAGCTGTTCCCGCAACTGCAGTTGACCGTTATTTCCTGATAAGCGGGATGTATATCTGTTTTCATGGCTAATTGTCTGAAATTTCTGACTAAATCATTATAAAAGGGTTGAGGAGTTTATTCGAAACCGGGCCGGCAGGCAAATAATATTTCGGACTATTACGCGGCCTGCAGGTTGAAATCAGCAATGACGGGAGCATGGTCAGAGGGTCTTTCCAGTGTCCTTGGCCGCTTGTCTATCCGGCAGGTACTACAGATGCTGGCGAGAGCCTGATTGACCAGAATATGATCAATACGCAGGCCCCGGTTTCTGCGAAAGGCGGCTGCCCGGTAGTCCCACCAGGAAAAACTTTTTTCTTCATGCTCGAACAGGCGAAAACTGTCTGCCAATCCCGCTGCCAGCAGTTTCCTGAACTCTGCGCGTTCCGCATCACTGACCAGTACTGAACCCGCCCATTCCTCCGGGTCATGGACATCCCGATCTTCGGGGGCAACATTAAAATCACCGAGTATCGCCAGTTTTTTGTTGCTGGCCAGCAGGTCTCTGACGAAGGGATGCAGGTGAGAAAACCATTCCATCTTGTAGGCATATTTATCCGAACCTACTTCCGAGCCGTTGGGCACATAAAGATTCAGTATCGTAATATCATTGATATCTGTACAGAGAACGCGCTTCTGCGTGTCCGCATATTCCGGCAGGCCGGTAATGATATTTGTTGCCGGCAGCTTGCTGAGTGTGGCCACTCCATTATAGGTTTTTTGTCCGGAAAATACCGCCTGGTAGCCGAGTGGGAGAAATGCTTCGGCAGGAAAATCCTCGTCCGTTAATTTTGTTTCCTGCAGGGCGAGGACATCAGGACTTTCACTGTTCAACCATTCCAGCACATGAGGCAAGCGTACACGCAGGGAGTTAACATTCCATGTGGCTATTCTGAACATTGAGATTTATCTACTGTTATTGATTTACCACGGGAAGGTGATCAGAAATATCAAGGTTTTGTTGAAAAAAACGTTATAGCCGGGTGTAATGGTTATTCAACATGCTCCTAGATCCGGAAACCGCCATGCTTGCGTCTGTTAAACCAGTCAAGCAAGAATAATCCGGCAATAAATCCGGCGAACAAGCTGATAGCGATAGAAATCAACATTTTCTTCCAGTCAAATTCGCCTATCTCAAAATTAATTTTGTTATTTGAAGGTTGTGCCACGGTCCGCATATTGTTGAGTTCCCTCTCCAGTTCTGTTTTTTCCCGAGCCAGGGTGTCCAGTTGCTCCATAAGATCATTGTCGCCGGTATTTTTGGACAGCTTGTTGCGAAGTTCTGCTGTCTGTGTCTGGAGTTCACCGATGCGCAGACGTTCTGATTTCAGTAATTGCTTGAGTTCTTCATTTTCATTGGTGACTGCTGCCAATGATTCTGAACTCTGGCCAGTGGTATTGATGTTTGTTGTCATGTCGGCCCCTGATTTAAGATCAGCTATCTCGGCCTCCAGTTTGCTAATCTGTTCCAGCGCAGCCTGCAGTTGTGCGCGCCCAGGTGCGGTATCGGCCAGATATTTGTTATCCATCCAGCCACTTGCACCGCCAGGTTCTTTTACCTGTGATACCGGTGTATCGCGCCGTATGATTTCCAGCTTCGTGCCGCTGGGGAGTAATTTAATTATGGGGCTGTCAACGCTTTTATCCTGATGCAACCCGGCCATGACCTTGTCATCAATATAGACGCTCTCTGCGACCGTCATGATCGGCATTAACAGTATCATCAATAAAACAAAGCGGTTCATCTTTATCTACACCATGCCTGGTTGTCTTTCGCCTATGCGGTAATTCCCGAATGCCGCAATAAGGGTTCAATGCTGGGTTTGCGGCCACGGAATTCTATGAACAGTTCCATAGGATCACGTGCGCCACCCTGTTCCAGTATTGTATGCAAAAAAGCCTGTCCGGTCGTTTTATTAAAGATACCGGTTTCTTCAAATTTGGAAAATGCGTCTGCTGACAGAACCTCGGCCCATTTATAACTGTAATACCCCGCAGCATAGCCACCAGCGAATATGTGCGAGAAACTGTGTTGAAAGCGATTGAAGTCCGGCGGGATGACCACGGCCACCTGTTGACGTACTTCATCGGCCAGTTGCTGGATATTGACTGGTTGGGCATCGGTGTATTCAAGATGCAGCCGGAAATCAAAAATGGCAAATTCAAGTTGCCGTACCATCTGCATACCTGTTTGAAAGGTCTTGCCGGTAATAAGTTTTTCATACAGGTCATTACTGATCTTTTCCCCGGTTTGATAATGACGACCGATAAGATCCAGCGATTCACGCTCCCAGCACCAGTTTTCCATGAATTGACTGGGCAGTTCGACAGCATCCCAGGGTACACCGTTAATGCCTGCAACACCGGGGTAGTCCACCATGGTCAACATATGGTGCAGGCCATGACCGAATTCATGAAACAGTGTGATGACCTCATCATGTGTTAACAATGACGGGTCATCGCCGATAGGCGGAGTGAAATTGCAAATCAGATAAGCGATGGGGGTTTGCACCCCGGTCAGGGTCTTTTTGCGCACGATACACTCATCCATCCAGGCCCCGCCCCGTTTATGTGGTCGCGCATACAAGTCCAGATAGAAACCCCCGCGCAAGGTGTTGGAGGCATCACAGATGTCAAAGAATTTCACATCCGGATGCCAGACATCTACATGCTCGCGCGGTAGGACGGTGAGGTCATAGAGCTGATTCACAATACCAAACAATCCATCCAGCACCTGGGGTACAGGGAAGTAGGGCCGTAATTCTTCCTGGGACAGTCTGAATTTGAATTCACGCAGTTTCTCAGAATAGTAGGCAACATCCCAGGCATATATCTGGTCAACGCCATATTCAGATTTTGCGAAGTGATTCAGTTCGTCAAATTCTGTTTTCGCCCTGATCTTGGCGCGTGCGGCGAGATCGTTGAGAAAATCCATGACCTCTTGCGGCGTGTTGGCCATCTTTTTTGCCAGTGAATAATGTGCAAAGGTGTCAAAACCAAGCAGTCGGGCCAGCCGGTAACGCAGTTTCAATATCTCATGCATAATGCCGCTGTTGTCCCAGTTTTCCTGGCCGGGATTGAGTTCAGAAGCACGGGTGACATAGGCGGTATACACTTCCTTTCGCAGTTCCGTATTATCGGCATATTTCATCACAGGCGTGTAGGAAGGGAATTCCAGGGTGAACATCCACCCCTCTACAGCTTCTCGTTTAGCGGTCTGTGCGGCCAGGGCCACTACAGAATCCGGCAGACCGGATAATAATGATCTGTCGATGATATGTTTTTTCCAGGCATGGGTAGCATCCAGCAGGTTTTCTTCAAAGCGGGTCTGGAGCCGGGAAAGTTTCTGCTGGATCTCCTTGAATTGTTGTCTGGATGTCTTGTCCAGGGCAATGCCGGACAGGCGGAATTCACGCAGGGCATAATCGATAATCTTTTGCTGCGCCTGGGACAGGCGCCGGTAGTCTTCGCTGTTGGCTACCTGTTCATAGGCCTTGTGGAGGCCTTCGTTCTGGCCCATGTCCGTCGTGTAATCCGATATCCTGGGCAGGCAGTTATTGTATGCACGCCTGAGCTCCTCATTGTCAGTGACCGAATGCAAATGGCTGGCGGGTGACCAGACATGGCTCAGGCGATCATCAAGTTCTTCCAGCGGATGCAGTGTATTGTCCCAGGTATAGTGCTTGTTTTTTTTCAACAATGCGTCAATACATTGCCGGTTATCCGCGAGTATATGATCTATGGCCGGCTCGATATGTTCAGGTTTTATCCTGCTGAACGGGGGCAGCTGATCGTAATCAAGTAAGGCGTTATCCTGCATTTATTGTCCTGTAGGTATTCCGGTTAAATAGTATTAATTATATTACGTGAAACCGGTTATAAATTACCGGCTTTAACAGTTGACTGGCGGATTGCCTGCCTGCATCTTCTAAAAATCCATTTCCCCGGAAGCCGTATAACGCTAACTGAAAAGTGCCTTTACATCTACGTCTTTTCTTTCTGCTTCGCTGAATTCAAGTAATTCACGTGGCCCAAAACCAAAACCGCGCGCAACTATAACATCGGGGAACTGCTCAATCCGGATATTATTCTGGTTCACGCTCTCATTATAAAATTCACGCCGGGACGCTATTGAATTCTCCAGTTCGGATATGCGTCCCTGCAGATGCTTGAATGTATCATTGGCCTTCAGATCCGGATAAGCTTCGGCCAGTGCAAATAGATTCCCGAGGCCCACGCGCAATTGTGTTTCCGCCATCCCCACTGCTTTGACATCCGCCTGTTCGCGTGCGGCCGCTACCGCTGACCTCGCCTCCATGACCTTGAGCAAGGTTTCCTGTTCATAACCCATGTATTGTTTACAGATCTCGACCAGTTTGGGTAACTCGTCGTGACGTTGTTTTAATAACACATCAATGTTGGACCAGGCTTTGGAAACGTTGTGTTTCAATGTAACCAGTGCGTTGTAAACGATGATGGCATAAAGCACCAAGGCAGTTAGCACACCCAGCACAATGAAATCCATATTTGCCCCCTTTTGAACTATGTAATGTGTTGCAGTCAGTTTTACCCAGTATTGCAGCAGTCAATATATACTTTATCGAAACAATTTAAAAAGAAAAATCAAGGCGTTATATGATAATCCTTGGATGGAATAAAACATAAATTAAACAATTATCATTTGTATTATGATAAACTTCAAACACCGAGGTGAAAATGTATGTCTATGAAATATAAATTCTTATTGGTGATATGGGGCAGTTTTTTCCTGGGCTCCCAATCTATGGCCCAAGTTGACGAAGTGAATATTTATTCCGAACGCAAGGAAGAATTGATCAAACCTCTGCTGGATAAGTTTACAGCTGAAACCGGGATCAAGGTGAACCTCGTCACCGGTGAAGGCGATGCCTTGATCAAACGGCTGGAGATAGAAGGTAAGGACAGTCTGGCAGATATTCTGCTGGCAACCGATGTAGCGCGATTATATCGCGCCAAATCACTGGAATTATTGCAACCCGTACAATCAGACATTCTGGTCAGTGCCATCCCGGCCAATTTCAGGGATGGCGAGGGTTACTGGTATGGCCTGTCACTGCGTTCACGCATCATAGTTTATGCAAAAGAAAGGGTCAGGCCAGAGCAGCTTTCGACCTATGAGGCCATGACCAACCCTGAATGGAAAGGCAAGGTGTGTGTGCGTTCATCCTCCAATCCATATAATCAATCGCTGGTGGCCAGCATGATTGCACGGCTGGGAGTCGAGGCAACCGAAGTATGGGCATCAGGTCTGGTGCAGAACTTTGCCAGAACACCTAAAGGTGGTGACCGGGATCAGATCAAGGCGGTCGCCGTTGGCGAGTGTGATATCGCACTGGTTAATACCTATTATCTCGGAGGGATGTTACGTTCCGAGATGGTTGATGAGAAACAGGCGGCAGAAAAAGTAGCCTTGTTCTGGCCCAACCAGGGTGATCGAGGTGCACATTTTAATATCAGCGGTGCGGGATTGACCCGTGCAGCCAAAAATCGGGATGCGGCAATCAAATTACTGGAATTCCTGGCAGGTGATGAAGCACAGGTCTGGTATGCGGAAATGAATTTTGAATTTCCGGTTAAAGCCGGTATTGCGGTCAGTGAGACGCTACAGCAATGGGGTAATTATATTGCCGATGATATTAATCTGGATCAGTTGGGACAGTATAATG
>Ga0209324_10000604_pt1 | contig 25184 bp, 30 predicted proteins | sample Rifsed19ft3_FD_184015 | JGI IMG/M metagenome (GOLD analysis project Ga0209324, IMG submission 184015) | Soil microbial communities from Rifle, Colorado, USA - sediment 19ft 3 (version 2) | ecosystem: Environmental > Terrestrial > Deep subsurface > Rock core/Sediment | place: Rifle, Colorado...
GGCACCTTCAAGGTGACGATCCAGCCGCGAGACGGCCGGACCAGCGCCGCGAACAACCGGCACAAACATGGGACGAAGTTTTTGGGTGAGGGGATGGATCTCTCGTTCATCGCGGCCTCGGGCGGCGCCGTCGCCCCAACGGGTGATCTGATGGACACCCGCGCCACGGCGAGCAATCGCCGCTACATCGCAGCCGGCGGCATCGACACCAGCGGCACCAATCCGGTCATCACGTTGGATAGCGCCGCCCCGACGGACTTTTCGGGGACGGCGGCCAACGCCCTGATCGTTCCCTGGGCCTCCAGGGACTACCAGAACAACGCGGACGACGCAGACGGGGACTCGCACTACACCGGCTTCAATGGGCTCTACAACCTGATCGCGGTCCCGGCGATCAAGGACTACGTGTACGGACTCAGCCGGACCAGCAAGCCGTTTCTCGCGGCGAACTACATCAACGGGGCCGGAACGCCGGTCTCCTATTCCGAGCACCGCTTGTCGCTGGCTCTCGACCGGGCGGACGAGAATCCGCACAACGGCGACGAGGCGACGGATGTTCTCTTCCTCGGCACGGCGACGCGCCGAGAACACGTGATCCAGGCGAGCCCCGATCGGCACTTCGCCGAGGTGCTTGGCAAGCGCGGGTGGACGCGCCAGGTCTTCCGGGCCGGCGACAAGGAGCTCCCGCTCCTGACGAGCCGGTTCTGCCCCGAGGGGACGATCTACGGCTGGCCGAAGAAGTCCATGGGCTGGTTCCGGGAGTCGCCGATCCACATGCCAGACGGCCGCGAGCGGTTCGTGGACGGCCAGGACGCCCGCGAGCTCTACTTCGTGGAGTCGGGCAACTACGCCCAGCGCAACAGCGCCGCGTGCATCCTGATCGAGGACGTGGACTATTCCACGACCGGCCTCGTATCCGAGGCGGCCTAGTGGGCCACCGAAGGAGGACGAACATGAAAACGCTCGTTCACTTGCTCGTCCTCCTCTCGGCCCCCCTCGTGGTGGGGGGCCGGGCGGAGGCCAAGATCCGTTGGTCGAATCTGGAGAGCGATCTCCAGCTTCGCCGAGTGTGCATCAACGTCGATCTGCCCGGGGACACCGAGGTTGCTCCGGGGGCAGACGGCGTGATCGCAGCGGTGGTGCTCCCCGCGTATGCGGATGATGGGACCTTCACTCAGACGAGCTCGATCGCGACGATCCCGTGGCCGGCGAAGCTGATCGTGGACATCATCGACACCGGCACGGGCGGGACGATGACGTGCCCATCGGTGACCCTGGAGGGCGAAGATCAGTACGGCATGAGGACCGGGGAGACGGTCTCCACCCTCACCGAGACCAACCAAGAGACGGCGAGGGTCTACTCGCGTCTGACGAAGATCGTTCGGCCCGGCGGATGCGCTACGGCGGCGGCCGCGGATACGGACTACGTGAGGATCTCGTGGGGCGGCGACGGGACGACCGCCCCCGAGATCGGACTCGGAACGCGGGTCTCGTCCGTGACCGACATCGAAAGCGCGTGCATCGGTGACTTCTCGGCCAGCGGGCGCTCCCTATGCGCCTTCGCGAGTGGGGCGGGCACAGATGATCTCGTGGACGCCTTCACGCTGTCTGCCGGCGTGGCGACCCTGGATCTCAACGCCTTGCGGTTCGGAGCGGACGGCTCCGGGGTTGAAGTGGCCGCCGGAGATGTTCTCTGCCTGACGATCCGGAGCGCGAGACAATGACGATGTGGAGCGAGCACCCGGATCGACCGTGGGCGGATGATCAGCCGTTCATGGGCCCCGGCGGAGAGCCGGCGGGGCGCATATCGCCGGGGCTCGCTCCCCGTCTACGAAAGGCACGCGGCACCAAGGAGGAGCGTGAGCTTTGGTGCTGCGTGCATCCGGACTACCTCGGCCAAATGCTGGCGCCCCCACCAGAGGTGGAGGCCGGGTTCAGGGACGTGATGGGCGAGCGGCTCATCAAGGAAGGGCAGCTCTCGTTCCTTCTCCGCCGCCACCCCATCATCAATCGGTGGTGCGTGTACGAGCGCCAGTGGCACCAGGGCTTCGGCATGGTGGTCTGGCGCGTGTCCTGGATAATCTGCGAGCGGCCGAAGAGCATCGATCATGTGCCGGAGGACCTCGTGGGGACGGCGGTGGAGCACCTGGCCGGTGTGGTCGGGGACTACTGCGTGCCAACGAAGGCTGACTTCGAGTGGTGGGCCTCGAGATACGACCGGAGAAGGCTCTCACCCACCGAGATTGAGAACATGCAGTTCCTCCACGAGCAGGAAGACGCGAAGGAGGCGGAGCGCGTCCTGGATGACCAGACGCACGACTTTTGCTCTTACTACGGCAGACTCGCGATGGACGGGATCAACCAATCCCACGGGTCGTGTCACCGGACCATGAGCTTCGACGACGTGACAACCAGGGCGCTCAATTCGCCAATGCGCTACGAGGATCGTGGGGGCTACAAGTACAAGCGCACGAAGAGAGAGATGCAGCGATGGGTGCTCGAGACGCTGGCCGCGCTGCGTGGCGAATCGGTGCCAGACACCGAGAAGGCCATGGCGGCGGGCCCGGCTCCGATCCAGGAGCTCGAGCTCGTCCTCTCTCGGATCTCCGAGCTCGAGCTTGTGGCTGCGAGGGTCGATCGCGCACTCGATCGAGTGTGTGAACTCGCGGAGACGGTGAGCGAGTGACCGTCTACCGACAGAGGGCCGCCGCGTCCACGATCGCGGCCCTCCGGCTGCGGATCCGCCGGGCCGTGGGAGACATCGAGGGCGACGCCTCGCCGACTGCGCCCCGGTGGAGCGACACGGCGATCGATCAGGCGGCCATCGATCAGATGTTCGACATGTACTCCGAACTCGCGATCGACCCGTCGCGGGTCATGCAGCGCGCATCCCTCACGTACACGGCGGACGCGGCTTCGGTGGCGCTCGGAGAAACCTACGCCGCGGCGCCCATCGTCATGATCGAGGAAGTGGTCGCGAACAGCCGTTACCCGTTGGCTCGCGTGGACTACCTTGACATCGAGAAGTTCGGGCGCGACGGGGACGCGGACGTGCTCTCGACGCCGGGGAACCGGGTTTGGTCGTTCTTCGACAACGGGATCGCCGTGCGCCCAACGCCCAACTCGAACCTGGCGCTCGAGGTCTCTTATATTGGGAACCCACTCACCCTCGCCGGCGCGTCCACGCCGACCACAGATCAGCAGCCGCTCCCCGTGGAGTTCGAGCCCGTGCTCGTGCTCGGCGCCGCCTTGAATCTTCTCGAGGTGGACGATCAAACGCCCATGGTGCGGATGCACCGCATGAGATACGAGAGGATGTGGGAGCGGTTTCAACTGAGGGCCACGCAGTACCGCGGCCCCATCTTTTGCCGCAACATCAGGAGATTCACATGAGCAGCAAATCAGCCCCCTTCTACGTGGTTTATGAGCCGCCACCCGGCTCCACGCCGTTCGAGTTCGTCTACTCCTCGACGACCTACACGATCCAGCCCCCGGACGGGTACTGGAAGAAGGTGCCCGTCAAAACGAAGGTCGGGGACATCCTGCACCCGACGACGGGGAAGGTGCTGAGCGAGAAGTTCACGTTCACCGAGGAGTGGGTCCCGGATCCCGTGAAGACCGCGACCGGGAAGCGACCGACCAACGGCCTCTATGTCACCGAGGCACAGTGGACGGTCATGAACAGCGGCGCCTACGACGAGCGCAAGGGCTATCTGCGAATCCTCCACGATGAGGAGGTAGCTCTCAACCGTGCCACGGCCAGGGTCCACGCCGACCACCAGGCCGAGCTCGGGGAGATCAAACGGGCGCACGTGGAGAAGGCGAAGCAACTCGTGATCGAGGCGGAGAAGCAGGCCGACGCCCTGCGTGAGCAGATCAAGACCGGCCAACTCGCCGCGGTGGCGGCCGAGCTCGGTATCGACCCGAAGGAGATGGAGGCCCTCGCCAAGGCCCGCAAGAAGTCCGAGAAGCGCGCCACGGAGTAGCGGATGCCCAAGGGGACGCCAAGCATACCGCTCTCCCGCGGCTACGGCGGCCTCAACAGGTTCGACCGCCAAGCGAGCGAGCACCAGATCGTCCACGGACTCGACGTGTTCGAGGACGACGGCGACCTTCGGCGCCGCGACGCCTTCCACGCGATTGCGACTGGGCCGCCGTTCCTCTTGCCGGCCGGCAAGACCATGGTATGGCTCAACAGCTCCGCGAAGTACGATCGCGAGTTCACCGTGGCCGCCGCAAGCGTGGGGGCGTACTCGACGCTGCGCGTGTACTGCCTGGAGCCCTTCGACGGCATCGACTGGCGCCACGTCGTATCGGCGCCGACCCTGCCATCGAGGAGCTCTTTCCTTCGGGTCCGCTACTGGAACGGCTCGGCATGGACCGAGATCCCCCATGTCGTGGACTCAACGCTCACGCGGCAGACGGGCGCCGACGGCAAAAACTGGTTTCAGAGCTTGTGCAAGGACGGACGGATCTCTTGGCACAAGAACCAGCTCACGGGATGGACGACGATCACTCAGGACAGCCTCGCGTGGTACGCCGTGGAGCTCAGCTTTCGTGCCCAGGTGACGGGCACCGTCGGAGAGACGGCTCAAAGCCTCTCGGGCACCGGCAGCCTGCAACTGGCGGCGCCCGGGCCGCGGGCCTTCGTGCTGGAACCGATCAAGAGCATCTTCCCAGTCCAGCTCAGAGGCGGCCGGTCCGTGATTGTCGTGGCGTCGGATCGCGCAGAGCCGGAGGGCGTTGAACTCGGCGCTCAGCTTGGCGTCTACAAGGGCTCCTACTGGGACACGCAGATCCTCCACCTATTGGCCGACGAGGGCGCCGGTGTGAATGGCGTGGTGACGTGGCCCCAGAACAGACAGACCAGCACATGGCCGGATCCGTACCCGCCAGGAGGAGGATGGGCGAACATCGGCGGCGGCGGCACCGAGGGCACGGCCGATAGGCTGACGAAGAACCAACTCGATCCGCTCGCGACCAACTACTACGAGTGGCGAGAGGACCAGTTCCTCGGCGGGCGCATCCTCCAGGACGTGGCGCCATACTCGGGCATCGTCCAGAGCGCCACCACGCGGAGGGGCGAGTTTGTCTTCGGCGTGGACGATACGCTCGGGGCGCTCCTCCAGGCGGAGGAGTGGCGCAACTGCCGGCTCCTCTGCATCGCGAAGGGCGCAGGCGGAACGCCGGTCGGCGAGTGGCGGGAGATCCTCGATCTTGCGCCCGACAGCGCCAACAAGTTCCTCCTGAAGTACCACGAGCACTTTTCGATCGCGCCGGACACGGACAACTTCTTCGATGTGTACCGCCCGCCGTGCATGGTGAGACTCCTCGAATCAGATTGGGACTACGAGGTGCAGGACACGATCGCCCCGGACAAGATCCAGCTCCAGGGCGGCCGGGACTTCGCCGCGGACATGCAAGCAGCCGACAATGAACGGCCCGTGGTCTTCGAGCTCGGCCGCGAGCTCCGGTGGATGATGCGCGCGGCGGCTCAGTGGTCCGGGGCGATGGATCAGACCACGCGGAAGCTCCTCCTCACGAACGGCGCCAACATCCTCTCCTACGACGGCATCCGTCTCCGTCCGCTCAGGGCCACGAGTTCTGCCGCGAGCGCCCGGGTGCAGGCGTGGGTGGGCTCGGTGCCAGACCAGGACCGGGGCGCGCTACAGCCCCACGAGCTCGCCGGCTCGATGCTCCGCGCCAGGCCCCCCCAAGGTCGGTTCGTGGTGGACTACATGGGCCGGACCGTGGTGCTGGGTCTCCCAGACCGGCCGAGGGGCATCGCATACTCGGCCCCGACGCCAGACAACGACATCTGGCCCCTGGCCTACACCACGCAGATCGGAGGCAGCGATCAGTCCAGCGACCCGATCACGGGCGCGGCGATCCTCGGGACCCGCCTCGTGGTCTACACAAGCACGGCGATCCACGTCTCAGATCCGCCCGACGACGCCGGCCGACTCGCGTTCTTCCCGGTGGTTACGGGTGTCGGGTTCGTATCCCATCGGGCCGTGGCGAAGATCGCCGCCTCGGCACTGATCGGAGTGACGCCGGACGGCATCGCCATCTTCGACGGCCAGGGCATGACCGCACTCGTCGGCGACTGGTTCACGCTCTTCGAGCACGGCATCAACACGCATCGCCTGGAGCACGCAGCCGCGGCCGTGTCTCTGCACCGGAGCGAGTTCTACGCGGCGATCCCTGCGGCGGGCGACAAAGACCCCGAGCGCCTGCTCGTGTTGAACTACGCCACACGGAAGGCGTGGCTCTGGCGGAGTCCGTGGGGCGGGATCACGGAGATTGCGCGGGACTACGACGAGCACGGAAACGAGCGGATGCTCTTCGGGACCTGGGATGGCCACCTCGCAATCATGCGCGCGGCCGACACCGACGACGGAGACACGATCACCGGGATCGCTCGCACGCCGAGCGTGGCCCCGGCGGAGACGGCCACCACGGAGCCGGTGGCGATCGTGGCGACGGTGCGCGACATGGGCCCGCAGAACCTCACCTTCCGCTTGTTCATCAACTCCGACAAGGCATGGCATGACGGAGCCAAGCCCTTCGACGAGGGCGCTCCGCGATTCGATGCTGGTGTCTTCGGCACGGCCGCGTGGGGCGCCGGCAAGTGGGCCACGCGCAAGATCCCCGTCAAGGCCCACGCGATGGGCGAGGCATTCCAGGTGGAGATCGAGGGCACGGGTCAATGGCGCCTTCGAACGTGGGAGATGATCATGGCCGAGGTGCAGGCGCACCGGAGCCGATAGGAGGACCTCATGAGCGATCTCACGCACAGCTTTTCGGCGGGCCAGACGATCGTGGCCTCCCAGATCAACCAGGTTCTTCTCGACCTGAACTCTCTGATTCATGCGGTGGGAAACAACCAGCTAGTGGGCGGAATCACAGCCAACAAGCTGATCGACAGGCACGCGCTATCCTGGATGCACTATCCGATCGTCTCGCGCGCCCCCACGGGCGACTTCGCCACACCAGTCGGTCTCGTGCTGCCCGCGGCCGAGACCGAGCTCGCGCGGATCTCGCCCGTCATCAAGCCCGGGTTTCAGTGCTACTTGTGCGCGATCGTAACGCACGTCATCGACTACGACGTAGGGGGCACTGACAACCCAAAACTCAACTACAAGCGGAACGGCACCACGAAGCTCGGTGGGGCCGATCTCACGCTCGACACCGACCAGGCACGCATCCTCATCGGCTCGGACGATCCGATCGCCGATTCGGTGACGGCCCTCGATGATGGGGACTACGTGCAAATCAACCTGTGGGGGCCGACGGGATCGCCCGCGCCGGCGGGCGTGGACGCCTACTTCGCCTTCAAGCACATTCTGGTCCCGTAGGAGGGGACATTCATGGCAAAGAAGACCAAGAAGAAGACCAAGAAGCAGACGAAGAAGAAAGCCGAGGGTATGATGGCCTTCGACGAGAAGCCTTCGAGACCGAAGCCGGGCAAACTGCCCTGCTAAATAGGGAGGTCCTGTGGTCATGAATCTCCGTCCGACCCCGGCCACCGGAGGCGAGCGGCTTCGGCGGGCTCGACTCCAGGTGCAGCAGAGAACGGCTCAGATCACGCCGATCGCGGGACCATCCGACCGGATGTCAGAGGAGGAGAGGGCTCGCGTGGCCTCTGGTCTGCGCGTGGGCCTCTCCGCCTCGTCCAGGGTGCCCCAGCAGGGCGCCCGGCAGCTACAGGCGCCACCGGCAGCCCAGAGGACGCCCCAGGCCCCCGTGACGCTTCCTGGGCGCCTGACGCCAGCGCCGGCCTACCGCCCCCTTGGGCCCCTTCCCCCGGGGGCCACGACCCCGCGCCAACCAGTGGACCCCAACCCCGGGATGAACGTGCTCTCGGGCGGGCCGCGCACCAACCGCACCGGCGAGTCCTACGACATGGACGGGACCTACACGCGGGAGGCCGCGGGAGGGGGCCCGTTCCAGCGGTACACCGGCGAGGGCGCCATGCGCACGGATGTCCCAGCCGGCCGGAGGACGACCTACGGGACGAGCTACCCAGCCGTCTTCGGCGGGATGCTCGACGCCGGAAGACAAGCAGGGGCCGGTACGCGATTCTCGCGGCTCGGTGCCTTCGGTGAAGACAACCCGCCAGCGCCGCCACCCGGAGACCAGCCCAAGATCCCAGAGGGCTTTCTGGGGACGCTCGAGGCGGCCAGGAACGCAGCCGCTGCGCGTGCGACAGCGGCGCCCGAGTTCCGCCGCGAACGCGATCCTCTCGCGGTGCCACAGCAGAACGAACAACCCACGCGCACCGTGGAGGGCCCGATCGCGACGGAGAGCCAGGCCCTCACGGCGGGGAACGGCAATCCGAATGCGCAGGCCGAGGCGGATCAAGCCGAGGCGGATCAAGCCGAGATCCGTCGGAGACTCGAGGATCCTGTCACTGGTCTGAATGCGCGGAACGGAGACTATATCGCCGAGGACGGCACGGTTTACATCGGCGGGGTGGCGCAGGGGAAGATCAACGATCCCACGACGTGGAGCGACGAACTAGCCGAGAAGATCGGCTACGGGCGGAATTGGACCTATGCACGCTCCGAGGCGAAGATGGATCAAGAGGGCATCCCGAAGGATCCAGTGCTCCGAGACATGCTCCTCGAGATCGACAACAGCCCGAAGTTTGAGATCGATTGGAACACAGGAAACATCATCGACAGCGACACCGGGACGGTGCTCGGCAACGCCCACGACCCGCCGGAGACGTGGGCGCCTAACTCGGGCGTCGGCGCGATCGTCAAGGGGCACAAGTCCGATCCAGAAAACTCGCATCTCTACGAGGACAAGGAGAAGAGCGAGAAGGAGCAGCTCGAGGAGTGGTGGGCCGAGATCCAGGGCATGATGCCAGACGCCCCAAAGATGGACCAGGGCTCGCTCGATGCGCAGATCGACGCGATGCGCGCCGACGAGGCCAGGCAACGGGCCCTGGCCCTCCAGGCGATGATGGAGCGCGGCTCGAGGATGGGGATGTCGCCGGAGGCCGCCACGGCGGCCCAGGCCCAGATGCAGCATGAGGGCGGGACGAAGACGGCCCTTCAGGCTTCGACCATGCAGCTCGAGGGCGAGTTGAGAAACTTCGCCGCGGAGATGCAGCACTATCAAAACCAGTATGCTTCCCTGATGGCCGTGTTCCAGCGAGCCACGACAGCCGAGCAACAGAAGCTCGCCTTCGATCGGGCTATGATCATGCAGCAGGCCGCGGCTAATGCTCAGTCCGAAATGCAGCGCGTTCAATACGAGCTCCAGAACCGGATCACCGGAAAGGACGTGCTCGGCGGCATCCTGGGCCTGGGTACCACGGTTGCCGGTGCCGCCACCGGCGGGCTCACCAACTACCTCTTGCGTGGTGGCCAGGACGCGGCCTCCTACGGCGGAGGCATGGGACAGCCGGCCTCCTACGGCGGAGGCATGGGACAGCCGGCCTCCTACGGCGGGGGCTACTGGGATCCTGGTGCGGCCTGGTATCCGGGCGGCGGGGGTTGGGCATGAGCAACGCACTCAAGACCTATCTGGAGTCGCTGGCCTCTGGTGGCTTCCTTCAACCCCTCGCCACCGGCTTTCAGATGGCCGGACAGGCTCATGCGCAGCGCGAGGCAGAGGAGCATCGGCGCCGCGCATTCGAGGCCGCGCAGAGGCGCCAGGGCTTCGCGGAGGGCCGCTTCCGCCAGGAGTTCCCGGTGACGCTCATGGAGGCGCTCAGCCGGGCCCAGCAAGCTAAGACGCGCGCATCAGCCCAGGGGCTCGCCGAGAGACAGTTCCGCGACGAGCAGGCGGGCGGGGGCGTCCGACGCGCCCTCACGGTCACGGCCGGCCAGAAGATGCAGACGCCCACCGGGGCCCTCGGCCTCGCCGAACGGGGCGCCGACGTGCGGGCGTTGCAGGCCGAGTCAGAGGGCCAGGGCGTCCGCTACGCCGGCCGCAAAGCAGGCACGGAGCAAGAGGCGAGAGAAGCGGCGAAGCTGCGAGCGTTCCATCAGCGGGCGCTCGCCCAGGAGAACGAGCGGCGGGCTCAGGCGGGCGAAAAGCTCCCGCCCGATGCTCGACGAGCTCCATTGTCGGGCTCGCAGCTCACCGATGAGCAGCTCGCGCGCAGGGTGCAGGTGAATCTCGCTCAGGCCGCCGGGAGGCAACTCCTCGAGGACCCCTACGCCGCTCCGCTAAACACGGTGCTCAAGGCTTACGATACAGACTTTTCCAAGCGAAGTATCATCAACCACGTTCCGGCGGAGCAGCGCACCAACCCACAGATCCTCGTGCGCTATGCGAAGATCCTCAAGAGGATCGGACGTGAGGCGGAGGCCCTGGATCTGGTGGCGGCGGCGATTCAGGCTGACGAGGCCCTCACCACGCAACTTCTGAGCGCGGAGTGATCGCATGGCGGATCCGTTCGTCATCACCGACGAGGCGCGAGCAAAGGCGAGAGCGGCGCTGTACGGAGGAGCTCCGACGACTGCCGCGCCGTTCACGATCACCGACGAAGCACGAGAGAAGGCGCGCTCCGTCATGGGCGCCCTGGTGCCGGATGCGCAGAGCCGGCGGTTGGGGGCCGTTGCCTCGGCCTACGAGCAGGCGACACCGGAGCTCGATATCGATCGCGTGCGCCAATTCGGTGAGCAGATCGGAGACATCCGCGATCCGTCGAAACTCCGGTTAGCCGCTGAACACGGCGCAGCCGATCGCGAGCGCCTGAAGGCAGCGCGTGGCCGGCTCGGCGAGATGATCGGGCTTGCGCGGCGCAACGGAGACGAGGAGACCGCTCAGCGGCTAGAGCGATCGGCGCAGTCGATCTATGGGGGCTCCGCCGGGGGCATAGGATCGAAAGCGTGGCGTGCGGCCAAGCAAACGGCCCGGACCGCGTTCGATGTCATCGACGCGCCACAGCACGCGATCCGGCAGGTCACGACGTCTGGCTACGATCCGACAGCCGGCGCCAGGCGGGTGACAACGGAGGAGTGGCTCGAGAAGTCCAAGAAGGCGGCGGCGGAAGGACACCCGGGCCACTGGGCGCTTCGCAAGGTCTCCGAGGTGGGCGCAGCCTCTCCGTTGACGTGGCCGCTCATCGCCGGCAACGTGCTCGCGTCCGGCGCCGGCGCTCTTGCCCGTGGTGAGACGCCCACGCTCGAGATGGCGAAGCGGGCCGCATCCGATACGCACGAGCGCGCGGCGGATCTGTTTCAGACGCTCGTCACCGATCCGTCGATGTACCTCACCGCGGGGGCGTCCAGCCTGAAGAACCTCGCCGGCCCGATCATGCGTATGGCTCCGGCCCTCGGCGTGTCCGCTCAGGCCGCGGAGCGCATCGCCCAAGGCGTCCATGCCGTCTCACGCGCATCGGGCGGCACCAAGGCCGGTCACGATGCGATGCTCCAGGCGCTCGAGCGCGGCCTCGTGGCCGCCGGCGGTGCGCCAAAGGCCGTCCACGCGGCCATCGCCAAGACATTCGGCGAAGGTGCGAAGTATCTCGGCCGAGGACAGCTCCGCGTGGGGATCCCGTTCACCGATGTGGGCGTGGATGTAGCGCGCCTCGGGTTGCCCGAGTTCGGCGGCCGGAAGCTCGTCGCCGGCGTGGCGGGCAAGACGCTGGGCCCGCAGGTTGGGGCGGAGCTATTCGGCCGGACCGGAGAGTTCGCGCTCGTCGAGGCCAGACGCGCCAGAGCTCAGGCCGCGGCGATGCGCGGGCGCGGGGTGGAGAGTGTGGAGGATCTGGTGCGGCTCGCGCGGAAGGAGAACATCACCAAGCCAAGGCTCGATGATCTCTACGCCCACGCGCACCATACGGCCGCGCTCGCTCGAGGAGTGCAGTCCACGGCTCCGGCCGTGGCTCCGATCGCCACGAGGGCCGAGGCGCATATCGTCGGCGAGATGGCGCGGCTCCTCGGCAAGGCGGCCCCGAAGAATCGGAACGTGTGGGGCCGGTTGCTCGAGGCTATTCGGGCGGACGCGGCGGCGACATCGAAGACGGCGATGGAGGGGCGGTTACACGCGCAGTTTGGCGCCGCGCTTCCTGCTCCGGTTCGGCGCGTTGTCGGAAGGACGTTTGACACGTTCGCCAACAACTTCGGCAATTTCATCCGCGCGTCGTTCCCGTCGATCGATCCGAACGGTGCCCTTTCGAAGAGTCTCGGCCTGTGGACGAAGACCATGGATCGCTACAAGAGCTTGGCCCTCATGCCCCGGCTCGGCTACCACATGGTCAACGCCTTCGATGACATGGCCGCGATGTTCCAGGCCGGCATCAACCTGCCCATGCGGGACGTGCTTGCGGCGAATAGGATCGTGGCCGCCACAAAGGCAAAGCGCGCGTCGGTCGTGAAGATTGGCACGCGCACACTGTCAGGAGATGCGTTCTTGCGTCTGGCGGCCGAAAACAACATCGGCGTTGACGCCCTCGCGCGGCTCGATTTCGTCGGCGAGAAGCACGAGGTTGAGCAGCTCGCGAAGATGATGGATAGGCTCTACGCCGGGAAGAGCGCGCGCAACCTCGTTCAGAAGTACGAAAAACTTGGCGCCCACCTCGCGGGGTGGTGGGAGACCCGATCGAAGCTGGCTGCGTTTCGGCACTTCCTCGAAAAGGGTCACTCGCCGGCCGAGGCCGCCACCAAGACCTTCGAGGCGCTGATCGACTACGGCGATCACAACCTGCCCACGAAGATCGCGAGGTGGTTCTTGCCGTTCGCCACCTGGGCGATGAAGGCCCCCGGCTCCCAACTGAAGCTCTACGCGCAGTCGCCAGCCCGGACGCTCCTCCTGTCTCGCACGGTGCGGGCGATGGCCGACAAGCCACGCTATGAGGCTCCGGCGCACCTGAGACGGCAGGCCGCGGCGATCCCGCTGCCCCCTGGGATGGCCGAGCTCTACGCCCAACGCAGACAGGCGATGGGCGGGTCCCCGCCAGAGCCAGGAGAGCAACTCTTCTGGAATCCGCGGCTCCCGTTCGAAGAGGCGCTCCACACGCCGATGAATCCGTCGGAGATCGTGAGGATGCTCGGGCCCGTGGCGCGCTCCGCCGTCGAGGCCGCGACCGGGCGCGATATCTACACCGGCGACGAGCTCCGTCTCTCGCTGGCGCCACCGGGGGCTACCGGCCCGGGGCAAACGTCGGTCTGGACGCGGTATGCCCCGAGCTTCGTCATCGACCCGAATGTTCAGCTTGGAATCAACCGCCTGATCTACGAGATGGACCCGGCCAAGAACCCGGTCTCGTCGATGGGCTATGAACACCCGTTCTTGCGGGGCCAGAAGGCCGAAGACTGGTATTGGGACGCCATCGCCCGCCTCTTGTCCGGGTTCACGGTGGCCGCCGGCGGCCCGGCGACGCAGCTACGGAATGCCGCGAACAGTGAGGCGGTGCGCACCCTGTCGGACGTGCTCGATCAGGCCAGGACCGGGCAGAGGGACATCGACCGCCGGGCTCAGTAGTGTTACCTTCCGCCGCATGAAGCCCGCGGCCCTTCTGCTTGGAGTGCTGATTCTCGTCCTCCCCTCTCTCGCCCTGTCTTCGTCGCCGATCAACACCGATCGGGCGGAGGAGTTCTCGCGGGCCGCGCTCTGCTCGCAGGGCCACAACGTCTATGTGGACTCGGCCTATCCGTGGCTCGTCGGGACGAGCACCGGCGGAGCTCAGCTCGACGAGGATAACCCGCCGATGCTCTTCCGGTGGGGCGATCTGGTCACCGTGTCCTGCGATGCGGCGGTCATCGGTGCCTGGGTGATGTCCACGGATCCGGGCGTGCTCACGAGCACCACCGGCTGGATCTCAGACGCGGACACCACTCGGCCGAACGGAGACACTGACGGGGTGGGTGGCGCCTTCAAGGTCCTCGGGACGAGCTACCGAGATCAAGCCCTCTGGCGCGGGGCGATCACGCCGAGCTCTGACTTCGTGTCGCAGCGCACGAAGGGGTGTTCGAGCACCGTCTACGCCAAGGCGCAGGCCGTAGCAGGACGCCCGTGCGACGCGATCACGGATTGCGTGTACGGCTCCACGATGACCTGCGCCGTGGCGACCACTCCGGCCGGCGTCTATCTGGCGCTCCGAGCCGCATCGGCTGATACGGCCTGCTGGGTGTGCGTGGAGCGATAGCCCGTGCTAGCCCGCGAACTCCGAAGACTCGCCCTCCATGTCTTGCCCTTGCTCGGGGCTCTTTGCCTCTTGGCCTGGGCTCTCCGCCCTGGGCCGAGCGAGGCGTCACGGATCCGTGGGCACTCCTCCCTCCCGGGCGCTCGCTGGGGCGGTATGGTCGCCTCGACGAGCATGGAAGCCGACGGGGGAGACGCGGCGGTCGCGGACTCCGGGCCTCCCGACACCGGTGTTAACGTCTTCGAAGCCTACGCCTGGGACTACGCGTGGAGCGGTCATCAGGCCGCCACGACACAGTGGATCTCGAGCTCCCCAGACGGGGGTGTCACGCTCGCTGCGGTCGATGCGTCGGTGCCGGCTTCGATCGATCAAGTTACGACAGGCCTCACTGTATCCGGCGGGATAGGCGAGCATCGCGAAAACAAGGCTGTGGTTTACGGTGCCGTGACTGCGGGCTTTGTGGACACGAACTCCCTCACGTGGAGCAACGGCGACGATTGGCACACGCGATTTTTAATCAGCACGGCAGGAACCACAGCCGGGCCTTACCTGCTCGACTGCTCCGTTGGTTCCACTGATTTCGCGCGGATCCAGGTTACCGGATCCACGTCGAAAATGGTGAACGTCTACGTCCGGGACGATAACGACGGGGCGAGCTTCAACAAGTCTTCGGGCGTTTTCGCGAGCTCGAGTGGTTGGCAGTTGATCGACCTGAACTATTGCCACGACTGTGGTGCGGGAGGCTTTTCAGAGGTGAAAGTGTACGTCAGTGGAGACGATCTGTCTCCGACAGCGCATACCGCCGCGATCTCGTTTACTGGTGCGTGTGCCCTTGCCACGTACGGGCTCGGTGTCGCCAGCAACCGCAGCGGCACGTCAGCGGTTGCTGGCACTAGTCGCGTGTTGTTCGTTGGCGTGCGATTCGGCGCGGCGATATCGCTGGCTCAACACCAGGCGGACGCCGTGAGCGTGGGCCTGTGATGGCTGGCGCGATCCTGATGCTGGCGGCGGCCCTCGTTGCGGTCCCCGGACAGCGAGCGATCTACGAGGTGACGGACTTCGTGGACCCGATGGCCGACTGTGGCCGCCCGCTCAACCTGCACATCTCGGGGCCCGACCCAATCTGTGACCTATCTCCGGCGTTCGCCCGCGCCATCTCCTCTTGCGTGGCCGAGCTGGATGATCCCTGGCTACAGGGAGACAAGCTCGGGTGCTCTCTCACGATCGCGCCGGGCACCTACGAGCTTCGGGCTCCGCTCGAACTCTGCCGTGCTCACTTCGCTCGGGGCGCAGGGGGGGGGCACTGGGCCACGCAGACCACGCTACGCGTGCCCAAAGGCCGCGGATCCGTCATGGTCCCAGTGACCCAGTACTACTCGTCCGGCGGACAAACGATCCGGCTGGGCTATGGCACCACCGTCCCGCCGCTCCCGGATGCTACGTGGCCAGCAGGATCGCGGTGGGAACGGATCTCTGCGAGCGCGACCGGGGCTCCGCGGACGTGGGTGCTCGGCGCTGACGGCGCATGGCGCGTGGTAGAGGCGGTGCAATAGTGTCCTTCACCAACTACCTTGCAGCGGAAATCCTGGACCACCTCTTCACGGATGGTGCCTACGCACCGCCAGCCACCCTGTACCTGGGTCTGTCCACGACCACGCCGACTGAGGGCGGGGGCAACTTCACGGAACCGACGGACGGCTATTCGCGGGTGGCCACCACAGCGGCCGACTGGGCCGCCGCCACTGTGGCCAATCCGGCCGTGAAGACGACGGTCGCAGAGAAGTCCTTTCCAACCGCCGCCGGATCTTGGGGAGAGATCACGCACTGCGGGCTCTGGGACGCTAGCACCGGGGGCAACTTGCTGTCCGCCGCCCAATTGGAGACGCCCAGAACGGTAGGCGCCGGAGACATATTGCGATTCGGCGTCGGCGGGATCTCGCTGACTCTGACATGAGGACGCGTAGGCCGGTGCCGTTCGTGCTCTTTCGGGCGCCTCGTGAGCCCGTGCTCGCCTCCGCCGCGGCCCTGGATGAGTCCTCGTCTGGCGCCACTGGAACCGCAGCCGTCGCGAGCCTTGAGGTAGTGGATGAGTCCTCATCCGGCGGCTCCGCAGTCGCGCTCGTGGAGGAGGCCCTCCCCAACGATTACAGCCTTGGCTTCACGTATTCGGCGGTTGACAGCTATCTAGAAATCCCGGACGCCCCGGAGCTGAACCCCACAACCAAGATGTCTGTGTCTCTGTGGGCGCGCATGGACCCGTGGGAATACCGGAAGGCGATGGTCTCCAAGACCGGAGCGACCAGTAATAAACAGTGGTGGCTCCAGACCCGCAACAACGTCTCTTATCCGCGAGACCTGTCGGTTGTCTTTTTCAACCCGGACCTCGGATTCTCCGGGCGGACCGTCGGTGTCTACACCTCTAACGACTGTCTGGTAGACGGGGAATGGAACCATATCGCGGTCACCTTCGACGCGGGCGAGGTCCACATCTGGGTGAACGGAGCGGATCAGCCGACCGCAATATCTCTCCCCGGAGACCCCCTGCCAACGAGCATCCCAGTCGGGCCCGAGCCGCTGATGATTGGCGGTGGCGACTCGGCCTTCAACGACGGCTTCGGGCCGGTGGGCGTCGAGGGTGCCGTGCCGGGCTACATCGACGAGGTGTCTCTTTGGGACTCTGCACTCACGGCCTCAGAAATCGGCGAAATCGCCGGTGAGCCGGTTGATCTGTCAGTGCTTTCCTTCGCCGAACATCTGATCGGATGGTGGCGCATGGAGCAAAACGGGAACGACGAGATCAACGGCAACAACGGATCGCTAACCGGAAACGCTTATTGGGCCACGGAGGTGCCGTGACGATGCGGGCACACGGGATCTGGAGTGGGTTTGGCGCCGGAGGCGGATGTAGATGCTCGTGCTGACGCGCCTCGAGCACCAATGCGCCTGCGAGCACACCGGACAACGCTCGAGCGCCGGACGCGGGCGGCTGACCGTTGGGCCGTCCGAGTTCTATACCATCGAGCGGCTCGACGGCTTCATGCGTGCCCCGTGCGGGCGCTACCGGGTAGAGTTGGCGCGGATGCGCTCGTCTGAAGCGCGGGCGATCCGCCTACTGCCTGACGGTCACCGCGAGGCCGACCACCTGCCGGGGTTCTGGCGGAGTCTCACGGCCGGGCGCATCTACATTCACCCGGCGAACGAGCCGTGCCAGGTCCAGGGGTGCATTGCCCCGGGTTTGTACTTGACCGAGTTCGGTGTCTCGCGGAGCGTGGACGCCATGGTGTGTATCTTCGCCGCCCTTGGCGGATGGAGCGAGCCGGGCGACGATGCACCGAGGCGCTGGGACCTGCGGATCGTGGATGACTCTGCCGGGGGATGAGAGGAGTGGAGGGGGTGGAGGGGCAAGTGGCGATCGCAGAGCTGAAGGGGCGGATCGACGCGCTCGAGACCGGCCTCCGGGTGGAGCTCGTCCACATCTTAGACAAGCTCGAGGAGATGTCCGACGACCGGCGCGGCGCCAGCGCGAGGCTAGACGCGATCGAGAAGGACCTCCGCGCGCTCGAGCGGAACGCGGCCAGCGCCGAGCGTTTTGAGCGACTCCAGGAGGATCTCGGGAAACTCAAACTATGGGGCGTGCTCATGGCTGCGGGCTCCCTCGGCGGCGGCGGTCTGATCGGCGCCGCACTGAAGCAGCTCATAGGAGGCTGATGTGAAGAGTTGGAAGACCACCGTATCGGGTGTCCTGATGATCATAATGGCCGTTGCCGGCGCCGTGCAGGCCGCGCTTGCCGGAACCGACGTGAGCGTGACTGCGCTGCTCGCGGCGATCTCCGCGGGCGTCGGACTGATCGCCGCGCGCGACAACGGAGTCACCTCGGAGCAGGCCGGCGCAAAGCGCGGCCTCGGGGGTTGACGTGGTTTGGGGGGCAATCGTGGCGATCCTCGCGCTCTGCGCGGCCGTGGGCGTTGCGTCCTTCCGCTTCGGACGGAAGCGCGGCGCTCAAGAGCTGGCCACCTTCTACGAGGCGGCCACCAAACAGGCGATCGAGCATGACCGCGCGCGGGCTCGAGATCGCCGCACCAAGACCGTCCGGCTCGCCCAGGTACAGCTCGAGCAGGATTCCCGTGAGCAGCCGTCCGTGAAGGATTCGCTCTTGTTGATCGACGAGGCCAAGAAGTGGCGCCGATAGGCGCCGCGGCGCTCGCCCTCTTTCTGGTGGCCGAGACCGGGAGCCAGATCCCGGATCCCCCCACCGAGACCAGGTGCTCGGTCTCGGCCACAGTTTCACACTCAGACGTGGAGCGGATGATCTGCGGCTACCGATCCGCCGTGCTCGAGTGGCGATCCATCGCTCAGACCGAGCGCGCGTGGCGTGAGGAGCTCGAGGAGAACGAGGCGTCAGATAGCGCCGCGGCCCTCCGCTCGGCGCCGCCCGCTCCAGACACAAGCAGGGCCCCGTGGTGGCTATCCGTGGCCCTCCTGGCATCGCTGGCCTCCGGCGTGGTGCTCGGCGCCGTCGTGGCAGGGCTCTAGAGCATTATCTTGACATGGCACCCCGGCCATGCTGGGATGCGGCCATGCAGACAGATCAGCTAGTACTCCGTGTCCCGACGGAGATGAAGGAGGACCTCGAGCTCCTGGCTCGGGTCCGCGGGCAGACGGTGACCAGCGTGGTGCTGGCGGCGCTCGAGCACTCGCTAGAAGACAGAATCTCCGCCGCTGAGCGGCGGGCGATGGGAATCCTTCGACGGTCCGACGCCGACAGGGGCGGGGCCGCCGATGGGTGAGGGGGATCTCCAGCGCACGATCCTCGGGGCGCTGGCACTCGATCCGCGGGTGCTCGTGCTCTCGCCGAAGGCGGGCCGGGGGTTCGCGTTCGGCGTCGAGTGGTTCCGCGCCAGACCTGGGCCCAGACTGGTGCTGTGGCGACAGAACACCGGCGCCGTAAAGGTGCCGGCCGCCGGCAAGCGGTCCGGCCGCTACCTCGTCTTCGGGGTGCCTGGGCTGCCGGACATCCTCGGGATCCATGGGCCGTCTGGGCTGCTCGTAGGTCTCGAGGTCAAGACCCGGGTGGGCCGAGTGTCCGGCGAGCAAGCAGCGTGCGGCGCCCTGCTTTCGGGGTGCGGCGCTGCGTTTCGCGTCGTTAGGTCGCTGGATGACGCACTGAGATTCGCCGGGGAGTTGCTCGGCGACGGTGAATGATCGGGCCGCGAGAGCGGCAGGAGGAGAGAGAGATGGACTTCAACGAGATCGAGCTCAGGCACATTGGCGCCGGGATCGAAGACGAGGCGCTGATCGATGAGGTGAACGCGGAGATCCGGAGGATCATCACATTCCTCCTCAAGCCCCGGCGAGAGGAGAAGGGCACGGTGGCGGTCAAGATCACCATCGAGCGCAAGGGGGACGCGATCCTTGCCTCTGGCAAGGTGCGATCGATCCTCCCCGCGCGCATCAGGAAGGGCGCGATGGCGGTAGTAGATCACGACGGACGAGCCATGGTGGCCGAAGCCGTGCAGACCAATCTGTTCGGGGCCGATGTTGTGAACATGGCCAAGAAAGGAGCGAAGGAATGACTATCCTCGAGGCATTGAGAACGCTTATCGGGGCGGTGCGCGATGTCGCCGATCCAACCGTGGTGCAGGTCCGCTATCCGGAGCATCACCCGCTGGCCGGCGGGCTGGCCGGGCTGCTCGTCCGCAAGGGGACGGGTGTCGGCGCGTCCGTGTACGAAGCACACAAGCTCGGGGGTGAGGATCCTGGCCCTGTGGTGGCCGTCCTCGAGCGGCGGCACTTTTTCGGCGCGCCGAAGGATATGGCCGGCTATATCGCGGCGGCGGGCGTGGCCGGGATGGCGTTCGTCGATGTCGCGCGCTCGGTGGCCACGGTGCGGTTTCTCGCCCCAGACCGCCCGGAGGCCGGCGTGCTGACCTCGAGGATTGATGAGCACCGGCACCTCTCCGCGTTCCGGGCAATCGTGGGCGGTGGTTGGAAGGAGCTGACACACGTCGCCTTTGCGGAGCTGCTCATGGATCGGGAGCAAGAGGTCCTTACAGAGTTCGCGGTGGCATCCGTCGCCGTCTTCCGGGCGGCCAAGAAGATCGAGTACGACGCCGACATGGACGGCGCCGGCTCGAGCGGTGTCCGCGTATCGTGGGGCCCGGCGGCGGACCCCGGCACGGTGGCGGTGAACGTGCCGCGCGAGATCAAGTTCCGAATCCCAATGTGGGAGGACACATATCCTACGCCGTGCACGGCGATCCTGCGCGTGCGCGTCGTGGCGCCGAAAGAAAAGGACGCGGTGGCGCCGGTGTTCCGGGTGCTGTGGCTCAACGAGGCTGACTTCGAGGCCGACATGGCGCGCGAAGCGAAGGAGATAGTTGAGAACGCGCTCAAGGCGCATTCGGGCGGCGCTCCGGTCCACGTCTTTGAGGGCACGCCAAACGCGATCCACCGCGTGGCGGGGCACGAGCGATGAGCACGCCCGCGGCTCGAGGGCTCGTGATGCTGGCGGGTTGGGTGCGCCCGCTCGTGCGCGACATGATGCGGGCGGCTGCGCGAGAGCGCGGGGTGCCGTTCTCCGCCGCGCTAGACGAGGCGTGTCGGTTGTGGGTGCAGACCGCGGCCCTCGCGACCGAGCAGAAGGAGAGCGAGGAACATGAGCGAGGGTAGATTCCGCGGGGGCGTGTCGGGCGGAAAGCGGTGGGTCGTAGATGCGGAGCGGGGTGAGGTGTTCGTGAATGGGTCCCTCCTGGGCACGGGGTTGGCCCGCTGGGCCGAGCACGAGCTTTGGGCGGCCGTTCTGGCCGGCGCCACTCCGACGACGCGGGTCGGGTACAGCCTTGAGGATCTCGTCGAAAGCCTCCTGGCGGCGCGCGGGCAGGTGTCCGGGGTGACGCCATGACCGCGATTCAGCGGCAGTCCGCGGCCATCGAGGCCGCGGCATCTCATGCGCAGGTGATGGCGCAGGCCCGCTTCGTGATGGCGGCCCAGCGACCGAGATCCTGGGATGCCGTTAGGGTAGAGCTCCTGGCCGAGTGCAAACGCCCCGAGTTCGCCGAGGTGGCCCGCTATCGGATGCCCGTGGGCCGCGAGGTGATTGAGGGGCCGAGCATCAGGTTTGCGGAGGCGGCCTTGAGGGCGATGAAGAACCTCGCAGTCTCGGCGACGGATGCCTACGACGATGATCTCCGGCGGGTGATTCGCCTCGAGGCAATCGACCTCGAGACGAACGCATCCTTCGCCAAGGAGATCAGCGTTCCGAAGACGATGGAGCGCCGCAAGCTGTACGAGGGGCAGGTGGCGCTCGCCCAGCGGACGACTTCGCGCGGGGAGGCGATCTACGTCGTCCCGGCGGACGAGGGCTCGCTGAAGAAGCAGATCGACGCCGAGATCGCGAAGGCCCAGCGGGTGCTGATTCTGAGGTTCTTGCGGGGGGATATCATGGCGGAGTGCCTCCGGCAGATCGACGCCACGCTCAAGGCGGGCGTGGCTCAGGCCCCCGACGCATGGAGGAAGAAACTGGTCGATTCGTTCGCGGCCCTCGGCGTCGCCCCGAAGGATCTCGTGGAGTTCCTCGGCCACGATATCGACAAGATCACGCCGCGGGGGCTCGATGACCTGCGGGGCGTGTACGTGGCGCTCGAGGACGGCGAGACGACGTGGCCCGATGTCCTCGCGATGCGTAGGGGAGAGAAGAAGCCGGAGCCCCAACAGCCCGCGGACTCCGGCCCGACTCCGGAGAAGCCGGAGCGCGCCAAGGAGGAGGACGCGCCCGCCACGGCTCCGACGGCTCGGGGCGCGAGCGTCTCCGCCCTGTGGAAGGCCGCCGGAAAGGCGGGTCTCGGGAGGGATGACGTGGTGGACCTTCTCGAGGGCTACTTCGGGGTGAGCGACCCGAAGGAGCTCGACGCGGCGGGCAAGGAGGGGCTCGCCGAGATGCTGGCGAAGGACCCGGCGGCTACGCTGGCGAAGCTCCGCGGCGGGGCGTGAATGGCCGCCTACAGGCCCATGGACAACCGCCGGTGGCGGGAGGGACGAGACGGGATCGCTCACTCGTTCCTCCGCGTGCGGATTGGCGGCGGTGATGACGTGTCGTTTTGTCGGAGGCGCCGGTGGGACGCGGGCGAGTTCGTTTTCTTGAGGTGGATTGGGCGCGGTGCCCCGGTCCGCCTCTGTCGAGTGTGCGTGCGGAAGGAGCTGAGGCATGAAGTTGGTTCGGCTGGAGACGATAGGGCTAAAGCGGAGCGATCGGGTGATCAACCTCGGCCCCGTGACCGTGGTTCTCGGAGAGAACGGCGCGGGGAAGAGCTCGATGGTGCGCGACGCGCTACACCTGCTAGCGTTCGGTCGAGCACCGGACGACCGGATTCCGAAGACGCATGACGGGGTGATGCTCCTCGCCAGAGATTCGGAGATCGATCTCCGTGCAGAGCTCGAGCGCGACGGAGCCAAGATCGGGATCCGTCGCCGCTGGCGCCGGAAGACCTCTGGCCAGGTGGAGGAGACGGTAGAGACCACGGGGCTCCCTCGGGTCGAGGGCGGGCACAGGGAGCGAGCCGGTCAGGTCGCCGGGCTCCTTGGCGGGGTTCTGGAGGCGTGGCGCCCGGACGAGATCCTGAGCCTGAAGCCCCAGACCCTACGGACGAAGCTCCTGTCAATCTTGCCCGCCGACGGGTTCAGGCTCCAAGACTGGGTGCCCGACGGGTGCCCGCAGTACGCCGAGCCATCGGGCCCCGGAGAGTCGGTGCTGGACTGGGCCATCGCAGCGGCCAGTCGGACCCGGGGGCGCCTGCTCGAGCTCCACGAGGAGCGACGGAAGGACGAGGCGATCGTGTCGGAGACCGAGGGAGACTGGGCCGGTGGCGATCCGGCCGTGCCCCAGGCGCGGCTCGAAGAGTTGCGGCGGGCATGGCTCCAGACGGAGCAGCGATTCCAGGCAGAGGGGCGGCTCATCCATCTGAGGGAGCGGCTCGCCGAGATCCGTGGGTTGGCCGCGTCCGTCGGAGAGGACCTCGAGGTGCGGCGGCTCGCCGCGGGCGTGGTCCTGGCCGCGGCGGCGGCGGTGGAGCAGAAGCGGCTCGCGCTCCTGCAAGAGGAGAGCACACAGAAGCTCCTCGTGCGGCGCGCCGAGGAAGCGTGTGGCCCCCCGCTGCCCTCACCGCGTCCGACCCGGGCGGGTCTCGGCGTCGAGCTCAAGGCGGCGCGGGGGCGTAGCGCGGAGATCGCCGCGGCGAAGGAGACGGCGGCGCTTATCGCGGGCGCCAGATCGATCGTGGTCCCGTCGTGTCCTCAGTGCGGGGCGGACCTGCGCAGCGCCCACGCCGACACCGTGCGCGCTGCCTCGGACGCGGTGGCGGCGCTGGCGAAGGATCATGCGCTGGCCGAGAGAGAGACCACCCGGATCCTCTCCATGGATGGCCGGGTGGCGGATGTCGAGCGCGCCGAGGCCCAGGCCGCCGGCGCGGGCCTGGCTCTCGCCGAGGCTCAGGCGGCCCTCGCGGCTCTTCCGACCGCGGCCGATACGCGGACCGCGGCGGCGCAGGCTGATGAGTCTTACAGGGCCATCGAGGCCGGTTCCCGGGCCGGGCGCGAGTCCGCGGGGCTCGAGGTGGAGATCCTTGGCCTGGAGGCCGAGCTCGACGAGGAGGCGCCCACGATGACTCGGGACGAGATCGGTACAGCGATCCGCGTGGCCGAGGCCGAGCTCGAAGAGGTGGGCGCCAAGCAAGAGCGCGCCCGGATGCTCGTCGAGGCCCGCGAGCATATCAGATGGCTGGAACCCAGAATCGAGGAGGCGCGGGCGTGGGAGGGAAAGTTCAGGGACATCCAGACGCGACTCCTGGCCACCGTCGCTGGCGTGTTCGAAGCGCGGCTGTCGGCCGCCGGCGCCGGCCTGAAGGTGATCCTCTTCGACGAGCGCGCCAACCCGACTGCGCGGCTCGAGCTCGACGGCGTGCCGGTGATGACGCTCTCGGCTGGGGAGCGTCTGCGACTGGGTGCGGCGCTCGCCCAAGCCTTCGCCGCGGCACAGCCGGGAGAATTTCGGCCGGTCCTATTGGATGGGCTCGAGTCGATCTCCGCCGGCAACCGTGGCCCATTCCTATCGGCTCTGACGGCCGCCGTGTCCTCGGGCGCGATCGACCAAGCGATCATCGCCGGGTGCCCAGACTCGATCCCCGACGTGCCCGGGGTGACCGTGATCGATCTGGGGGTGGAGTGATGACGGCGGCTGATGATCCAAAGTTTGCAAAAGGACATCAAGCTTCGGAAAGAAGGAGAACTTGTGGCCGAGAAGAAAGTCCGAACGAACACGTCGATGCAGACGGGACCCCACGCGTGGTCGTTGCGCAGCACAACTTGAAGATCGTCAAGACCTTCGAGGAAGTCTACGAAGATCGGTGAGGTGACGAAGTGAAAGTGTACGTGATCAAGGACGAGGACATCGAGCGTCTACGCTTGAGACTGCGTGAGTCCCTCGCGAGCGCGGTTGAGGCGCAGTCTGGTGCTCCTCTCGAAGTCCGCGAAGGGTACCTCGCGTGCAACCAGAAGATGATCTACCTCATCGAAATCTGGCTCCAGGAGAGGACCAAGTGACAGGACAAGAAGGTCCGAGATCCGGGACAGTCATCCGAAATCGTGGCGGTCGATGACCGCGCCCTTGAGGCCCGAGGTGATGGGGTGTGCGAAGACATGCGATGCGTTCCACGCGCTCGAGGCGCAGGTGCACAGGATGCAAGCGCGCCACGAAGGAATGTGGTGCCGGCGCTGCGGCGGAGGAGGTGAGTGATGGCGGTGTGTCGAAGTTGCAAGGCCCTGATCCATTGGCAGAGGACCGAGCACGGGACAAGCCACCCGTGCGACCCGGGGGTGCGCTGGGTGGCGACCGACGGCCGAGAGCCGGCCGTCGGAACGAAGAAGATCCGAATCGTGACGAAGAGTAGCGGCCGGCTGGTTGTGGGCGCCGAGCTCTCGGCGCAGCAGGCAAGTCACCTCGCGGCGAGTGCCGCCGGGTTCGAGAGCCACTTCGCCACCTGCCCGTTCGCCGACGAGCACCGCAAGAAGGGGTAGGTGCGCGCA
>Ga0209324_10000605_pt1 | contig 25171 bp, 23 predicted proteins | sample Rifsed19ft3_FD_184015 | JGI IMG/M metagenome (GOLD analysis project Ga0209324, IMG submission 184015) | Soil microbial communities from Rifle, Colorado, USA - sediment 19ft 3 (version 2) | ecosystem: Environmental > Terrestrial > Deep subsurface > Rock core/Sediment | place: Rifle, Colorado...
AAACAACCGAAGTAATTCTAAGTGGCAAAGTAAATAATTACAAACAAGGAACTACCATTGACATAACTCTTATTGGACCTGATTTATCATCAGAAAAATTTAGTGTGTTTGCAACACAGAAAGGAGAATACAAAGTAGTTTTTACTTTATATCATAATTCCTTACCTGGTAATTACAAAGTTAGTGTGAATTATCATGACTCTCATATTGGAGATGAATTATTTCATGTCTCAAAATATTTGGTACCTGAATGGATAAAAAACAATGCTAGGTGGTGGTCATCAGATCAGATTTCAGACTCTGAATTTATCAGAGGAATAGAACATCTGATGGAAAAAAACATTATTGTTATTCCAGATTCTGTTAAATCACAAAGTACCGGACAAAATGTTCCATTTTGGATAAAAAATACTGCAGAGTGGTGGTCCCAAGATATTGTATCTAATGATGAATTTGTTGCGGCATTAGAATTTTTGGTAAAGAATGGCATAATTAGGCTATAATCGAGTCAACTTTTCTTTCATTTAATACATAAATACCCTTGATCCTTGATAAAATCCAGCAAATGAGCCCGTTAGGACGTATATCATTGATTATTTTATCATTTACGATTTTATCATATGGATTTATGGGCGCAATAAATGCTCAAACTCCCCCGACAACATCAATTCCACCTCTTTCAGTTAAGACGGATTTACCTTTGTATGCAGATGGAAACACGATCACTGTTTCGGGTTTTATAAAAAACCTTAACATCGATTATCCTGTTGATCTTACACTCCGAGTTTATGATCCAACAGGAAATATTGTTAGAATTGACCAAATTACTCCAAAAGCAGATGGATCTTATGAAACAACATTAATTGCTTCAGGAACTTTCAAAGTAGGAGGAGAATATTCTGTTCAAGTATTTTATAGTGGACAAAAAGCTACAGCTACATTCAATTTTGTTGGTGGTCCAGGTTATACACCACCACCAGTAGTGGAACCACCACCAGTAGTGGAACCACCACCAGTAGTGGAACCACCACCAGTAGTGGAACCACCACCAGTAGTGGAACCAGAGCCAGTACCAATTTGTGGTCCAGGTACCCATTTAGAAAAAGGACGTTGTGTACCTGATGAAAAAGAAAAAGGAGGCGGGTGCCTAATTGCAACTGCTGCATTTGGTTCTGAATTAGCACCACAAGTTCAAATGCTAAGAGAAATTCGAGATAATACTGTACTTGGCACTTTATCTGGAACTGCATTTATGACAGGATTTAATGAATTCTATTATTCATTCTCTCCAACAATTGCAGATTGGGAACGTGAAAACCCAATATTCCAAGATGCAGTTAGAATTACCATAACTCCACTGTTGATGTCACTTTCAATTCTCAACCACGTCGATATAGATTCTGAGGAGGAAATGTTAGGTTACGGAATAAGTCTAATAATCTTGAATCTAGGAATGTACTTTGTAGCGCCAGCTATTGTCATAGTAAAATTAACGAAAAGATTCAAGAACCAATAGAATTTTTCTTTAGGTTATTATACTCAAACAAATATGTTGTTTTAATGCATATAGAATACGAAGAATTTGAATCAATTGAAGATATTTTCATGTACATGTCTTCTGTAGCACCCCCAATGAAAAATACTCTCCCAATTAATTCTTACAAAGGTTATGTTTTCTCTTTTATTCCTCTTAGTCACTCAAATGGGGATGTTTATCTATTTATTTACACAAAAGGAAAGCTAGAAGGTAGAATTTTAGAATTTGACGCAAACACATACTCTTATAAAAAAGTCGAATCTATTGAAAGAGCAGATAAAAATTATTTTATTGTTCTGAGACCAAAAAGAAATACTATTGCTGATGTAGCACTAGAAAAATTATAATCTCTTAGTTTCTATTTTAGGCGCACTAACTGATCTACTTCTTGCATATTTTTCTACAATTTCATCAGGCATTCTTCCATTGAAAAGATCTTTGCACAGACCACGCAAGTATCTCATTATTGCCCATGTTCCTGCTTTAATTATACCATACATGAAAACCTTCATGGCTGGTCCGTAGGTCTTATTCCTAAGAATAATTGGAATAATGTCATTAATCACACGTAAGTTATTTTCCCAACACTTCCAAAATAGTGTGAATTGTGCCTCATTTAGATTGCCAAAATGCATTGAATTTTTCTCACCAAAATCTTGATAAAGTAACGGTGCAACAAGACCTCTAAAGTTTATTGCTCTAAAATCTGTCATCATATCTATTGTATATTGAACCTCATCGGGTGTTTCATCAGGCCAGCCAATGATTATAGTCGCTGCTGGGAACCAATGGTTTTCATTTAGTATCTTTGCACCTTCTCTTACCACACTTCCCCATTCATCAGTTGAAAATGGTTTTGTCTTGACTCCAAGATGTTTTTTGACCATTCTTGGAGCTACTGTTTCTATTCCAAGATTTGTAGAAAGCCACCTTCCATTTTTTTGCATTTCATTTATTTCAGAAATATCATGAAGAAGTTTTGGGTCTGCTGCTACTGCTGAGAAAGTCATATGAGTAGTACCAATAAAGTTTGGACCTAAACTTTTCAAGCCTTTCCATAACTCGGTAATAGCATCTCTGTTGGGTATAAACTCTCTATTATCACATCCGTAAAGTAGCATTTCATCTGAATGTAGCCAAATTGAATCAAAGCCATAATCTAGATTGATTTTTGCTTCATGTTTTAATCTCTCAAGAGGCAAATCTTTTTTAGATCTTTTATTTACATCACAAAAATCACAACCCCTACCACATCCGCGCATTGCTTCAATTAGTGAATTGACTGTGGGACCTTCAATAATTGGAATGTTTTGAATATTTTTAACAAAACAATGCATTAATTCTGGTGCATCTCCTTTCTCTAAATCATTAAATAAATCTAAAGCCAATTCATCAGCTTCACCAACTACCACAGTATCAATTCCATGAATTTTCATTCTATCAGATTTTGCAAGCTCCCATGCGCCATTTCCTCCAACTACGACTTTAAAGTTGTATTTTTTCTTTAATTGAATAATATTTGCACACATTTTTTTGAATTTCATCGCCACATATGATAATTTTTCTGGCGACATTGTTGTTGTAACAGGAGCCATTCCAAGTGGATCCATTACATTAATTCCAACTACTTTTGTATCTGGACCAATGGATTTTTCAAGATAATCTGGATTTGCCACAAAAACTTCGTCCTTTTTGTAACCTTGTAGTAGTGCACTCTCTACACGTCGTAACCCAACCTGAGCTACCTTTGCTTCACCGGTTACTGGGTCAGTCTCAACAGGGGGACAAAAAACTTTGTCAAAAACCCATTCTGGAAGAACTTCATATGGTCCACACGCAATAAACCCATAAAGAAAATTTCCTCTATAGTTAGTCATCAGACTACGGTCTGCGGTAAGAACTATTCGCTTGCCTGACAACGCCTAAAATTCCTTCCAGCATGATATAAATCATTTACGAAGAGACTTGACATAAATTATTTATCTAGGAATGATACGAAGAATCGCTTATGAAGGAAATTAGTGAGCCTCGACATCTAGAGCCTCACCTGAATGAGACAAGCTCCATGCGTGATTTTGTTTTTGGGTTTGGTGATGGAGTAAATACTTCATTGGGACTTGCTGCAGGAGTTGGTGGAGCTGCAGTTTCATCAGATCTTATTATTCTTGCAACATTAGTCGCAATGTTTACCGGTGCAAAGGCAATGGCAGTTCAAAATTATCTTGCAGTAAAATCACAACGGGAATTATTAACCTCAGAAATTAATAGAGAAAACTGGGAAATTGAAAATAAACCAGAGGACGAAAGAAAAGAAATAGAAGATATCTACAAAGCTAAGGGTTTTACAGGAAAAGATCTTGAAATGATTGTAGATAAAATTACTTCTGATAAAAAAGTCTGGTTAGATACTATGCTTACTGAGGAATTAAATTTGAATTTGGAAATTCTTGGCCATCCAATAAAAAGTGCACTTCGAATGTTTGGTGCATTTTTAGTTGGAGGAATCTTGCCAATAATTCCATTTTTCTTTAGTTCAGGAATTACTCCTCTTTTTATTGCAATAGGGATTAGTCTTACTGCCTCGTTCGTAGTTGGTGCAGTAAAATCAAGAATGGCAAATACAAGTTTGATTAAAGGAGGAATAGAGATGGCAGGTTTGGGAACTGGTATTGCATTAATTGGATATGGAGTTGGTAGTGAATTAGCTAGTATCGGAATTGTTAATGTCTAGTTCTTTTCATATTAACCCTGTTAGCAATACTTGCTGCCATAGCGCCTGCACCTATCCCGTTATCTATATTCACAACTGCTAATCCTAAGGAACAACTTTGTAACATTGAAGCTAATGCAGCAATTCCCTTTTCTCCATAACCATATCCAACAGATGTTGGTACTCCAATTACAGGTACATTAACTGATGAGGAGACAAGTGTTGCTAATGCCCCTTCCATGCCGGCAACTACAATTATTGAATCAACTTCTTTTTTGATAAATTCCTTGAGAACCGGTATTACTCTATGTAAGCCTGCTACGCCAACGTCGTAACTACTAATACATTGACAATTCATTGCTTCGCACATGAGTCTAGCTTCTTCGGCCACGCCTATATCAGAAGTGCCGGCAGTTAAAATTCCAACCTTTCCTTTGTTTTTTTTCAATAGTTTTTTGTAAATTAGAATTGACGTTGAATTTTTTCCAATTTTAGTTTTTAATTTGCTTTTCTTGGAAAATTCTAAGATTTTATTATAATCATTTTTTTTTAATCTTGAAACAAGTATTGAATTAGATTTTTTTAAAACTCTTTGGATAATTTTTTTTATTTCACTATATTGTTTTTGTTCTGCAAATATTACTTCGGGTATGCCACGTCTATACTTCCTTCCAGTATCAATTTTTGCAAAATCTTCTATTTTTTCAAGAGAATAAAGTGATAATAACTTACGTGCATTGGGAACAGTCATTTTCCCAGACTTTAATGAATTAAGAATTTCATCTAATTCCAATATTATTCGTTTGATATAATTCAGTTAAAAATCTAATCAGATATTTAAATTTGAAATGGCGTTTTTCACACTATCTGCTGATTTTTGAAGGCTATTTTTTTCTTCATCGTTTAATTCTAACTCAATTATTTTTTCAACACCGTTTTTACCAATCACTGCAGGAACTCCCATAGTAATGTCTGAAAATCCATATTCACCATCTAGCGCTGTTGCTACTGGGATTACCTTTTTTTGATCTCTTACAACAGCTTCTATAATAGTAGAAATCGCATTACCAGGTGCATGTATAGTAGCACCTTTTTGTTCAATTACTTTTGCAGCAACCTGTCTAGTATCTCGTACTAACGCATCGAGTTTATCTTTTGTAAGAAGTGAAGTTAATGGGATTCCAGACACAGATGAAAATCTTGTTAATGGTAACATATTTTCTCCATGTTCTCCTATTACTAAGGCACGAATTGAACTTCGTGAATGTCTAGTTGCTTCATGAATAAATTGAATGAATCTTGAAAGGTCTAACATATTTCCCATGCCAAATATTCTATTTCTTTTAAAACCTGAAACTTTGTATGCCACGTGAGCCATAGGATCAAGAGGATTTGTAACTGGAATTATCATGGAATCTTTAGCATATTTTTTTATATTCTCTACAACATCTTTCACAATGCCTGTATTGATTTTCAATAGATCCATTCTAGTCATTCCTGGTTTTCTTCCAGAACCCGCTACAACTACAACAATCTTTGAATCTTTCATCTCTGAATAATCGTTTGAACCTCGTACTTCAACATCTATTCCTTTTTCCGATAGCATGTGATTCAAATCCATTGCTTCTCCTTGCGGTAAACCTTTGACAATATCTAGTAAAAGAATTTGATCATCTAATTTCTTTAATGCTGTAAAAAGGGCTGCAGCAGCACCCACTTTTCCTGAACCGATAATAGTAATCATGCCATGCGGTCTTCATACTCAATAATTAAATCTAGTGGATTTTAAATTCTTTTCAACAGAATTTATATTCATTTTATTGATCTGAAAATTGTGGTAATTGTAATTGATTCTCAGATTGCAGGAATATCTGGAGACATGTTACTTTCTGCCTTGGTGGATTTAGGTGCAAACAAATCAAAAATTATCAGGGCAATTAAAATAGCTGAGAATCAACTAAGCGATTCAACTATTAAAAATATTGATTTTGGCAAAGTAAAAAAATATGGAATCGAAGCAACTGAATTAATTCTTGATATTGATGACAAAACTCATGAACGTAAAGGAATTGAAATTCAAAAATGCATTGAAAATTCATTAGATGAAATTGGTCTTTCAGAAAAGGCAAAAACATTTGCTAAAGCAAGCATTGAAACTCTAATAAAGGCTGAATCAAAGATTCATGGATCTCCACTCTCATCAGTTCATTTTCATGAAGCATCTAGCATTGATACTGTAATTGATATTATAGGAACTGCCACTGCAATCGATGATTTAAAATTATTTGAAGATGAATTTGTATCAACTCCTGTGGCAGTGGGTGGTGGAACTTTAACATTCTCTCATGGAACAACTTCTAATCCAGCTAGTGCAATTTTAGAAATTTTGAAAAATTCAGGAATAATTATTTCAGGAGGTCAGGTAAAGGAAGAATTGACTACTCCCACAGGTGCAAGTATGTTAGCTAGTCTAACCAAAACATGTTTTGATTTTTATCCAAAAATGAAAGTAAAATCTATAGGATATGGAGCAGGCAAGAAAAACTTTGATGGATTTTCAAATGTTTTAAAAATTATTCAAGGTGAAAAAACCAAGGATTTTCAACACGATATGGTTCAAGTCTTAGAAACAAATGTAGATGATGTATCTGGTGAAGTGCTAGGAAATTTAATTGAAAAAATAATGGCTTATGGGGCCAAAGATGTTACCATTACTTCAGCAATTACGAAAAAAGGACGACCAACCAATCTTGTTTCGGTTATTTGTGATTCTGAATCAATGAACGCAATACTTGAATTATTGGTTTCAGAAACAGGGACTCTTGGAGTTCGAGTTCGTACTTCCGAAAGATACACTGTACCTAGAATGATTGAAAAAATATCTATCACTATTCAAGATTCAATTTTTCAGGTAACCTGTAAAATTGTCTATGATGGAGTCTCAATAAAAAATTTCAAAGTAGAATCTGATGATATTAAATTAATTTCAAATACAATTAACCAGTCATTCAAAAAAACTGAGGAATTAATTCGAACAGCGATTAAGGAAAAACTAGGCCTAAAATGACAAAACTAGACGAACTCATCAATTGGTTTAATGGAAAAGATAGAGTCTTGGTAGCCCTTTCTGGTGGAGTAGATAGTGCATTGGTTGCATATGCTGCATTTCAAAATTTAGGAAATTCAGCTAAGGCTGTTACTGCTGATTACAAAACTCTTTCGCGGGATGAATTAAGTTCTGCACAAAGAGTTTGTTCTGAAATAGGAATTAAACAAATTGTAATTAATTATAATGAATTAGAAAATGAAAATTTTGTTCAAAATGACAAAAACCGATGTTTCTATTGTAGAGATGAATTAGCAAAAAGTCTTTTTGAACTTGCAAAGAAACTTGGTACAAATACCATTGTAGATGGAACCCAGTTAGATGATTTGGACGATTACAGACCAGGCATTGATGCACTCAAATCCAATGGAATTCAAAGTCCCCTAGTAGAAACGGGATTTACAAAAAAACAGGTACGAGATGAAGCTAAAAGAATTAATCTATCAGTTTTTGATAGACCATCTAATTCCTGTTTGGCATCTCGTATCCCTTGGGGGCAGAGAATAAGTGCTGAGAGACTAACCAGGATTGAAGTCGGAGAGTCAATTGTAAAACAAACGCTTGGTGCAAATCAGGTTAGGGTAAGAGATTTAGACGGAATAGCGAAAATTGAAGTTGGTAAAAATGAATTGGAACTATTTTCTGATAAATTGAAAATGGATGAAATTATTTTAAAATTAGAACAAATTGGTTTCAAATCTGTGATTATTGATCCAGAAGGATACAAATCTGGGAAAATCAACGTTATAGCTGATTGATCTATCTAGATAACGCAGCTTCAACACCTGTTCACGAACAGGTTCTTCATGAGATGATTCCTTTTTTCCAAGATCAATTTGGAAATCCATCATCAATTCATAGATATGGAAGATTCGCCCAAAGAGCAATTCAAAATGCAAGAAAACAAATCGCCCATTTGATAAATTCTGAACCAAATGAAATTCTCCTCACCTCTGGTGGGACAGAATCTAACAATACTGCTCTCTTTGGATTAGCTCACGCAGCAAAAGGAAATCACATAGTTACCTCATCTATTGAACATGAAGCAATTTTAGAACCGTGTAAGAAACTGGAAAAAGAAGGATTTGAAATTACATATATTCCTGTAGATAATTCAGGCTTAGTTAATTCAAAAGATATTGAAAAATCGATCACACCTAAAACTTGTCTAGTAAGTATTATGTTTGCAAATAATGAGGTGGGAACAATACAACCAATTCAAGAGATTTCTAAAATATGTCATGATAAGCAGATAGTTTTCCATACTGATGCAGTTCAAGCAGTTGGCAAAGTCAAGATAGATGTCAAAGAATTGGGTATTGATATGTTATCGATATCATCCCACAAAATTAATGGACCAAAAGGAGTAGGAGCTCTTTACATAAAAAAAGGGATTGAAATTAGTCCTTTCATTTTTGGGGGTGGACAGGAAAACGGCATGAGATCAGGAACCGAAAATGTAGCAAGTATTGTTGGATTTGGCAAAGCATGCCAACTTGCTCAAGAGAATATGAAGCAAAATATTTTCCACCTACAAAATATTAGAAATAATTTAATCGCAAAAGTAATGAATGAGATACCTTTGGTAACGCTAAATGGCCATTCCGACCAAAGAATAGCTAACAATGCACACTTTACATTCCTTGGTGTAAATGGAGAAGACCTTATTATCAAACTAGATGAAAATGGAATTGCTGCATCAACAGGTTCTGCTTGTTCTGTCAGAGTGCAAAAGGAATCTCACGTTCTAAAGGCAATGGGATTTTCTCATGATCAAATTGCGGGTTCACTACGTTTGACAGTTGGCCTATCAAACACTGATTCAGAAATTGAAAAAACTGTTGAAATATTAAAAAAAGTAGTAAAAGAACTTCGAGCATTTTCTCCTCTTAAAGAAAAGTATGGCTTTTAGAAATTTGTGTTAGTAGGCTTTTGTAATTGGTATTCGGTATTTTGATGATAGAAGTATTATTGAGACAATCCCTACTATTAGAATCAACGTAGCAATACTTCCAAATTCCGGAACCACAAAAGTTCCAATAATCTCAATATCTGAATCTCCTTCTTCAAACTCAATTGTAATTGTCCTTGAATCTACATCCGTGGCAATTTCCTTGTATGGAACTTCTACTCCATCAATTAGAATAATAAAACTATCATCCGTACTATCATTTTTTTTTGCATCTATTGACTCGCGAGGTAAATCTAATGTGATGGAACCATCATCTTCAGTCTCTATAATGGCAATTAAAGCAAAAATCTCTGGATCAATTATCATATTTTTTACGGTTGCCCCTCTTACAGTATAATGTACATCAAAAGTTCCATAACTTCCTGCATTGACCTCAAAAATATCCGTTGTCTCTATAACAGAAAGTTCAGTCCTGTATTCAAAATTTGTTTCAACCATATAATTAGCACCATAAGATGCTCTTATGATATATTTTCCATCTTTTTGCCATAGCGGTCCCTTTGCAAGCATAGTATGTGTAAATTTTCCATCTTGTGCAACAGTGATTTGTGCAATATCAACTAAATTACCTTCATGAAAAACTTGTAATGTCACTGGGGTATCTAATATAACAGCTGTAACATTTCCGGAAATAACAATTGTATCTCCTTCTTCATAAGAATTTTCAGAAGTTGTGACTGAAAGTAATTCATTAGTTTGTGCAAATACTGAAAATGTAGATAAAGCCAATATCATACTAGCTAAAAATACAATAATGTATTGTTTCATAAAAGAATAAAATATCAATTGTATATTTCTTTTACTATTTAATCGTGAATTTAAAATAAAAAATGAAAAAAGATGAAGATCTTAGTATTTTGGTAATACATTCAACCTTGTTTTTGAAGATACGGCAATTATTGATATAATTGCGACTGCGAGAATTAATGCTGCAATAGCGCCAAACTCTGGTATTGCGAAGGTACCAATGATTTCTATCTCTTCTGCTCCGTTAGGGAACATAATTGTAACTGTTCTTGTAGTAGCTGTAACAGATTCTTCTGAGTCTACCTCTTCTCCATCCACTAGGACAAAGAGCGGGTCAGTACTTGATTTTGTATCTAGTACATTTCTTGGAATTTCAAGTGTTAGCATTCCATCACTACTTGTGTCGATGTTAATTGTCATTGAGGTTGTCGCCGGATTGATTCTTGCACCAGTTACTGTTGCACCAGAAATACTGTAGGGTATGCAATAATTTTCTGCACCTACTCTTGCAGTTAATTCACCTGGGGCACATTTGACGCCAATAACAGATGCTCCAGTTAGTTGGACTAAAGCTTTATTGTTAATTTGTTGGCTTCCATATGTTACTTTGATAGTATAGGTACCGTCGTATTTCCATGAATCTCCTGCAGTACTTAGCGTTGTCTTATATTTTCCATCGCTGCCGATTTTAAGTTGATCAACTGCAACTATGTTATTGAATGGTGATGGACCAATCACTGTTAGTCCAATCTCTGTTCCAAGCCTTATGTTAGCTACGCTTCCTTCAATAGTGATAGTTGACTTGTGATCATATACAGCTTTATCGGTCCAAACCCTGATGGGTATATCTAATTGTGCAGCTTGTTCTCTTTTCATTTCAGAGGCTGGATCAGGACAATCTGGACAAGCCTCTTCATCATAGTATCCTTGAGCAAATACTGCTGAAGTAGATGTTGCTAATACTGCGGCTATAATGGCTATTGCCACATACGACGTACGTGTATTCATCTTATTTGCGGTTGAGTAAATTGGCTATTTATGTATATTTAAAAAATGAAAAAAGATGAAGATCTAGTATTTTGGTAAAATGCTTAGTCTTGTCTTTGCCGATAGTGCAATTATGGATATGATCGCAATTGCCAGAATCAAGGCTGCAATTGTACCAAATTCTGGAACTACAAAAGTTCCAATAATCTCGATTTCTTCAGCTCCATCTGGGAATGCTATTGTTAAAGTCCTATCTGTACCAGTGGCCGTTTCCTCAAATTCTACCTCTTCACCGTCAATTAGAACGAAGAAATTATCATCTTGTCCGTTGATTTTTGCATCGATCAAAGCTCTAGGTAATGTAATCGTTAATACTCCATCACTTGTGGTTTTGATTGCAACAACCAATGAATTTGCTTCGTCATCTGGGGTTACGCTAAGTACGCTACCTCCAGTAATTTTATAGCTTAGCACAAAGTTAGTTCTGTCTACTCCTATTGTTCCTGTTGGCTTGGTAGTTGTACCATCTGACCCGCCAAACTCAAAGGCTGTCTCCGCTGTTCTAGATTGAGTGCCATATAGTACCTTTACAGTGTAGGTTCCCTTTGACTTCCATAGGCCACCACCAGCAAAGATTTCTGTACTAAAGGTCTTATCAGGACTAATATCAATCTGTTCAATTGTAACAAGATTGCCATTTGCCGCAAAAACTTGAAGACTTACTGGGGTTCCTGAAAGAAGATCTCTGACTTGACCAGAAATCACTACAGTATCACCATCATTATAAGACTCCTTATCAGTTGTGACAACAATTCCTGAAAGGTCAAGATCATCTGTTTGTGCAAAAGCATATCCTCCACCTATGCTGACAATAATAATTGCAAACAAAGTGAATGCTTTTAGATGAGTACTCATTGTCAATATCGGGCTTAATAATACTATTTAACTTTACGCAAAAAATTCTTGACTAAATCGGCGAATTATGGTCCAAATTTCAGATTAGATATATATTAACCCCACCGTGATTTTTTTTAGTTTGTGTAAATTATTGATGCTTACAGCTAATGTTGAACTTGGGGGTGTTGTTTTTGGCAACTAAGAGAAATCCAGTTCTGGTACCAGATCATGTTTATGTTCCAAAACATGAGATTATGACAATAAAAGAAGCAGAGGATATCTTAATAAAATTTAATTGCAAACCCACAGAATTACCATTGATTTTCGTTAATGATCCTGCAATAATAGGCCTTGGTGTAAAACCAGGAGATATGATCAAAATTACAAGAAAAAGTGCGACAGCTGGAGAGAGTATGTATTATAGATATGTGGTAGAAGTTTAATGGCAGATTCATCCAATAAACGCTGGCCAATTATTCATGACTTACTCAAAAGAGAAGGTATTGCACGTCAACACCTAAATTCTTTTGACGAATTTTTGGAAAGAGGATTACAAAGTATCATCAATGAAGTAGCTCAAATAGAAATCGAGAATGCAGAGTATCCATACAAAATCCAACTTGGAAAAATAAAGCTTCAACAACCAAGAATGATGGAACTTGATGGTTCCATTACTCACATTACTCCTGCAGAGGGCAGATTACGAAACGTCTCGTATTCTGCTCCTGTGATGATGGAAGCTAGTGTTGTTGAAGATGGAAAAATCCTAGAATCACGTTTTGTACACATCGGTGATATTCCAGTTATGGTAAGATCAAATGCATGTATTTTGAACAATTTTTCTACACAAAAGTTAATCGAACATGGTGAGGATCCACATGATCCTGGAGGTTATTTCATCATTAATGGTTCTGAAAGAGTTATTGTTGGCTTGGAAGATCTTTCATACAATAAAATAATTGTTGATAAAGAAACTGTTGGCGGAAATATTGTATTCAAAGCTAAAGTTTATTCATCAATTGTAGGCTATCGTGCAAAACTTGAATTAATGATGAAAGGTGATGGTCTAATAGTTGCAAGAATTCCTGGCTCACCTGTTGATATTCCAGTAGTTACATTAATCCGAGCTCTTGGATTAGAATCAGACAAAGAAATTGCAGCTGCAGTAACTCTTGTTGATGAAATTCAAGATGAACTTGAAGGCTCATTTGAAAAAGCCGGTGATGTTCCCACTCCAAAAGATGCTATCGTATACATTAGTAAGAGAATTGCACCTGGAATGTTAGAAGAATTTCAAATTAAAAGAGCAGAAACTTTGCTTGACTGGGGACTTTTACCTCATCTTGGAAAACATCCAGAAAACAGAAAAGAAAAAGCTCAATTTCTTGGTGAAGCTGCATGTAAACTTCTTGAATTAAAACTAGGTTGGATATACCCTGATGACAAAGATCACTATGGTAATAAAGTTATAAAATTTGCTGGACAAATGTTAGCCGACTTATTCAGAACAGCTTTTCGAAATTTGGTGAGAGACATGAAATATCAACTTGAAAGATCAGGGCAAAAAAGAGGAATAAATGCTGTGGCTGCAGCAATAAGACCTGGAATTGTTACAGATAAACTCAATAATGCAATTGCAACTGGAAATTGGGGAAGAGGAAGAGTAGGGGTTACGCAATTACTTGATAGAACCAATTACTTATCTACAATTAGTCATCTTAGAAGAGTTCAATCTCCTTTAAGTAGAACTCAACCCAACTTTGAAGCTAGAGATTTACACGCAACTCATTTTGGACGAATTTGTCCCAGCGAAACTCCGGAAGGCTCTAACTGTGGATTAGTAAAAAATTTGGCTCTTTCAGGAATTATTTCAGTCCATGTTCCATCAGAAGAAATTGTTGAAAAAATATTCGATTTAGGAACTGTACATTTTTCCGAAGGAAAAAATGATTTGAAACGCGATGGAGCTCGGGTATTTGTTGATGGGAAGCTGATTGGATATTATCGTGATGGTGAAAAATTAGCAGAATCATTACGTGAATTAAGAAGGAGTTCAAAGATTCACCCTCACATTGGAATTTCTTTCCATAAATCAGAAATTGAAAATGCCACCAAGAGGATATATGTAAATTGTAATGCTGGTCGGGTTTTACGTCCACTTATAATTATCAAGGAAAACAAATCTATGTTAACCCAAGATCTTATTGACAAAGTTTCAAAGAAATTACTGTCATGGAATGACCTTCTTCGAATGGGAGTGATTGAATTGATTGATGCTAATGAGGAAGAAAACTGTTTCATTGCTTTTGAAGAAAAGGAATCTAAAAAACATACTCATATGGAAATTTTCCCCTCTGCAATCCTCGGTGCAGGGGCCTCCATAATTCCATATCCTGAACATAATCAATCTCCTAGAAACACCTACGAATCAGCAATGGCAAAACAAAGCCTTGGATTTTCTACTCCAATGATGAATACTAGTACTTATGTAAGACAACACTTGATGCTTTATCCACAAACCCCAATTGTTACTACCAAAGCTATGGGACTGCTAGGTTTAGAGGAGAGACCTGCAGGGCAAAATTGTGTTGTTGCCGTATTGCCTTTTGACGGTTACAATATTGAAGATGCAATTGTTCTAAGTAAAGCGTCAGTTGATAGAGGCCTGGCTAGAACATTTTTCTATAGAATCTATGACGCTGAAGCCAAACAATATCCAGGAGGAATGCGTGATAATTTTGAAATACCAAATGCTGAAGATAACATTCGCGGTTACAAAGGCGAGAAAGCTTATCGCCTACTTGAAGAAGATGGAGTAATAGCTACTGAATCACCAGTTCTTGGTGGTGATATTCTAATTGGTAAATCTAGTCCTCCTAGATTTATGGAAGAATATAGAGAATTTGAAGTGAAAGGTCCATACCGACGTGATACATCAATTGGTGTTAGACCATCTGAAACCGGTGTAGTAGATACTGTAATTATGACTCAATCAAACGAAGGAGGAAAGATGTACAAAATTAGAGTTAGAGATATGAGAATTCCTGAAATTGGGGATAAATTTGCTTCACGACATGGACAAAAAGGAGTTTTGGGAATTTTAGCTAACAATGAAGATTTACCATACACTGCAGAAGGAATTTCTCCAGACATTCTAATCAATCCACATGCATTCCCATCCAGAATGACTGTTGGCATGTTTATGGAATCAATTACTGGAAAAGCCGCTGCTTTACGAGGAGAAAAATTTGATGGTTCTGCCTTTGTTGGAGAAAAAATGGATGAAGTCAAAAAAGTAATGGATGCTACTGGATTCAAATATTCTGGAAAAGAAATAATGTATGATGGTAGGACAGGCAAACCATTTCCAGTAGAAGTATTCATTGGTGTTGTGTATTACCAAAAACTTCACCACATGGTTGCAGATAAGATTCATGCAAGAGCAAGGGGTCAAGTTCAAATGTTAACCAAACAACCAACCGAAGGAAGAGCCAGAGGAGGAGGACTTAGATTTGGAGAAATGGAACGAGATTGTCTTATAGCTTACGGCGCATCCATGATTTTAAAAGATAGATTATTAGACGAATCTGATAAATCTGAAATTTACGTATGTGAAAGATGTGGTTTAGTTGCATATCATGACGTAAAACAGAGAAGATATGTTTGTAGAGTGTGTGGTGATAAGGCAAAAGTTTCATCTGTTTCAGTTGCGTATGCATTCAAATTATTACTCCAGGAAATGCAGAGTTTGAATATTGCTCCAAGACTTTTGATAAAGGAGAAGGTCTAATGTCACTTCAAACCATAAAATCAATTGATAGTATACGATTCTCAGTTTGGTCACCTACTGAAATTAGGAAATATTCTGTAGCTGAAATCACTGCTCCTGAAACATATGATGAAGATGGAATGTCCGTTCAGGGAGGATTGATGGATGGAAGACTAGGCACATTAGAACCTGGCCAAAAATGTCTTACCTGTGGAAATACCGCTGCTAGATGTCCTGGTCATTTTGGCCATATTGAATTAGCAGAGCCAGTTTTACACATTGCTTTCATTGACAATATTTACAAGCTTTTGCTTTCAACCTGTAGGTCCTGTTCAAGGTTGAGAATGTCACAGGAAGACCTTGATAAATTCGCAATAATTCGAAAACGAGAGGCAGCTTTTACAATAATTTCTCAAAAGCGAATTCCAGAACAAATTTTAGAAAAAGCAAAAAAAGCAAAAGAATGTCCTCATTGTGGTAAACCTCAATATGATCTAATTTTTACAAAACCTACAATTTTTATTGAAAAAACTGAAATCGGTGAAAATAGATTACTGCCAATTACAATTAGGGAGAGGTTTTCACAAATTATTAATGAAGATCTTAAACTCTTAGGTTATGATCCAGACACTGCAAGGCCAGAATGGTTCATTTTACAAGCTCTTCCAGTTCCTCCAGTAACCGTTAGACCATCAATCATTTTAGAAACGGGAATTAGGTCCGAAGATGATCTAACCCACAAAATGGTTGATATCATTAGAGTGAATCAAAGACTAAAGGAAAGTAAAGAAGCCGGAACTCCGCCACTTATTGTACAAGATCTGGTTGATTTGTTACAATATCATGCTACGACATATTTTGATAATGAGGTTTCAGGAATTCCACAAGCTCATCATCGTTCAGGAAGACCTCTAAAGACTTTAACTCAAAGATTGAAAGGAAAAGAAGGAAGATTCCGTGGTTCACTTTCTGGGAAAAGAGTTGACTTTTCAAGCAGAACAGTAATTTCCCCTGATCCTAATCTTGACTTGTCAGAAGTAGGCGTCCCTGAATCAGTTGCCATGAAACTTACTATCCCAGAAATAGTAACCGAGTGGAATATAGAACGAATGAAAAAAATTGTAATTAATGGCCCTAGCAAATTTCCTGGCGTTAACTACATTGTAAGACCAGACGGTGTAAAGATTAGATTAGATTTTGTTGAAGATCGTCAAACAATTGCTGATAATTTAGAAATTGGTTATTTGATTGAAAGGCATCTCGCAAATGGAGACATTGTTCTGTTTAACAGACAACCTTCTCTTCACCAAATGTCTATAATGGCTCATTATGTCAGAGTTTTACCAGGTAAAACATTTCGATTACATCCATCTGTCTGTCCACCATACAATGCAGACTTTGATGGCGATGAAATGAATTTACATGTACCACAAAGTGAAGAAGCAAGGTCAGAGGCAATTTTATTGATGAGAGTGCAAGACCAACTAATATCCCCTAGATACGGAGGTCCAATTATCGGTGCACTACGAGATTTTATTACTGGTGCTTATCTTCTTACCAAAGACGGTACTACACTTACTCCACAAGAATTTTCAAATTATGCTATGTTAGGTGGATATGAAGGTGATCTTCCAACTCCTGCAACTAAAGACAAGGATGGTCCTTTATACACAGGAAAACAGCTATTCTCACTCTTCCTTCCTGAAGACTTTAACTATGTTATGACCTCAAAATGGTCTAAGGGAACAAAAGGAATCCCAAAAGATGTTGTTATTAAGAAGGGTCAGCTTATCAGCGGAGTAATCGACAAATCATCAATTGGTGCAGAAGAGGCAGAAAGTGTTCTACATAGAATCGCAAAAGATTATGGGAATGCACAAGCAAAAAACTTCCTTAATTCGGTTTTGATTATAGTTAAGCAGTACATCACACATTATGGATTCAGCTATGGATATTCTGATCTTGAATTGCCTGAAAAAGTTAAACAAAAAATTCTAGATGACATAGAAACTAGCTACGAAAAGGTTTATGATCTCACAGAAGAAGCAAAAAAAGGAACTCTAAAACTTACTAGAGGACTTTCTCCAAAAGAGGCACTTGAGGCATACATTGTTAACGAATTATCCAAAGCTAGAGATGCTGCAGGAAGTATGGCCGATCAATCTTTTGATGAAACTAACGCTGGAAGAATCATGGCTACCACTGGAGCTAGAGGCTCATCACTAAATATTGGTCAGATGGCTGGGGCATTGGGTCAGCAATCAAGACGTGGAGAAAGACTGCTTACTGGATACAACAATCGAGCTCTACCACACTTCAAAGAACATGAAAATAATCCTGACTCTCATGGTTTTGTAAAATCAAACTACCGAGAGGGTTTGTCAGCAATAGAATTTTTCTTCCATGCTATGGGTGGAAGAGAAGGGCTAGTAGATACAGCTGTTAGAACTCAACAAAGTGGGTATATGCAGCGTCGGTTAATCAATGCTTTAGAACATATCAAATTAGAATATGATGGAACTGTAAGGGATCCTCACGGACACATCATGCAATTCTTGTATGGTGAGGATGGAATTGATGTTGCAAGAAGTGATCATGGAGAAGCATTTAACATTAACAGATTGATTGAATCACAAACAATAGTAGATACTGGTAAAAAATCTACAAAGGACGAAACAAGTGAGCTTGCTAAAAAATATACAAAAACTTACAATTCACGATTGAAAAATTTAGTAACAGAAGCGCTTCTAGATGCCAAAATAAGTAAAGAAGGAATTGAAAAAGTATGCAAGAAAGGACTTGACCTTTACAATAAAGCTAAAGTTGAACCAGGTCAAGCCGTAGGCATAGTTACTGCTCAATCAATAGGAGAACCAGGAACTCAGATGACTCTGCGAACATTTCACTTTGCAGGAATTAGAGAGCGAAACGTCACACTTGGACTACCAAGATTAATTGAGTTAGTAGATGCTAGAAAAAAACCGGTTACTCCAACTATGGACATCTATCTTGAAAAAGAATCAAAAACATCACGAGAAAAAGCAATTGAGGCTGCTAGAAATATTTTACAAACCAAAGTTAGTGCATTAATTTCTGAAAGTGAAACCGACTATTCTACTGAAATTAAACTACATTTGAATGCTAATAGATTGAAAGAGCGAGGATGTACAGTAGAAGATGTAGAAGCAGCACTTGAATCAAATAAAAAATTCAAAAGTGAAACAAATGGACTCACTATAACTCTAAAATTAGTAGATGAATCTGATGCGCCAACTGCTATTACCATTAGAAATAAGATTCTAAATACAACTGTAAAGGGAGTTCCAGATATTGGACGAGTTACAATTGTGCAAAAAGATAATGAATGGGTTATACAAACAACTGGTTCTAACCTTGCAAAGGTCTTAGAAGTTCCAGGAATAGATAAGAAAAATGTTAGAACCAACAATGTATTTGAAATTGCAGGTACGTTAGGAATTGAAGCTGCTAGAAATGCCTTGATAAATGAATTAAGTTCCACTCTTGAGGATCAAGGTTTGGAAGTTGATATTAGATACCTCATGCTAGTAGCTGATACAATGTGTTCTAAGGGATATATGCAACAGATTGGCAGACATGGAATTGCTGGTACAAAAGATAGTGTGTTAGCACGAGCTGCATTTGAGATTACAGTTCCAACAATCGCACATGCAGCACTTCAAGGTGAGATTGAACGCCTTAAGGGAATTACTGAAAATGTTATTGTAGGTAGCAATATTCCTATAGGAAGTGGTACGGTTGATCTTTACATGCAGATTTCAAAGAAAAACTAGCGATTTTAATAATTTTTATTTTAAAAATAGGGTATGAATTCTACACAATTATTAAATATTAATTTGAAAGGTGAGCTTTGTGATGGGGTCTAGAACAGAAATTTACCTATTCTCAATTTTAATATTACAAGCTTTAGCTATTCCCATTTTTGCTGAGGAAAATATCGACGATTCAAAGTCTGTGATGTTAGAAACTGATAAACCAGAATATCAAGTCGGAGAAATGATAATAATCTCAGGTTTTGTTGAGGAAAAAAAGATGCCTGTAGTTGCATTAAGAATATTTGATCCTTATGGAGGAATACTTTCTGCCCATCAATTAGAAATTGAATCTGATAACACCTTCTCAAAAACCATACTACTGGATTCGCCCTTCTATGATGATGAAGGAGATTATACAATTTCCGTGAATTATGGTAAGTTACAGGCAGAAACTAATTTCAAAATGGTATCTGTAGGCCAAGATGAATCTCTTGTTGAGGATGATTCTCAGACTTTATTTCCTGAAATAATCGTGATGTTTACAGATAAAGAGGTCTATCAAGACGGTGATACGGTAACAATCTATGGACTAGTTTCTGAAAAAGATGAAGAATCGGTATTGGTAGGCATTTATGATCCGTTTGGCACACCTGCAGGATTTTATTTTGGTAATGTAGATTCTAATCTGGAATTCAAAGTCTCTTTTCTAGTCAAAGCCGGTGTTAATTTTAAGACAGAAGGAACTTACTCAATTTCAGCGTTTTATGGTGATTCAGAAGAAGTAGTAAACTTCGAGTTTGTTAAACAAAATAAAAATCAAACTCCAATTGAAGAGAAAAAAACAAGTGATGACATTAAATCTTCTAAACCAAATGAAAAAATTACTGAAGATAAAAATGATGAACCTGCTTTATCAAATAATAATATAAAAAATCCTCCCACAAATCCTTCAAAGAATTTATCAGTTGAAGATATCGAACTTGGTCTTATGCTCAATCAAATTAACTTAAAATGTGATAGAAACGAATTCGTTGACACAATTTCATATTATGATGGCATGGGTCCTGCACTAATTCGTCTTTGTAGATATAGCGACGCTATCTTTTATTATGATCAATCACTTCTCAAAGAACCAAATAATGTTGATATTCTAACAAACAAGGGGTCAGCTCTGGCAAAAATGGGGTTATATGAAGAGGCAATAAAATATTATAATTCAGCTCTTGCCGTTAATCCTACCAACTATTTTACGTTAAATAATAAAGCCAATGCATTGGCAAACTTGGGAAACTTTCAAGAGGCATTTTCATTATACAAAAAAGCACTTGATGTTGGTGGTGATAATCCAATAGTCCTGCAAAACCTTGAAAAAGCTCTAGATAAATCAATTACTTTACAAATAAAAAATGAACCAATTATTTTAAAAAATGATACACAGCCTCAAGATTCAATAATGGAATCAGAAAAAAATTTGATTAAAACAAGTAATCAACAAACAGAAAACATCTTTGAACAACTAGGAAGTATTTTATCTTCAATTGGAAATTCCATTTTTAGTTTTCTTTCTTGATAAATCAAATTTTTCCTTAACGAAAATCAATATTACTAAGGATAGTTCTCAACTTTGAGCTTCAATAAATCTATAAAGGTCTCAAATTGATAGAAAAATACTTAGTACGATGAGAAAAATACTGGAAAAAACATTAAAAGATGCTATGAACGAAAAAACGAGTATTCTGGGAAGTAAACAAGTACTGAATTCAATAAAAAATTCTAAATTAGTTATTCTCTCTCAGTCAGCACCAAAAAAATTAGCTGACAAAATTCTTGAAAATACAAAAAAAGAAAAAATCTCGACACTACATTTTGAAGGCTCTTCAGTTGCTTTAGGAAGGCTATGTGGATTACAATTTAGAGTCACAACAATTTCGCTCACTTCTTTGAGTGACGCAAACATCACATCAATTATGAAAGAATCTGAAACAGAACAATGATGATAACAAACCCAAACTTTTCTTATGAAAGTTTAAATGAGAGCGAGATGGCTTCGTGTCATAAATAGGAATCTCAATGCCACAGTCAATCAAACTATCAACTGATCAAATGCGTCTTATGTCTTTGTTTCAAAATGTAACAGGGGCTACAGCAAGAGATTGTGTTGAAGATGAAAAACAAGATAGAGTTATTTTTGTTGTTAATGAAGGAAAAATGGGTCTAGCAATCGGCAAAGGTGGTTGCCATATTAAAAATCTCCAAAATATTGTTAAACGAAATGTTGAACTTGTAGAATATTCAGATGATCCTACAAAGTTTCTAAAGAATATCCTTAATTCAAAATTAGTGTCAGAAGTTAAAATGAATAAAAGAGATGATGGTAGTTTACAGGCAATAGTTATAGTTGATCCAAAAAAGAAAGGTATTGTTGTTGGCCGAGAGGGGCGTAATGCTGAAAAAGCACGACTCTTGGCAAAAAGATATTTTGAAATATCAAGTGTCTTAATAAATAGCCCAGAAAGAACAATGGAGTGGTAAAATTATGGCAAAATCTCCTCTTGGTCTGTTTGCTGGAAGAGTTTTAAAAGCAAAAAAGAAAAGACAACGTTGGTCTATTGCTACTTTTAAAAGAAGAAAGCTTGGTTTAGATAAAAAAGCTAATCCATTTGGAGGTTCTCCTCAGGCTAGAGGAATTGTTTTAGAAAAGGTAGGAATAGAAGCTAAACAGCCAAACTCTGCTGTTAGAAAATGTGTTAGAGTCCAATTAATCAAAAATGGAAAAACAGTTACTGCATTTCTTCCACGAGACGGAGCAATGAATTTTATAGATGAACACGATGAAGTGACTCTTGAAGGAATGGGGGCAACCCAAGGTGGTGCTATGGGAGATATCCCAGGTGTCAGATTCAAAGTATTCAAAGTAAATGATACATCACTACGAGAACTAGTTCGTGGTAGGAAAGAAAAACCGAGGAGATAATTTTGGAACAAACACAGAATTTACTTTTATTTAGAAAATGGGATATATCAAATATTGAGATACAAGATCTTGGTCTGAAAAATGCAATTTCTCTAAAAAAAATAATAATACCTATGACCTTTGGTCGTTCTGCTCTCAAACGATTTAACAAAGCAGAAGTTAACATTGTAGAAAGATTAGTTAACAAACTAATGCATTTTGGAAAAAAATATGCCAAAAATACCGGTAGAATGGGAGGAAAGAAAACTCGCAGTATCAATACGGTAAAGACTGCCTTTGAAATCATTCATCTTAAAACCGGTAAAAATCCAGTTGAGGTTTTGGTAAGGGCAGTAGAAAACTCTGCACCAAATGAAGACACTACTAGAATAGTATACGGTGGTACCGTTTATCACGTTTCAGTAGATGTAGCTCCTATTAGACGAGTTGACATGGCATTACGATTCATTGCAGAAGGTGTTCGGGATGCCGCATTTTCAAATCCCAAAGCAATTGAGGAATTTTTAGCTGAGCATCTAATTAGTTCCTCAGAAAATGATCCTAATGCTCCCTCTATTAAGAAAAAACACGAACTTGAAAGAGTAGCGCAAGCATCCAGATAATTAATCAAAATTTTACAAGTAGCCCGAGGCAGATTCGAACTGCCGTCCCCGCGTATCCACTCATATGATCCAGAGCGCGGAATCCTTAACCTTGAATTAATTTGGCCACTAGACTATCGGGCTACCAAAGACGGTTTGCATAATGTTAGAATATAATTATTTGGTATATCTAATTTCAAAAGTATTAACTACTCATACTAACTTCATGTATCGCTGTTGCATAATCACAATCCGCTTTTAATCTCATATATGCAATGAGTCTAAAATGAATAGAATAAAGATCATTTTCTTTGATAATAATTCCTTTTTGCAAAAGTGATACCAAACCCCTAGATGTTGTAGAAATCTCAACATCCTTGTTTTTACAAACTTCATCTCGTTTTTTTTGGTATTGTTTTAATGTAAATGAAACATCGTTGACTTCTAATATTAATGGCCATACAATTTCATGCCACACAAATCTCCTGTTTTCAGTAGCAGATGCGTATTTGCCCTTATCTCTCAACATTAATAACAACTTTAGATGTGGTTATAATTGAATAGTTGTCTCAAAAAGAAATTGAAGAATCTCTGACCCTTTTGGAAAAAGATTGGGAGATAGATCCTGTACTTCGTGATTTTGTTTTAGGAAACTGTTCTGATATTGCAGATCATACTGTAAAAGTCAAGGATGTGATATTTCATATTCCATTTTTAATAAATGAAAAAAAATTTGTCTTGTGGAAATGTTACTGGCCTGATTGTCATAATTGTTGTGATAGACAAGGCAGACTTCCTTTGACTTCTGAAGATTTGATTACCATAGGTAAGGGATTAAAGTACGAACAAATCTCTGATTTTATAAAAAAAGAAACCCTAGTTGCTTCTTGGAATGAAAAAGGACCCGCAGGAGATACAACTTCTATGACTACAATTAATCTGAAACGAAAAGAAAACGAAACAGAATCTGATGATGGAACACATATTTCATGTAGATTCCTAGATGACAAAGGTGGATGCAGCATGCATCCCGCCAGACCTGGCGTTTGTTATCTTTATCCATTTTCTACCTGGCTACAAAACGAAAAAGGCACTGCTCGTGTGCATGCAACATTTCAATTTACTGGAGATTGTCCTGGATTTTATCTTGCAGATTCTATAGATCAGATGAAGGAGATTTTAGATGACTATTCTAAAATTATTTATGATTACAATATGAAATCTGCTAGAACTATACGTGAAGGTTTTGGTTCAGTTAACTTTGGTTAATTCTTCTTTAGAACAACATAGATTGAATCATCTTTTTCCATTTCAGTAAAGGCTTTTATCTCCATAACATCAAAATTATTTCCAATTATTTTCTTTAATACATCAATTTCATAATACATAAAGAGCAGTCCTCTCTTTTTTTCAACTTTATCTCCCTTCCAAAAACAATGAAAGACAATTCCATTTTGGTTTAGTACCTCTTTTTGTCTGGCAAAAGATTTTTTGAGCTCTGTTTTTGTTAAATGATGTAGTACTTTGTTAGAATAGATACAATCAAATTTTCTATCTATAGGAATGGTTACTGCGTCAAGCTGGAGCAAATCTGCGTTTTTGTTATTTTTTTTGTATCTATCTAGAAAAACTTGCGAACTATCAGAACCTGTAACTATGTAAGTTTTCTTGAGAATGTCAAAATCTCTCCCAGGACCAATTCCAAGCTCAAGCAATGTGGATTTTTCAGGCAGATATTTTTTTAAAATCTTGATTAGTTTTGTGCCATCCCAGTCTTCTGACCTCTTGATGTATTCTTTTATGCCTTTTTTTGTATTATAGTATCCCATTTTGCAAAAAATTATGCTTTTGCGACCTTCAATAGATCACGCATATGAATTTCCATTCCAAACCTTTTTTCGTTCTTTTTCATGTAACGGAAAATAGCTAGGACATCAGCTAGTGATTTTATGATAGAGAAGTTTTTGTGGATCTTTTTTCTAACAAACTTGAATACCTTGCCGTAAATCTTATAGTAATCGTCTACTGCTTTTTCATATTTTTTTGGATCGTTCATGTGCTCAAGAAAGATATCTGCACAAATCATACTTGGGATGA
>Ga0209324_10000607_pt1 | contig 25164 bp, 27 predicted proteins | sample Rifsed19ft3_FD_184015 | JGI IMG/M metagenome (GOLD analysis project Ga0209324, IMG submission 184015) | Soil microbial communities from Rifle, Colorado, USA - sediment 19ft 3 (version 2) | ecosystem: Environmental > Terrestrial > Deep subsurface > Rock core/Sediment | place: Rifle, Colorado...
GGGAATCCGCTGCCGAGCGTGCCGATCACGGCACAGCGCTTCGGTGGTTGATCAAGGGCCTGCGCGAGCAGTTGCGTGCAAGTTGTCTTGCCGTTGGTGCCAGTAACACCGACCACCACCAGCCGGCGCGAGGGCGAACCATAAAAGCGGTCCGCGATGAGGCCGATTTTCCGGCGCAGGCCGGATATACCAAACGCCGGCACCGGCGCTCCGCGCAAGGCATAACCGTCATCCGTTTCGTAGACAACGGCACAGGCACCCGAAGCCACGGCATCGCCGATGAAATCGCGCCCGTCCGCCACCATGCCCGGTGCCGCCAGAAACAGATCACCCGGCTGCACGCGCCGGCTGTCCGTTTGCAGGCCGCGCACCTCGCGATTGGCCACGCCCGGCACACGTGCCATGCCTTCGAGCAATTCACGCAACTCAATCGTTTTGGGTGTCATTCCGCCACCTGCCCGCTTTTCACCGTCATAAGGCGCGTTTCCTTGCGCGGCGCGTCGGGCGGAATATCGAGCAGCCGCAATGCGCCGGCCATCACGTGACCGAAGACGGGGGCCGCCACTTCGCCACCGTAATAAGCGCCGCGCGCCGGCTCGTCCACCGTTATCACCATCACCAGGCGCGGCGAGTTGACAGGTGCGAACCCGGCGAACCATGCGACGTATTTGTCCTCGGAATATCCGTCTGGCGTAAGCTTGCGCACCGTGCCGGTCTTGCCGGCCACGCGGTAATCCGCCACCTGCGCGGCTTTGCCAGTACCGGCATCGCTCACAGCCAGCTCCAGCATGGACTGAAGGCGGCGCGCAGTTTTGCTGGACATGATGTGCTCGCCCTGCGGTATGGTTTCCGAATGTTGTAGCGTCAGCGGCAGCGCCATTCCGTCATTCGCGAGAGCGAGATAGGCGCGCGCGAGTTGCAGCGGCGTGACGGAAATTCCGTAGCCAAAGGAAATGCTCGCCTGCTCGACCGGGACCCAGCTTGAGTAGGGATTGAGAAGTCCCGCCACTTCGCCCGGAAGTTGCACGCCGGTAGGTTGTCCGAATCCGGCGTGGCGCAACATCTCCCACATGCTCTTCTTGTTCAGCGCCAGTGCAATTTTGGAAACGCCGACGTTGCTCGATTTCTCGATGACACCCGCGACTGTCAGCACACCATGGTTGTGAACATCGCGGAACGTGCGGTCACCGACTTGCAACACGCCCGGCGTGGTGTCGATGATGCTGCCGGGCGAATACTTTCCGCTCTCCAATGCGCACGCGATGGTGAAAGGCTTGAGAGTGGAACCCGGCTCGAAGAGATCCGTGACGGCGCGATTACGAAACATGCCGCTGCGCAGGCCGGCGCGGTTATTGGGATTGAAGTCCGGCTCGTTGACCAGCGCCAGCACCTCGCCGGTGCGCGCATCCAGCACGACGGCGCTGCCGGCGCGCGCGCCATGCTCGAAAACGGCCGCCTTGAGCTCGCGATAGGCGAGATACTGAATGCGCCGGTCAATGGAAAGCACCAGGTCCCGGCCCGGCTTGGGCAGCACCACGCTCTCGGCGACCTCCACGGCGTTGCCTTGCAGATCGCGCAACAGGCGCTTGGTGCCGGGCACGGCGCGCAACGAGGCGTCGTAAGCGAGCTCGACGCCCTCCTGACCCTGATCGTCGATATTGGTAAATCCGACCACGTGACCGGCAACGGAACCGAGCGGGTAGTAGCGGCGATATTCGCGCTGCAGCGCGACGCCGGGAATTTTGAGCGCCATCACGCGCTCGGAAAGCTCCGGCGGCACGTGCCGCTTGAGATACATGAACTCACGGCCCTCATGCCGGCGCAGAAGCTGCGTGAGTTCGCGCGGGCTCATCTCCAGCAGCGCCGCCAGCCGCGGCCATTTCCGGCGTTCCTCCGCGAGGGTCGGCGGATGTGCCCACACCGAATCCACCGGCGTGCTGACGGCGAGCGGCGAACCGTGACGGTCGAGGATCATGCCCCGGTGTGAGTTGTCCTTGACCAGGCGCGTATGGCGCTGATTGCCCTGGCTTTGCAGAAAATCGGAATTGAGCACCTGCAGGTACACGGCGCGCGCCGCCAGCAGGACAAGCCCGCTCAGAAAAAACAGCAAAACAATGGCGTTGCGCACCGGATGGCGGGTTTTGGCGTGGCGGCTCATAACGCGGAATCCGGCTTCACCCGCACGGCATGGATGTTCGCCGCGTCGGGTGTGTTCATGTCAAGGCGGCTGCGCGCCATGAGCTCGATGCGACGGTGCTGCGACCACGCGCCTTCCTCGAGCAGCAGCTTTCCCCACTCGACATTCAGTGCGTCCCGCTCCGCCTGGTGCGTTTGCAGTTGCGCAAACAGCTGGCGGCTTTCATGCCGTGTCTGCACCACAGCGATTGAAACCACGATCACTGTGGCAAACAAGAAGATCAGGCGCCTAGGCATGTATCCCATCCTCGGCTGTGCGCTCAGCCACACGCAGCACGGCGCTGCGGGCGCGCGGGTTGCGGCTTATTTCTGCCTCGCTGGCCCGGGTCGCCTTGCCGACGATTTTCAGGCGCGCGCGAAATTGATCATGGCGCACCGGCAGTTCAGGCGGCAGTTCCCGGCCTTTGGCTTCCACGCGCAGAAAATGCTTCACAACCCGGTCTTCGAGTGAATGAAAACTGATCACCGCCAATCGCCCACCGGCGGTCAGCGCTTTCACTGCTTGCGGGAGCGCCTCGGTCAATTCTTCGAGTTCACGGTTGATATGAATGCGGATGGCCTGGAATGTGCGCGTGGCCGGATCCTTGCTCTTCTCGCGCGCAGGCACGGCGCGCGCGACGATCTCGGCCAGACGGCGCGTGGTGGCAATGGGTTCGATGGAACGTTCACGCAGGATCGCACGTGCAATGCGTTTGGCGAACCGCTCCTCGCCGTAGTCGCGCAGGACGCGCACGATTTCATTTTCCTCCGCCCGGTTGATCCATTCCGCGGCGGATTCGCCGGCACGCGGGTCCATGCGCATGTCGAGCGGTCCTTCGGCACGAAAGCTGAAACCGCGAAGGGTATCCTCGATCTGGGGCGAAGAGACGCCGAGATCGAAAAGAATGCCATTGATGCCACCGGCAAGGCCCTGACTTTCAATCGCCTGTCCCAGCATCGAGTACGGTCCCTGGTGGATTTGCACGCGCGCGTCGTTGCCAAATCGACGGCGCGCGTCTTCGCAGGCGTGCGGATCCCGGTCAAACGCCAGCAGCCGTCCCCGCTCGCCGATTTTTTTCAAAATTTCCTGCGCGTGCCCGCCTCGTCCATAAGTGGCATCCACATACACTCCGTCTTCCTTCACCTGTAGAGCCTGCAATGCCTCCTCCAGCAGTACCGGAACATGGTGATATCCATTCACGCTTTCTTTCTAAAGCGAGAGCGATTCGAGATCGGGCGGCAGCTTGTCATCGCCTTCCTGGCCTTCGCCCTCGAGCCATTCGCTGCGACGCGCGTTCCATGTGCCGTCGTCCCAGATTTCGAATTTGTTTCCCTGGCCGATCAGCACGACTTCCTTGTTCAGCCCCGAGAATTCACGCAACGGCGGCGCCAGCAGAATGCGGCCGTTGCCATCCATTTCGCATTCGGTGGCGTGACCGACCAGCATGCGCTGCAACTTGCGCGTCTGCTTGTTGAAGCTCGAGAGCTTCATGATCTTGCGCTCGATCTCTTCCCACTCCGGCTGCGGATACAACAGCAGGCAGCGATCGCTATCGAGGGCATTGATGGTGAGTACCATCTGGCCGCTGCACGCGCGCGCCAGCTGATCGCGATAGCGCGTCGGGATGGCCATGCGGCCTTTGCTGTCGAGCGACAATGTGTTGACACCGCGAAACATTTTCCCCCGCTATTTCCCGCTTCAGTCCACAAAAAACCACATTTATCCACTTAGTGACACTATAGATAGCGGTGCTAAGCAGTGTCAAGACAAAACTGTCTTTTTTTAAAGATTTCTTCTTTGCAGGACAGTGAGTTAGTAACAAAAGATGAATCTTTAAGGGATGAATGAACAACGGCATGCTTTTAGGAGCAAATGCGATAGCATTTGTCGGTGAAAGTGAGACTAAAAACTATAGGAAAAACAAAAAATTAAATGACCAACTTAATGTAAAAAAAGGAGTTGGCCGGTAAGCCGGGTTCTGTCGTGGACAGCCATTCATCTGGGACGCCTGTCGCCAAGCGCCTCATGCGGCCTACCCGGGAACAGTGCGGGCAGCACTATCGTTCCCCTATTTGGCCTTACTCCGGGTGGGGCTTGCCCTGCCACGGGATGTTGCCACCCGCGCGGTGCGCTCTTACCGCACCATTTCACCCTTACCGGTCACCTGAAATGAATCAGGAAGACTTAGGCGGTATATTTTCTGTGGCGCTTTCCATCGGCTCGCGCCGCCCAGGTGTTACCTGGCACCCTGCCCTGCGGAGCCCGGACTTTCCTCCCCTCGGCCACGGCGAACGTGGCCGGGAAGCGGCTGTCTGGCCAACTCCAGTGACTATTATACCAGTCTACCAGTCGTTGCCGGTTAGTTTCTGGAAACCTCAAGCCTGTGCTGGTTTGACATTAAATCCGATGGATATTCGGAGGCGGTTGGATTCATTGCGCGTGACCTCGTGCCACGTATCCTGCGTGAAGAATACAAACTTTCCCGCCCAATGGACGCGCCACATTTCCGGCATTCGGGAATTTCATGAATACCCGCGGGGGCATTATTTTCCGGGTTTTTTGTCAGGAGTGAAAAGATCACTGAACTTATCCCGCGCTGTCTCCACCTTGCCGCCGGAGGTCTGAGCGCTGCCGAACAGGTCATCGAGTCCGGCCTTGGCAGCCTGTGTCTTTCCCTCGCCGCGCGGGCGGTGCGCATCGGGACGGGGCTTGAACCAGTCGCAGAAATTCGCCCCTTCTTTGTCGCGCACCTCTTCGGCACGCTCCTCGTCGCATTGGCTTGTCAATCGTGGATTGTAGAACTGACACAGGCGACAGCTGTGCAAATAGGCACGGCACTTTGGGCACTCCGCGAGACGACTCAAAGGCATGGGCAGCACGGCCAATGATGTGCCGCATTTCCAGCAAACCAGATCCGTCGCAAATTGCATTAATTATTTGAACACAAGCTGCAGGAACGATTGCAGTTCTGACCACGATGCCTGATCGGCCTTGGCATCATAGGCGAGCGGTAATTTGAACTTGACACCATTGGCATCCGCGTCCGGATTGGTGAAGCTGTGCTTGGCTCCCGGATAGTTCACGAACTTGTAATTCACCTTGGCGCCCTCCATTTCCTTTTTGAAGGCCGCGATCTGCTCCACCGGCACGAAGGGATCTTCCGCCCCATTCAGCACCAGCACCCTGGCTTTGACCTTGCCGGGTGGGGCCGGATGTTCGGTCGTGAGCCCTCCATGAAAGCTCGCCACGCCACGCAGGCTCTCACCCGCGCGCGCCATTTCAAGCACAACACTGCCGCCGAAACAGTAACCGATCGCGGCCAAGCGCTTGACGTCGACACGCGATTGATTGCGGAGCAGCTTCATGCCCGCTTCGAAGCGCGATTTCATGAGCGGCAGATTCTGGCGCACCTCGCCGGAAAATTTTCCGGCATGTTCAGGATGATCCGCCTGCTTGCCACCGCCGTACATGTCGAGGGCCAGCGCCACGTAGCCGGCTTCCGCGAGTTTGCGGGCGCTGTTGCGCGCATGCCGGTCATGGCCCCACCATTCATGCGCCACCAGCACCCCGGGACGACGCTCCTTCGTGGCATCGTCATAAACCAGATAGCCTTTGAGCACGGTGTCGCCGGCCTTGTATTCGACCGGCTCCCCTTTGATCGCAGCCTGGGCCACAACGATTCCGCTAAATGCCAGTACAATAAATAACACCCATCTCCGCATGACTGATCTCCTAGTCTATTGGCTGCTCGGTGCCCGCACGACCATATCGCAGGGATAACGGCGGGCATTACAATCAGCCTAATGCCGCAACGGCTTGCCAGTCAAACGCCTCAACCGAAGCGAGCTGAATGTCCAAACGCCCTGTAATCATTCATGTCTAAGAGCAACCGGGAATTATTGCTTCTCCGCCATGTCCATTGAACAAGACGTTGCCGGGGAATTCATTCTGGGCGGACAAGCCAGCACTATCCATCCGCATGGGCAGGGACTGATCAATGATACATATGTGGTGACCACCGATACTGGCCGTCAGGCAATTCTCCAGCGCATTAATCGTCACGTCTTCCCCCACCCCGAGCACATCATGGAGAACCTGCGCGTGCTCACCGAGCACGTTCGCCGTGGCATCGTTACCGGCAACACCGCAGGCAGAAAGCTGCGCCTGCCCGAAATATTGAAAACTCGCCATGGCAAGGACTTTGCCATCGATACCGAGGGCGGGTTCTGGCGCGCACAGGAGTTTATCGGGCATACGTGCACGCTCGAGGGCATCAGCGATATCGCGCAGGCCGAAGAAGTCGGGTTTGCCCTGGGCCGCTTCCACGCCCTGATCCACGATCTCGATCCCGCGCGGCTGCATCAGACTCTGCCCGGTTTTCACGATGCACCGGGTTATTTTGCGCGTTTTCTGCGGGCCTCGGCCCAGCCGCGCCAGACTGGCGCGAGCCGCGAGTTGCTCCACGGCCTGTCATTCGTGGAAAGCCGCTGGAGTCTCACGCGCGTCCTGGAGCAGGCTCGACGCGAAGGAAAACTGGCGACAAGGCCCATCCACGGCGACACCAAACTCAACAATTTTCTTTTCGATACCCAGACCGGCAAGGCGGTAAGCCTGATCGATCTCGATACCGTGCAACCGGGGCTGATTCATTATGACATCGGCGACTGCCTGCGCTCGTGCGCCAATCGCGCCGGTGAATCGCCCGGGGACATCGCTTCCGTACACTTCGATCTCGATATCGGCCGCGCGATATTAAAACGGTACCTCACTGAAACCCGGGGATTCCTCACGCGATTCGACCATGACTATATATATGATGCGATCCGCCTCATCCCCTTCGAGCTGGGCATGCGCTTTCTTACCGACCATCTGGAAGCGGATCATTACTTCAAGACCGAGTGGGCCGGGCAAAACCTGCACCGGGCGCTGGTGCAGTTCCGGCTGACGGCCAGCATCGAAGCTAACGAACGATCCCTGAAGATGCTGATTGCCGATCTCACCGCTGTTTAGCAGCGATTCCAGCAGGCAATTGCGTCTGCGCTTAACTTTCAGGTTGATCTGAACTGCAACTAAAGGGCAAAATGCGCCCCTTCGCGGCCGGGTAGTCAGGGCCGCAACCGGATTTCAGGTTTTATATCGATTCAAAATTAAGAGAGGAAAAATCCATGAAGTTGATACTGTTGGGCGCCCCGGGGGCGGGCAAGGGCACGGTCGCGAAACAGCTCACGCAGCTGGACGGCGCGGTGCAGATTTCCACCGGTGACATCCTGCGCGGCGCGGTGCAGGCCGGTTCCGACCTCGGCAAACAGGCCAAGGCCTTCATGGACCGCGGCGACCTCGTCCCGGATGAACTGATCATGGGCATCATGGAAAAGCGGTTGCAGGAACCCGACTGCAAGAAGGGTTTTCTGCTCGACGGTTTTCCGCGCACCATTCCCCAGGCCGAGGCCCTGAAAAAACTGCTGGTGAATATCGGCATCCAGCTCGACATGGCGGTCAACATAGACGTGCCACGCAACGTCATCCTCGACCGCCTCACGACTCGCCGTACCTGCTCGAATACCAAGTGCCAGGCGATTTATAACGTCAAAAGCATGCCGCCGAAGAAGGCAGGCATCTGCGACAAGTGCGGCAGTCCCGTGGTCCAACGCGAGGATGAGACCGAGGCGGCCATCAGCCACCGGCTCGATACTTATAGTAAGAAAACCGCCCCGCTCATCGGTTTCTATGAAAAAGAAGGCGTGCTGCTGACGGTCAGCGCCACCTCGAGCGAGGCCGTGATCGACGCCATCAAGAAGAAGCTCGGCGAGTAAACGCTGAAAACGAAAGGGCCGGTGTGTCGAGCTGTCTGGCCAAAACCGGCTTTACAGCCAAAACACTCCGCGTTTAATCCATAATTTTTGGTCTTGGGATTTTAAGTTCTTGCTGGAGGCAATCATGTCGCTTGTCAAAAAAATCATTGTTGCCGTGCTGGTTGCCGGCCTGCTGGGCTGCGCCGGCGCCGGTCAAAAAACCGGTGAGTTTGTTGACGATTCGACCATTACCACCAAGGTCAAAACCAAACTGTTCAACGATCCGGTCACCAGCGGCTGGAATATTACCGTTGTCACCGATAACGGAATGGTACAGCTGGCCGGATCCGTCAAAACAAGCAAGGAGAGAGACCGCGCTACCGAAATCGCACGCAGTGTTACCGGCGTGAGGTCGGTCAAGAACAATCTGATTATCAAATAATAACCATCGTGACGATAAGTTTTTGCATAAATCAGCCATAATCTCCCGCCTCTTGACCCCAGGACCCGCGCCGGTGTGCCCGCAAGGATCGCTTCATCCCGGGAAATAGTCGTGCGGAAAGGGATCCCATCAGCGAACTCATTGTGGTATAATAATTTTTTTATAAGGCTGCCCGGCGCTGTGGGGCTGCCTGTTTTGCTGCATTTCCCTGTTGGAAACACTTTTAACTAACCCTTCCGCAGTTTTACCGCGGAATATGCCCTTGGTCCCGACAATGACTGACACGACCGCTACTGCAAAAGCCAGCCACCCCTCCATGCCGCGCCCGTTCAAGGTGGCGCGTGTGGAAAAAACCGACGCCCCGGACGGGGGTCAGGGACAGGATTGGTACCGCTATGTGCTTGAAAGCGGCCGCTCCACCATCACCGGACAGCGTTGCGGATCGCGCAAGGACGTGCTTGCCTACGCCACGCAGTGCGCCGAGCAGCTGAACACCCGTGGACTGACGGGGCAATCCATCTGGAGCCCGCGCGGCCGCAAGCCCGCGGCAGCATCCACTTAAGAGAAAACAAACAAAGCCTGCACAAACAAAAACCCCGCCAACTGGCGGGGTTTTTGTTTCAGGCGTCATTCACAAAGTTTTACTGGCGCACATCAAACACAGCCCGTGGGTTTCGGCAGACCGCCATACCATGATCGAGTAGCGGTGCGTATGTTTGCTAGGCGCCGGCCGTCTCGTGCTCTTCCTCGACTTGCAGGACCGAATTGAATCCACCGGAATAATTCGACACCTGTTCGGGATTGGAGGGATCCTCCTGCCAGACGCCATCGACGATCAAACGATACTCATAAGCCCCCGGCATCAGCATCACGATCTTTTCCACGATGCCATTTTCCGTGCGGGTGACGACGCCCTGATCCGGCCGCCAGTCGTTGAAACTGCCGGCGAGTTTTACATCCCTGCCGGCGAAGTCGTAAATGCGCAGCACCACCTTCTGCTTCCCGCCATGTCCGCCGAGTCGCGACCGGGCCCCTTCGAATACGCGCTTCATGGCGGTAAGGCGCGGCCGGGCCTCGCTCTCGCTTTCAGCTTCTGTTTTGCCAACAGCCACGACATTTTCCTGTAACGCCGACATCAGCTCATTCGCCAGACGATCGTACTGCACAGCGACGGTTGAAGTGGGGTCATAAGCGATGATCGGCACGCCCTGGCGCACGGCCTCTTTCAGGCGCACCGTGAACTGCACCATCACGGACAACACATCGTCGGCGAAGCGCTCCCCCACCTCGTGCAGGAATTGCCGGCACAGGCGCGTGCGGCTGTCGACCAGTGTCGGCAACACGCGGATCGGGATGTCACGCCCATGACGTTCGCCCAACTGATGGATGATTTCGTACATCCGGTCGATGCCGTGCATGCCAAACAGGCTCATCTCGATAGGGATCAGCACCAAATCGGCCGCCGTCAGCGCATTGAAGCAGAGCAACCCCATCGAGGGCGGGCAGTCGATAACGATGTAATCGTAGCGCTCGCGGATCGACGCCAGATGCTTCTCAAGCTGAATGTCACGCTCGTCGCTTCGAACCGGCAGATGTTCCGCTGCGGCGAGCATCTTGGTCGCCGGGGCCACGTCCACGCCGGTAAAAACATTGGGCAGAATAATATCTTCGAGCTTGATCTCGCCGGTTAAGACATCATACAGATCGCGCGCGTCCTCGTTGAATACCCCGAATCCCAGCGAGGAGTGGCCCTGCGGGTCCAGGTCCAGCAACAATACCCGCTGCTCTTTTTTTCCGAGACAGGCAGCGAGATTGATGGCGGTAGTGGTTTTCCCGCAACCGCCTTTCTGATTGGCAACGGTAATGATCTTCATAGGACAGACACCTCCGGCTTTCGGCCAATAAAAAAAGGGGGCGATGATTCGCCCCCTTGGTTTTGATCCCGGTCTTGATCCGGATTTCGCTGCCAAGGTATAACGCCAGGCAGTTCGGATTGACGTGATATCGGATGCAATAACCCTCTCCCGGCAGATTCCCCAGGACGACGGCTACTTGAGGGTTTGGAAAAAATGACGAAATGAAAAAAGCGGGAAGGATATCGCTCTTGCAAGGAGCGTAACGGAGTAACCGGATCGGCTACGTGGCGGTGAATACGCCACCTCCCCGTTGTGCGGGACGCACTGGTGATGCTGTGGGCGAGCCCGAGTTGGTCAATCCGTTGAACCTCCAAGGGAGCAATCGCAGGAAAGTTTATGGACTCACTGCCAAAAGTCAAGAAATACCAGCGCCTGCAACGAGAAGCTAAAGTGCGGAGCGAAATCGATTCACGCGCCCGCCGGCCGTTTTCGTAGGCGCGACGCGGATTTTTCATCCCGCCATCGCGCCCGCCAACCAATTGTCGATGGCCGGCTGCAGCTCCCCGAACGGACGGTAGCCATGGGTCAGGAGCGCGCCAGTGGTTCCGTTTTGCAGAACCACGGTCGGGAATCCGCGCACCCCGGATTGGCGGGCGATCTGGAAATGCGTCTGTGTCTTTTTTCTGATGTCATCGGAACGGAATCGATCGAGGAACACTGCACTCTCTATATTATGATGCTCCGCCAAGGCCGCCAGCGTATCAGGCTGGGTGACATTCTGCCCGCGCGCGTAAAACGCCTCCTGTACCGATTTGAAATAAGGAAAGATGGCTTCGGGGTTGATGTCGGCCACGGCAATCACCGCGCGGCTGGGCGGCTCGGTGTCGTAGACAAACCCCTCGGGCATCGCGCCCTCGAAGGCGAAGGGCTGGCCCGTCATGCGGTGTACATCCTGCCAGTGGTGCAGAATCTCTTCGCGCGATTTTGGTGTCATGGGCTCGGTCGTCCCCGGCCGCAGACCGCCCAGCATCAGGGCAATCTTCACGCGATCCGAATAGGCCTCCTTGATGGCGCTGATCACGGGCGCAAAACCCCAGCACCATGAGCACATGGGATCGGCGAAGTACCACAGAATCCGTTGCGGTGTCATCGTGGTCGCTTACTTCAGAACTCCAACAAGATAAATGGACAGGATTAACAGGATTTACAGGATTAATGAATTTAGGGAAAGTCTGATTTATTAGTTTTCAACGCAGAGACGCGGAGAACGCAGAGTATTTCCTCGTTAAAAATCTCCCCTGAATTTTCTCTGCGTCTCTGCGCCTTTGCGTTGAGTAGTTCATTAATCAGAGAATCCCTAGTGTAATAAAAATCAATGTTAATCCTGTGAATCCTGTCTGATCCTTCTTTTTTGTGGTTATCGGAGATATTTCCAGTCACGGAACATCACTGCCTGACCAGCCGGTGCGCCATGCGTATCAATAACGTTCCACACCGTGGCGCGCTGGATACGGAAGCGCCGACCGGTGGCGGAGATGCGAATACCGCTGTAATCGTCAATGAAGCCACGGCGATTCACGCGCTCCAGCAAGTGTGCGCGCTGCTCGCGTTCCATCGGTTCCGCCGACAGGCGCGAGGGCATGGAGGTAAAATCCGACCAGCCGGTTTCGAACAGCCCGAGCGCCGCGCGATTGGCGTAATTAAATACCGGATCGGTCTCAACGCCATGCGAAGCCACTATGAACGATGCTTCGTAAAGTGCCCGCGCTTGCTCCGCCGCTGACAAGCCGGGATCGACCAGATCGCGCCCGGTCCAATGGCGGTAACTGCCTGTCAGCAGACGTGCGTGCCCTGCCAGAAAATGGTTAGTCTCATCGGGCGCGCCGATTTGTTCGCGCCGGTTCTGTCCGCGATCGTTCCGTGATTTACCGATTTCGTCCTTGCCCTGTTTCGGGATGCGCTGGCGCCACAGCCAATACAGCGCCAGACCGGTGAGCGCAACATTCAGGACAATTCCGATCGCGAAAAAGGTGGTCATGGTTCACAGGCCGGGGCGCTATATCGTCTGTCTCGCTGCGATTGCTTCCATTATTGAGCATTACGTAATTACTTGATGCATGTTGTAGCCCGATGCAGGCCCGCAGGGCCGGAGTCCGGGATTTTGCCGGGTTTCCCCGGATTCCGCTTCGCTTCATCCGGGCTGTTCCTTGTAAAGGATTTCCGTAAACATCAATAATGGAAAAATCCTGGCATAAAGGTTTGAGCGGACGGTTGCCGACACCCAACGGGTACTGTTCTTATGGTGTCAAACCAGCCCCCCTGCCATCGTTTTCCGGGCTGTTTGCGCTATTTACCGCCACCCTTAAGGCTCAAGGCGTATTCGTACAACCGGTTTTTCTTGAGGCCGGTGATTCTCGCGGCCAGCGCCGCCGCCTGGCTCACGGGCAGTTCGTCGAGCAGTATCTTGAGCACACGCTCGGCCTCCCCATCCACGGCCTCACGTTCCACGCGCGGCACGCCATGAATGAGGATTACAAACTCGCCGAGCTGCTGGTGGGGATCGCGGTTGACCCATTCGGACAGTTCCGTCAACGTGCCGTTACGCACGGTTTCGAACTGCTTGGTCAGTTCGCGCGCCAGCACCGCCTCGCGTTCGGGTCCGAAAATCTCGGTCATCTCCTTGAGGCTTTCGAGGATGCGGTGCGGACTTTCATAAAAAATGAGCGTGCGGCTTTCCTCGCACAGCTTTTCATACGCGGCGCGGCGCGCGGCGGATTTGGGCGGCGGGAACCCTTCAAAAACAAAACGGTCGGAAGGAAGGCCGGCGGCCGACAGCGCCGCGATCGCCGCGCAGGCACCGGGCACGGGTATCACGGTGAGGCCCGCCTGTCGGGCGGATCGCACCAGATGAAAGCCCGGGTCGCTCACGAGCGGGGTACCCGCATCGGTGATAAATGCGATAGACTTACCGGCCTTCAGGATTTCGATGAGTCGGGGAACCTGGCTGCGCTCGTTATGCTCATGGATGGCTTCCGTTTTCGTATCAATGCCGAAATGCTTGAGAAGCTTGCCGCTGTGGCGCGTGTCCTCGGCGGCGATGAGATCCACTTCCGACAGGACGCGCACCGCCCGCGGCGTCATGTCTTCGAGATTGCCGATCGGCGTGGCCACCACGTAGAGCGTGCCTGCGTTTGACACTGATTTCCCCGATTCGATACTTTCGCGCATTCTAAACAGGAAACCGCATGAAACCCATCCGCTGGCTGGCGATTCCTATAATATGTGCGGCGATCCTCGCCGGCTGCGAGACCGTGCCAGTGGCGCCCACGGCGTTGCCGCCGGTCAGCGCGGACACCGCGGAAAAGGCCGAGCGCGACGGCGAATACCTGCTGGCCGCGCGCGAGTACACGCGCCTCGCCGAGACCGCCGCCTCGCCCCGGAAACAGGACTACGAGCTTCGCGCCGTGTCCACGCTTCTCAAGGCCGGGCAACTGCGCGAGGCGCGGTCGCAAATCGAGCCGATCAATGTCACGCCGCTGGATGCCACGTTCAACGCGCGTAAACGCATTCTGCAGGCGCGCATCCTGATCACCGAGGGCGCGCACGAACAAGCCATCCGCCAGCTGGACGAAGCCGGCCGCCTGCGCAATCTCAGCCCGGCCCTGCTGTCCGAGATCAACAGCGTACGCGCGCAGTCCGAGCTGGCGCTCGACAACCCCATCGGCGCGGTACGCAATCTCATCGGCCGCGAGCAGTATATCGTCGGCAAAGAGGCGGTCACCGAAAATCAGCAGCAGATGTGGAAAATCCTGGTGTCGTTGCCGCGGGCGCGGCTCGCCACCGAGCTCAACATAGCGCGCGACCCGGTGCTGTCCGGCTGGGTCGAGCTGGCCCTGATTGCAGTGGAGAACGCCGGCCAGCCGCTGCGGATGAACGCCGCTGTCGAACACTGGAAAAAGGCCCATCCGAACCACCCCGCGGGAGAAGCAGTGCTCGGCGCGCTGATCAGCCAGGCGCCCGGCATGATCGGCCGCATCGATCGCATCGCGCTGCTGCTGCCATTGTCCTCCGGTTACGCCGCCGCGGCACAGGCGGTGCGTGACGGATTCCTGGCCATGGATGCCGCCAACACCGATCCGGATAAACCCAAGATCAAAATCTACGATACCGGACCGGATCCGTTAAAGTCGCATGATTTCTATGAACAGGCCGTCAACGACGGCGCGCAGTTTATCGTCGGTCCCCTCGGGCGCGAGGCCGCGGAAACCATCATGCGCCTGGCCAGCTTCCGGGTGCCGACGCTGATGCTGAGCCATACCGACGACGAACCGGGCTCGACATCGAAATATCTTTTCCAGTTCGGCCTGCCGCCGGAACAGGAAGCGCGGCAAGTGGCCGAACGCGCCTGGCTCGACGGGCACCGCCAGGCGGCCGTGCTTTATCCGAAGACGCCGTGGGGCGAGCGCATGATGACGGCGTGGTCCAGTCACTGGCAGCGCCTCGGCGGCGTAGTGGTCGCCAGCCAGTCCTACAGCGAGGAGGACGTCGACTTTTCCGAGCCGATCAAGAACCTGCTCAACATCACCCAGAGCGAGGCGCGCAAGGAACAGATCGAGAAGACCATCGGGCAGAAACTGCGGTCCGAACCGCGCGCGCGCCAGGATATCGATTTCATTTTTCTCGCCTCTGACGCCAAGCACGGGCGGCTGATCAAGCCGCAGCTCAATTTCTATCACGCCGCGCGCGTGCCGGTGTACTCGACCTCGCACATCTTCACCGGCACAGGCGATGCGATGCGGGACATCGACCTCGACGGCATCCAGTTCGGCGACATGCCGTGGATGCTGGTGGGTGACGGGAAAATCCAGGAGCTGCGACAGGCACTGCAACGCGATTGGCCCTACGTCCATACCGATCTCGACCGTCTGTACGCGCTCGGCGTCGACAGCTACGCGATTCTGCCGCACCTGAACCGCATCAGCATGGAATCGGGCGCACGTTTCAACGGCGTCACCAGCGGGCTTTCCCTCGACCACAACGGCCGCCTGCAGCGACAACTGCTGTGGGCGCGGTTCAGTCGGGGCGTGCCGCGGCTGGTCGATACCTTCCTCAAGCACCAGGACCAGTTCAAGATCCAATCTAATGACGAGACGAACGAGCGAAGCGAGTAGGGCTACCTTAAACGATGCAGAATCCCCGGACAAACCTCAACCGCGGTCGTGAGGCGGAGGAGCGCGCCTGCCGCCACCTGCAGCAGCAAGGCCTGGCGCTCGCCGAGCGCAATTACCGCAGCCCCTTCGGGGAGATCGATCTCGTCATGCAGGAGCGCGATACCCTGGTGTTTGTCGAGGTTCGCTACCGTGCCCGCGGCGATTTCGGCTCCGCCGCCGAGACCGTGGACGCGCGCAAACAGGCGCGGTTGCGCGCCACCGCCGAGCACTACCGGCAGAACACCCCGCGGGCCTCCAAGAAAGCCTGCCGATTTGATATCGTAGCGATCACCGGTGACGGCGAAGACGGCGACTTTCGCTGGTTACGGAATGTTTTCTAAATGAAACAAAACGGTTCACCGCAAAGGCGCGAAGGACGCGAAGAAAGGCATTTTGTAATGCAAAAACACTCTTGTTCCTTTGCGCTCTTTGCGTCTTTGCGGTGAAATCTGTTTTTTTCAGAGATTCTGAACCAAGGATGTAACACATGGCCAAGAGCAATCTGCAAACACTCCCCGATGCCACCGCGCTCATCACGCGCGTGAAGAACAATTTCCAGGAAAGCATCCTGACCACGCGCAACTGCATGGAGGATCTGGCGCCGATCATCGCCCAGGCCGCCGCGCACATGATCCAGGCGCTGCTGACCGACCGCAAGATTCTGGTGTGCGGCAATGGCGGCTCGGCGGCGGAGGCGCAACACTTTTCCGCCGAACTGCTGAACCGCTTCGAGCGCGAACGCCCGGGGCTGCCGGCCATCGCGCTCACCACCGACACCTCGACCATCACCGCCATTGGCAACGACTACCATTTCGACGACATCTTTTCCAAGCAGCTGCGCGCGCTCGGTCAGTCCGGCGACGTGCTGCTCGGCATCACGACGTCGGGCAATTCGCGCAATGTCATCCGCGCCATCGAAGCGGCGCATGAACGCGGCATCGTTTGTGTCGCGCTGAACGGCCGCGAGGGCGGCGAGATAACCGGCCTGCTGACCGGCCAGGACGTCAACATCTGCGTGCCGGGCTCGTCCACGGCGCGCATCCAGGAAGTGCACGGCATCGTCATCCACTGCCTGTGCGACCTCATCGACTATCAACTGCTCGGCCAGGGCTGAAATGCGCGCGCGCTTGCTTGTCCTCACGGTTACCCTCGGCGCTATCGCGCTGGCACAGGGCTGCGCCCCGGTCATCGTCGCCGGCGGCGCCACCGCCGCGGTGGCGGCTACTGACCGGCGCACCGTCGGCGCCTTCGTGGACGACAACGCCATCGAGCTCAAGGCCAGAAAGGCGCTCAATTCCGATCCGGAAATCGGCGATGACGTGCACGTCAACATCACCGGCATGAATGGCATCGTCCTGCTCACGGGCGAGACGACGACCGGCGAGTTGCGCGACCGGGCCTTGGCGCTGATCCGTGATGTTCCGGGCATACGCCGCATCGTCAATGAAGTCCGCGTGGCGGAGCTGACGGCCTTCGCCAACCGCACGCATGACAGCTGGATCACCGGCAAGGTCAAAACGAAACTGATTGGCACCGAGAATATCCCCTCCAACCATATCAAGGTGGTGACGGAAAACTCGATCGTTTATCTCATGGGGCTCGTCACGCAGAAGGAAGGCGAACTGGCCGCTGAGGCCACCCGCACCGTCGGCGGGATCACCCGCGTGGTCAAGCTGTTCGAGTACCTGGATTGACCGGCAGCGAACGTAAAATCGTCCGCGACGCCGCGCAACTCCAGGCGCGGCTGTCGCAGCTCGCCCGTCCCGTTGTCTTCACCAACGGCTGCTTCGACATCCTGCATCGCGGACATGTCGCCTACCTCGAAGAGGCCGCCGCGTTCGGGAAGTCGCTGGTCGTCGGCGTCAACAGCGACGCCTCCGTGCGCCGCCTCGACAAGGAACAGGACCGCCCCGTCAACCCGCTCGACGACCGCATGGCGGTGCTCGCCGCGCTCGGCTGCGTTTCGCTGGTCACGCCCTTCGACGACGACACGCCGTTGGCGCTGATCAAGCGCGTGCGGCCGGATCATCTGGTGAAGGGCGGCGACTGGACACCGGATAAAATCGTCGGATCGGATGTCGTGAAAAGCTACGGCGGCCAGGTGCATTCCATTCCCTTCCGCTTCGACCGCTCGACCACGGAACTGCTGCGCCGCATCCGCTCATCATTATGATAAGACGAATGAGCGAAGCGACTAGGGCTTCCTTATCGACAAGACGAAATAATGAAGCCCTACTCGCTTCGCTCATTCGTCCTGTCATTTGCATACAGCGAGCAAGGCTTCCTTATCACGACTGGACGAAATGAGTGATATTCCCGGCCCGTTCGTGGAGCGGCTCAAGGCCGTACTGGGTGCGGAGAACGTGCTGACCGATCCCGCCGACCGCTGGCCCTACGGGCAGGACAACTCGCGCAAGCACACGCCGCCGGACGCCGTGGCCTTCGCCACCAGCCATGCGCAGGTGCTGGAAACGGTGCGCTTGTGCAATCAATACACTATTCCCATTGTCGCGCGCGGACGCGGCACCGGCACCACCGGCGGCGCCATTCCCGTGCGCGGTGGACTGGTGCTGTCGCTCGAGCGCATGGACCGCATTATCGAAATGGACGCGGCCAACCGCGTCATGCGCGTCGAACCGGGCGCGATCAATCAGACAATTCAGGACCAGGCCGCGGAGCACGGATGCTTCTGGCCACCCGATCCCACCAGCAGCGCCTACTGCACGGTCGGCGGCAACATCGCGCTCAATGCTGCCGGGCCACGCGCACTCAAATACGGCACCACACGCGAAAACGTGCTCGGACTTGTCGCCGTGACCGGCAATGGCGATGAGATTCACACCGGCACCTGCACCACCAAGGGCGTGGTCGGCTACGACCTGACGCGCCTGATCATCGGCTCGGAAGGCACGCTCGCCATCGTCACGGAGGCAACGCTCAAGCTCACGCCGCTGCCTGAATCGCGCCGTACCTTGCAGGCGGTTTACGCCAGCGTGCGCGCGGCGGCGGCGGCCGTATCGCGCATCATGGCCCAGCCGGTCACGCCGTGCGCGCTCGAATTCGTGGACGCGGCCGCAATCGAAATGATACGAAACTATTCCCAGGCGGAATTGCCGCACGGGGCCGGCGCGCTGCTCATGATCGAGCTGGACGGACCGGAAGCGGCGATGGGGGCGGCCGTGGCAACGATTTCCAGCGCCGCACGCGGTGACAGCCTGCTGAACCTGACCGCCGCCAAAACCGAGGAGGAAGCCGCGGCGCTGTGGGCCATGCGCAAGGCGCTGTCGCCCGCGCTGCGCAACATCGCGCCGAACAAGCTGAACGAAGACGTGGTGGTGCCGGTCTCGCGCATCCCGGAACTCATCGACGGGCTGGAAAAGCTCGCGCGCGAGTTTGGTATCCCGATCGTCAATTTCGGGCACGCCGGCAACGGCAATATCCACGTGAATCTGCTTTACGACACGCAGGATCCGCAACAGGAGAAAAACGCCCGCCCATGCCTGTCGCGCGTGTTCGATCTGGTTTTAAAACTGGGGGGGACGCTCTCCGGCGAGCACGGCATCGGCGTGGAGAAGCGTGATTACATCAATCGCGCCATCGATCCAATCACGCTGGATCTGATGCGCGCCATCAAGCACCAGTTCGATCCCCGGGGAATTCTGAATCCCGACAAGGTGTTTCCGCCGAATCAGGCCTGAGGCCTCCATCGCGCCGTCAGCGCTCGCTCAACTCCATTTTCTCGCTGTCGCGCTTCATGTTGAGATGCCCGAGGAACGACATGCCGAGTAAGATTTCGCGCGGGCTGGAACCCTCGACGATGCTGGCATCCACGTTATATATAGTGATATCGCCGACCGTGACGCTGTTAAGCTTGACGTAATAACTAGGCACCGTGCCACCCGCGGTGTTGACAAAACCGGCGCGGCCCTGTTTCCGGTAATCGATGCCAATGCGGTTCGCCACGATACTGTTCATACCGATGATGGTCGCGCCGGTGTCCACCATCAAGCGCACGGACACACCGTTAATCAGACCATCAACAATATAATGGCCGTTGGTTTCGGGATAGAGCGTCACGCTGCCCTTGCCTTTGGAGGCGAATCCGGCGGTGACCACGCCCAGCCTGAGTGTTTCGCGCTTGCCGCCGATCTCGATCTCGGCCTTCTCTTCCTGCGTATCGGTGGCCAGCAGCTTGACGCCCTCCGGACTTTCCTCGCCGCTTTTCAGCACGCGGCGCGCGCCGTCCACGACGATAATCGCCTTGTCCTTGAACAAGGCGTGCAGCGAAATATTTTCCACCGCGCCGGCGGCGTTCGCGGCCAGCAACAGGCTGGTGAATATCATTGTTTTGAAGGTCAGAGTACGCATGGCCGTATTTATAAAATTCATGGCTGACTATACAATCGCCGCATGCAGGAAATTCTGATTTTCCGGCACGCGCCGCACGAAGGACCCGGTTACCTGGCCGATTACCTCGACCGCCGGCGCCTGCCCCACAGACTGATCCGCATCGACCGGAACGATCCCATCCCTTCAAGCATAGACGGGGTTCCAGGGATTGTGCTGATGGGCGGGCCCATGAGCGTCAACGACAATCTCCCGTGGATTCCGAAAGTTACCCGGCTGATCCAGCAGGCCGTCGCGGCGGATGTACCGGTGCTGGGCCATTGTCTCGGCGGGCAACTGATCAGCAAGGCGTTGGGCGGCGCGATCACCCGCAATCCGGTGAAGGAAATCGGCTGGCTCCCGGTCACGCGCGTTGAAAGCACGGTCGCGCAAAACTGGCTCGATGGCCTGCCGCGGGAATTCGAGGTGTTCCACTGGCACGGCGAGACCTTCTCCATCCCACCGGGCGCGACGCGCATCCTGGCCTCGCGCGACTGCGCCAATCAGGCCTTCGTCATCGGCAAGACCCTCGCCTTCCAGTGCCACATCGAGATGACCGGCGATATGGTGCGCGAATGGGCGCGCGTGGGAAGCAACGAACTGGCGCCGACATGCGCCACGGTCCAAAGCCCGCAGACCATGGCAGTGGATCTCGACGCGCGCGTCGCGCGGCTGCAAGGCCTGGCCGATAAGTTTTACGACCGCTGGATTCAGGGCCTGAGATAAACGTCTGCATCTGGAATAATCCCATGCTGCGCAGAGAAAAATCAATGAGTACTGAAGCTATGCCGTGCCGTAGCTTGCTCCCCTCACCCCTTACCCCGATCGAAATGGAGACGTCCACCTACTTCCCCTCTCTCCTCGCGGGAGAGGGGAGTTCTGTAAGACTGGAGCCGTTGCGCGCTGCGCGCGCTTTCTTTTACTCTGGGAGAGGGGGAGTCGGAATATGTTACGCATAGGTCTGGATCTGGGCGGCACCAAAACCGAAGGCATCGTGATGGACGAGGCCGGCAAGATTCTTTTGCGCGCGCGCCTGCCGACGCCGCAGACCGACGGTTACGACGCCATCCTGCAAAACATTTACACGCTGGTGCGCGACCTCGAGAAAAAAACCGGACAGGCCTGCCATGTGGGCATCGGTACCCCTGGCGCGATTTCCACGCGTACCGGTTGTCTGAAAAATTCCAACACCGTCTGCCTCAACGGCAAACCGATCAGGAATGATCTTGAAAAAATCCTCGGTCGTCCGATTCGTATCGCCAACGATGCCAACTGTTTTGCGCTGTCCGAGGCGCTCGACGGGGCGGGAAAAAAATATGGCACGGTGTTTGGAGTGATTCTGGGCACGGGCGTGGGCGGCAGCATTGTATTTCACGGAAAACTGCACGAAGGCGCGCAGCATATCGCCGGGGAATGGGGGCACAATGTCCTTGAAGCCGACGGCCCGTCCTGTTACTGCGGCAAACGCGGCTGCGTGGAAACCTTTCTTTCCGGGCCCGGCTTGGTCTACGACTGGTCGCAGCACGGCGGCGATGCCTCGCTCAAGGCCAAAAACATCGTGGCGCTGGCCGATCAGGGCGATGCCGGAGCCAATGCCGCGCTGCAGCGTTACCTTTATCGCTTCGGCAAAGCCCTGTCGGTCGTCATCAACATCCTCGATCCCGATGCCATCGTGCTCGGTGGCGGAATGTCGAATATTGCGCGACTCTATACCGACGGACCTGAACGCGTGGCGCGCCATGTATTCAATGACGAGCTGCGCACCAAAATCCTGCCCCATGTCCACGGCGACAGCTCCGGCGTGCGCGGCGCGGCCCAGCTCTGGCCGCCGCAAGACACCTGAGCCACGTTACACGCATCACCCGAATATAGGCGCCGGCGCGCGGCAATAAACCGCACACGGTCCGGTGCGCCACCGGGATATTCATGCGTTCTTACGGTTATCTTGTGACCGGGCATGGGCAACGGACGCCGTTATTGATCCGGCGTTAATCTTCCATCACAGGTGTTTCCCATTCTTCCCTCGCCCCGACGGGCGAGGAAAGAAACCTGTGCCTGCGATATACTGGGCCATCGTGATTGAATTTGTTCCGGAGATCATATGACCCGTATTATTGCACTCGCACTTTCGTTCGGTCTGCTGTCTGGCGGATTATCGCCGGCCATGGCCGCCGAGCCGGATCATCTCAAGCTTTACACCTCCAAGCGAGGCTTTGATACCGTCAAGGAAGACCTGCAGATCGCCATCACCAACCACGGTCTGGTGCTGGATCATACGTCGCATATCAGCGCCATGCTCGATCGCACCGGCAAGGACCTCGGCGCCAGTAAAACGATTTACGGCAAGGCCGAATCCTTGCAATTCTGCTCGGCCAGCGTTTCGCGCCGCAACATGGAGGCCGACCCTTCGAACATTATCTTCTGCCCTTACATCATCGTGATCTACACCCTGCCCCAGGACCCGAAGATGGTGTATGTCGGTTACCGCCGGCCGATTCCGGCGGGCTCCGAGGCCTCCCGCGCCTCGACCAAGGCGATTGAAGATCTGCTCGACGGGATCGTGAAAGAAGCGCTGAACCTGAAATAAAGACGCCGCCGCCCTGCGGCTCAAGCGGTGCTTTTTAGCGCTGTAAACCTGACTTATACTCCCCTCCCGTCCCCAACCAACGAGAATAACGATCTCATTCATGCGCGTTTCCCGATTCCTGCTTTCCACCGTCCGCGAAACCCCGGCCGAGGCCGAGACCGTCAGCCACCAGCTCATGCTGCGCGCGGGCATGGTCCGCAGGCTCGCCGCCGGCATTTACACCTGGCTGCCGCTCGGCCTGCGCGTGCTGCGCAAGGTGGAGCAGATCGTGCGCGAAGAGATGAACCGCGCTGGCGCGCAGGAAGTACTGATGCCGGCGGTGCAGCCGGCGGAGCTGTGGCAGGAGTCCGGGCGCTGGGACCAGTACGGGCCGGAGCTGCTGCGCCTGACCGACCGGCACAAGCGCGATTTCTGCATCGGACCGACGCACGAGGAGGTCATCACCGACCTGATCCGGCGCGAGATCAAGAGCTACCGCCAGTTGCCGGCCAATTTCTACCAGATACAGATGAAATTCCGCGACGAAATCCGCCCGCGTTTCGGGGTGATGCGGGCGCGCGAATTCCTGATGAAGGACGCCTATTCATTCCATATTAACGAGGCCTCGCTCGGGGAAACCTATAAAATCATGCATGCGACTTATTCGCGCATATTCCAGCGCGTGGGGCTGGAGTTCCGTCCGGTCGCGGCCGACACCGGCGCCATCGGCGGCAGCCATTCGCATGAATTTCACGTGCTGGCCGATTCCGGCGAGGACGCCATCGCCATTTGTTCGAAGTGCGACTATGCCGCCAACGTGGAAATGGCCCAAGCATTGCCGCCGCTCGGCAAGCGTCCGGCATCGGGCAAAGCCATGCAGATCGTGGATACGCCGGGGAAACATACCATCGAAGAAGTCAGCCGATTCCTTAAGGTCGATCCGAAGCAAACTATTAAAACTCTGCTCGTGAAAGGTGCCGGCGGCGTCATCGCGCTGGTGCTGCGTGGCGACCACGAGCTGAACGAGGTCAAAGCCTCGAAGTTGCCACAGGTGGCGAAACCACTGGTGTTCGTCACGCCGGGCGAGGTGGAGCTGGCGGCCGGCTGCGAACCCGGCTCGATCGGTCCGGCGGGCCTGAAGATCACCGTCATTGCCGACGAATCCGCCGCGCGCCTGGCCGATTTCGTTTGCGGCGCGAACGCCAACGGCAAACATCTTATTAATGTCAATTGGGGCCGTGATGCGGCCGAACCGGTGGTGGCCGACCTGCGCAAGGTGGTCGAGGGCGACCCCTGCCCCGATTCCGGCCAGGGCCAGTGCGAAGGCACGCTCTCGATCCGCCGCGGCATCGAGGTCGGGCACATTTTTCAGCTCGGCACCAAGTACAGCGAGGCGATGCAGGCGACCGTGCTCGACGAGGCCGGCAAGTCCGTGGTCATGCCCATGGGCTGCTACGGCATGGGCGTCTCGCGCGTGGTCGCCGCCGCCATCGAACAGAACCACGACGACAACGGCATCATCTGGCCCGACGCCATCGCGCCGTTCCAGGTCGCGCTGGTGCCCATCGGTTATGCAAAATCAGAAAAGGTCCGCGAAGCGATTGACAAGCTTTACGGTGAGCTGGTGCATGCCGGTTTCGACGTGCTGCTCGATGACCGTGACGAGCGTCCCGGAGTGATCTTCGCTGACATGGACCTGGTCGGCATCCCGCATCGTCTTGTCCTCGGCGACAAGGGCCTCGCCAAAGGCGTGGCCGAATACAAGGGCCGGCGCGACAAGCAGCCACGCGAAGTGTCAATCGATCAGACAATCTCCTTTTTGGGCGCACAGGTAAGGAAGTGAGTCTGGCACAAAGGCTGAAAACAACATGATCCGCTATGACACGCACGCAGAATTCCAGATTGTGCGCCGCGGCATCCCACTCGCCTGGGTGGAAGAAACACTGGCCTCCCCGGACGAAACCGAGGTCAAGGACAGCAAACGCTCTTTCTTAAAGTGCTATACTGAGCGAGGTAAAATGCTGCGGGTTGTGGTTCGCGAAAGCGACCCGCGGTATGTCATAACCGCTTACTTCGACCGGAGAAAACCATGCGCGTGAGAATCGACCAGCAGGCGGACGCCGTCTATCTCGACCTTACTGGCCGGGAAATCGAAAGCAGCGAGGAAGTGGCCGACGGCATCATCGTCGATTACGACAAAGCCGGCCGCCTGGTCGGCATTGAAATCCTCGATGCCTCGAAGAAGGCTGGGGATGTTGACGCACTGCGCAAGCTCGCCTTCGACGTGCCGCATATCGCGGCCTGAGCAGAATCACGCCAAACACGGCGCGGTGAAATACAAAGGGTGCCGCGACAGACAGACGCGTGAGGCGCCGCTGAACCAGATTATCGGCACCCTGCGCGAAACAAAAAAAATCTAAAAATGTAGGTTGGGATGAACGAAGTGAATCCCAACGCATCCTGCTGGTTTGCGCTGTCAGTCACGGAAGCCCTGGACTGAGTTGCGAAAGCGGGAAATAATGCCTGCTGTCACCTTTGCCGAAAGGAGGTCTTATGCCCAGCGCCAAACAGAAAATGACTGAAGTAATTCAGTCACAACCCGAGGACGCCACCTACGAGGAAATCATGCGTGAGCTTGCGTTCGAGCGCATGGTCGCGCGTGGCCTTGAAGACTCCCGCGCGGGCCGCGTCGTGTCGAATGAGGAAATAGAACGGCGCATGCGTACATGGCAGAAA
>Ga0209324_10000619_pt1 | contig 24823 bp, 19 predicted proteins | sample Rifsed19ft3_FD_184015 | JGI IMG/M metagenome (GOLD analysis project Ga0209324, IMG submission 184015) | Soil microbial communities from Rifle, Colorado, USA - sediment 19ft 3 (version 2) | ecosystem: Environmental > Terrestrial > Deep subsurface > Rock core/Sediment | place: Rifle, Colorado...
TGGCATAGATTACAGCTGTGCCTGGCAGTATTAAAGGAGGCACAATTGCCATTCTGCCATTATCGGCAACTTCTGCTGAAATTTCCGGCATCTCTGCATCTACTGAAATCGAATATTCTGTCTTATTGCTGTCAAATCCTTCTATAGTCTGACCATTTATTTTTAAATCTGTAAGTGATGCAGTTGTATTATATGTAACTACATCACTTATGACTTCAAGCTCCAGTACTCGCAAAAAGCCATCTGCGATTCCAGGAGATTTGCTTTCCATATCCAGCCTGAGCTGTGTAGTTTCGACAAGCTTAAAAGTTATAGTTGTAGCCGGATTCTGTTCAGTTGCCCAGGTTATATCAACATCACTAACCTGTACAAAGCTGCTTCCATTCCAATAAGATACTTTTATCGATTGCGGCATATTGCTTACAAGAAAATATGCAGTCAAATTATCAATTTTTTGCAGATTGGGCCATGTTATTGAAACCCAGTCATTCGGTCTGGCTTCACTGAATGCCGGCAATAGAGCTGTTTCCTGTTTATTATAATAGTTTGACCAACCTCCCGAAGTCCTGTTTCCATCAAGTATTGAAGCCGGCAAGGTTTCTATGGTACCGGTATAACTTGCATCAGCAACTGGTTTCAGCTGACTTTCCGAACTTGCTATATTTTGGTCCATAACAACATCATCTGTCACTCTTATGGTGGCCTCAGCCTTAACGGTAGTTTCAGCAACTGTACCTCTTACTGTAAATTGTCCGGAGGATTCATAATCTCCCGGATCGATGCTGCCCCATATAACAGGTACAAATTGATCTACGCCGTCATTATATACCAGCCTCACGGTTGTAGGCAGAACAGGTGCGGTGCCTGTGGTTACTACCGTTGAATATGATTCTATTGCCCCTATGTCATATACTGCAATTATTGCTTCTGCTTTGGTGCTTTCACCTGACACCTGACCTTCTACTGTGTATATTCCGCATATGGCATTCAAATCTTCCTCCAGCTCATTCCATTGGACAGGTAATGACTGTATAGAACCGTCCGTGTAAATGGCCTGAACCATTTCGGGAAGAACCGATGCTTCATCTTTCTTGGTTCTAATATATACAGGTTCAATAGAAATGAATTCTTTCTCACCAGTCTCTGCTATCGAATAAATTGTTGTTGTGGCTGGCAGCAGACCTGAAGACTCAGCTTTAACGGTTATAGAACCCGGGATATCCGTTGATTGTATCATCACCAGAGCTTTACCGTTGAACGCCTCTCTGTATGAAGCTTTAAAGCTTTCTATGCTTTCCTGTCGTCCATTATCGACACCTGCAATCATACCTCCGGTAACCGTAAAATTTATTAAGTTATCGGCACCCGGAACCACAACACCATTTGAGTCAATGACTTCTACTGTTATAAACGATAAACTTTTACCATTCGCTGTAATGGCTTTATCATCCGTTGTCAATCTCAACGTATATGGAGATCCGGCTGTTGTTATTTCATCCCTGGCAACTTCCTCGCCATCCTGTGTTGCTATCGCCATCAGCGTCCCCTCCTCAAACGGTACATTCCAGATAAGATGCAATTTTCCGGCACTGCCCTTAGGACTGGTATAACTGCCGGGGTATGGACCATCGTCCATTGTCTTATCATCAAATGTAGCTTCCGTAGTTTCCAGATAAGGTCGGCCGTCTACGGTTGTTTTTTGGTCAAAGGTCCTTACGCCCATGGATTTGCCGTTCAGGAAAAGCTCTACCGTATCTACGTTTGCATAAGCCCAGACCTGTACTTCTTCACCGGGCTCATAATCTGTCCAATTCATTGGCAGCAGATGAACCATTGGCTCTGATGTCCACTGGCTCTTGAAAAGGTGGTACAAATCTTTTTGGAAACCTGCCGTGTCAACTGCGCCAAAGAAGGAACTCTTTACAGGGAATGTATTAAAGTAGGGAGTCGGCTCTCCGATATAGTCAAAGCCCGACCACAAAAATTCACCGATGAAAAATTTTCGGTCCCTGTCTTTTTTTAAACCATACTCGCCGGACATTGTCCAGGAAGCCATATTATTATCATAAGAAGAGGGCCCCATTCGGCCCGGAGTATAATTTTCTCCGGTATTAAGATTATCTGCTTCCTGATATATGCCTCGTGTAGATGTAGATGAGGAGGATTCCGACTCAAAGATAAATTTGTCCGGGTATTTTAAATGCAGTGCATCCACCGATGACGCTGTATTATAATTTAGTCCTACTCCGTCAAGCAGGAGAAGGATTTTATGAAATGGTGAATTATCATCAGGTATGCTTCTATACCCATCGGAACCCCATACTACAGGTCTTGTGGTATCAATTGATTTGATTGCATCGATAAGTATTTGTGCGGTTTCTATATCCGGATTCCGGATCTCATTACCTATGGACCACATTATAACCGAGGGGGAGTTCTTGGCAGCATCGACCATCTCCTTGATATCCATATCACTGTTCTCATTAAAGAAGCGTCCGTAATCATAGGTGGTCTTTCCAGTTTGCCAGCAGTCAAATGCTTCAACCACTAACAATATGCCTGATCGATCGGCGGCCCGGAGAACCTCCGGGGCAGGCGGATTATGTGCGGTCCTGATCGCATTTACACCCATATCTTTCATTATTTTCATCTGCCTTAATATTGCATCATAATTTACAGCAGAACCAAGCGCGCCCAGATCATGATGCAAATTCACTCCCTGGATCTTTGTATATTCACTATTCAGAGAGAAACCTTCGTTCGGATCGATTTTAAAATATCTGATTCCAAATGTAGTAATATATGTATCAATCACATTTCCCTCAACAACCAGATCGCTTTCCAGTATATATAGATATGGATTATCAAACGACCAGAGAACCGGGTCATCGACTCTGATATCATCCTCGTATGTATAATCCTTCCCGTCAACGGTTGCATCTGAATTGGATTGGGCCACCACTTTACCATCTGCATCAATAATTCTTGATACCAGTTCCACGGTTTCCGTTTTTCCGCTTTCGTTAGAGATATCCGTCTTGATGTTAACATTTGCATAATCATCTTTGTATGTGTTCTCAAGATCCGGGGTAGTTACAAAAGTACCCCATCTCTGTACAAAGATACCATTCGTCACAATCAGGCGAACATTTCTGTAAATACCGCTTCCGGAATACCATCTACTGCTTGGTAAAGGATTTTGAACTTTTATGGCTATTGCATTGGGGGTCAAACCATCAGTATAGACCAGTTCAGTTAAATCAAAGCTGAATCCTGTATAGCCGTAGTGATAATTGCCCAATAACTCGCCGTTTAAATATACGAATGAATCCATATATATTCCGTCAAACTCTATGGAGATTTTTTTATCTTCCATCGAAGCAGGCAAGATGAATGTCTTACGATACCAGCCCAGACCACCCTGAAGGAATCCGGTCCCGGGGTCAGTACCTGTTCCGGCCCCTGCAACAGGAGCCAGTTCTATGCTCCAGTCGTGTGGTAAGTCCAGTTTTCTCCAGGCTGAATCATCAAAAGACGGAACCTGCGCGTTTTCATATTCACCGGCCGGGTCATCAATACCGCCGGAATTGACAAGTACAAATTTCCAATCCTCTCCAAAATCCAGACTTCTACTGCCGTCGTAAGTGATATTGACCGCGCTTGAATCAACCCTTTCTTCGCTTGTCGGCTCTGTTATTTCAGCCGTGCCGAACTCCCCACTTTTACATGCAATAGAAAAGTTAAAAAACAAAACTAACGCTAAGAAGATACTTATAATTTTTATTTTTTTATCCATAAAATCTCCCTGATCATTTGTCTTATATATTTAATAAAGATTAAAACCAGATTTTTACCTTTAGAATTTGTTAACTTGAATGAAAATAAAAACATTAATCATTAAAAAGATTATTTAAAACATATTTTGGGGTTGGGCTAATTATTATAAATCCGATATTTTAACTATCGATCCTTCTCTCGGAAGTGCTTTTTCTTACAATAAGTCTCGTCTTAAAAATACAGGTCTGTTTTGGTAATTTTTTATTTCTAATCCTGTTAAGAAGTAATTCCATCGCGGTTTTGCCTATTCTATATCTCTCTAATTCTATAGAAGTCAATGTAGGCGAAACTATTTCGGTCAATGCTATATTATCCAGACCAATAATGGATATGTCATCAGGAACTTTAATATCACTTGCCTGAAAAGCTTTCATCGCTCCTAAAGCTGTAAGATCATTCGAGCAAACAACTGCTGTCGGGAGTACTTTTTCTTTCAATATCTTTTGGGCAGATCTATAACCGCCTTCTATTTTATGATCACCCTCAAATACTTTATAGCTCAAACCAACATTTTTATGTTTTTCTATTGCATCAATAAAATTCCTGGTTCTTATTTTTGCTGTTTTCAATGCTTTTGGTCCGCTTATAAAATAGATATTTCTATGTTTGAGAGAAACCAGATGAGAAACAGCTTCCGCTATACCGACTTTATAATCAAAATAAAGGCTATCCACACTTATATTTCTTTTACCCCAGTCGACCAGCACAAAATTTACATCTGTATCCATAAGCTGGTTTAATATAGAGCTGTCCACCTGGCTTGAAGCAACAATTATTCCATCTATTTTCCTTTTGATCAAAGCCCCTATCGACCTTACACCTTTTTCAATATCGTAATCAGTATTACATAAAAATACATTATAATCATTCTTTACTGCCAGTTCCTCTACTCCCTGAACAAGTTCAGGATAAAATGGGTTTCTAATGTCGGAAATGACCAGACCGATAGTATGTGTTTTTCCGGTTGCAAGGCTTCTGGCAAGCAGGTTTGGCTGGTATTTTAATTTTTTCATTACTTCAAGTACCCTCTTTTTTGTCTCAGGCATTACAAACCTTGTCTCATTTATTACATGGGAAACTGTAGTCGGAGATACCTTTGCCTGTCTCGCTATATCATTATAATTAACCATTGCACACTCCTAACTTCTATAAAATAGAGTAAGCGCTTGCGCAATACTCATTCTATCATAACTGAGTTTAGAAAAAAATATAAATCGAATAGTCAAATATAAATTTTAAACCTTTAAATAACATCAATATCCGGCAAAGAGATTGATTAAATAGACCCATATTAAAAATTTGAATTTTTACAAAAGAATAAATTAACCTATAATTATAAAATATTGGATATAACTTATCCGTTTTCTTTTATATATTGATTTTAAAAAAATATGAAAAAAATACTTTTATATTCTAAGAACAAAAAAAATATAAATAAGATAATCGGTATTCAAGATTTTGAAGGTTTCAATGTAAAGATAGAAAAAATATTCGATAATCTTCCGGCCCAGCCCGAAACTATCTGTATGATTATTCTGGATATCACTTCTAAAAATGAAGACAGCGATAATCATTTCAAAAATATCATTAATGTTGCTGATAAACATGATATCGCTAAATTAGTAATTCTTAATCCGAACCAAACAGACTTTTTGCTGGAAGACGAAAATACTTTCGACGATTTTATATTTGATAACCGGATTGAAGAAGAGTTCCTTCTAAGAATAAAGCTGATCATTCAAAAAAAGGACCCTTTACCTCCAAAAAACGCTATTGTGGTAGACAGGCTGATATTGGATACTGATAAGTATGAACTAAAAGTTGACCAAAGACCCATAGAGGTCACTTTCAAGGAATTCGAACTATTAAAAATTCTTCTGCAGAACCAGAATAAAGTATTCACAAGAAATAAGCTTTTATCTGCGGTCTGGGAGTATGATTTCTATGGCGGCAGCAGAACAGTAGATGTGCATATGCGAAGACTGCGCTCTAAAATCCCCCCGCCATATAACCTGATGTTAAAAACCGTCAGGAACGTCGGCTATATGTTCTCTCCTCAAATTTAGTTTTAATAACATTCGTTTATCCCCTCGTTTTTTTAAATATAAACTAAAAGAATTAACATGCTTTTAACAGAGATGTAACCTGCCGGTAAAGTACGTGTAGTAAACTACTCACATTATTAACGGTAAAAGGAGTTAGAAGACATGGGATCTTTAACGGCATTGGACACAATATGGATTCTTATTTCTGCTTTCCTGGTATTTTTTATGAATGCAGGGTTTGCACTCGTAGAATCCGGTTTTACCAGGGCAAAAAATACGGTGAATATCCTGATGAAGAATTTTATAGTATTCAGTATTTCCAGTTTGCTTTATTTTATTCTGGGTTTTGGATTAATGTTCGGTAAAGATGCCGGCGGTTTCATAGGAGCCAGCAGCTTTATGTCTTTTTTCAATGATCCCTCGAAAATAGACTACTTTACATACTTCTTCTTTCAGCTTGTCTTTGCCGGAACTGCAGCAACGATCGTATCGGGTGCAATGGCAGAAAGAACGAAGTTTGCAAGCTTTTTAGTTTATAGTGCATTTATGGCCGGGGTCATATATCCAATAGTGGGACACTGGATATGGGGTGGCGGCTGGCTTTCGAAACTGGGTTTCATTGATTTTGCAGGTTCGACTGTGGTCCACTCAGTCGGCGGCTGGACAGCACTTACCGCGGTAATGATGCTTGGTCCCAGGATAGGAAAATATAATCCCGACGGTAAATCAAATGCAATACCGGGACATAATATCGGATTTGCAACTCTGGGTGTTTTTATTTTATGGTTTGGATGGTTCGGATTCAATGGAGGAAGTACGCTTTCCGCGTTAAACAAATCAATACCGATGATTGTTACAAATACTACGCTTGCAGCTGCAGCCGGCTCGATTTCCGCAATGTTTTATGTCTGGGCAAGATTTAAAAAACCCGATGCATCGATGATGCTAAACGGTGCCCTTGCAGGTCTTGTGGCAATTACCGCAGGATGTGCACTTGTTTCCCCTTATAGTGCCATCATCATCGGTATTATAGCCGGGGTGCTGGTATGTATCGCTATTGATTTCTTCGATAAAAAGTTAAAAATCGATGATCCCGTTGGTGCGATATCGGTTCATGGTGCCTGCGGTGCATTTGGTACCATAGCAGTCGGCCTTTTTGCACAAAACAAATATTCCTCTCTGGCTGGATTTAATAATGTTAGCGGCTTGTTCTTTGGTGGAGGATGGAAACCTTTACTGATCCAACTAACAGGGGCAGCAGCAGCATTTTCGTTTGTATTCTCGATATTTCTGGTATTCTTCTTCATTCTTAAAAAGACTATGGGTATCAGGGTAAAAAATGGTACCGAAATAAAGGGCCTTGATATTGAAGAACATGGTATGGAAGCATATTCAGGATTCCAGATATTTTTAAATGAGTAATATCATGATTTTAAACATAAAAGGAAAGGACCGTACATAATGAAACTCATAATAGCTTTGATACAACCTCATAAACTGCCTGATGTAAAAAAAGCATTATTCGATGCAGAAGTCTATAAAATGACCGTAACCAATGTCCTTGGTTGCGGCCAGCAAAAGGGGTATACCGAAACATACCGGGGTGTGATATATGAAGTAAATTTACTAAAAAAAATAAGATTGGAAATAGCAGTAAACGAAGATTTTGTGGAACCTACTATTGAAGCAATAAAAAAAGGGTCATATACAGGGAAAATCGGTGACGGTAAGATATTTGTTCTGGATCTGCCAAGATGCATTAGAATTCGAACCGGAGAAGAAGGAGAAAAAGCGATTGGTTAGAATTTATTATAAATCCGGGAAAATTTAACACAGATTTAACATAACCTGCACAAATTTTATAAAAATTAAGATATAATATTAAGAAAGTTCCATATTACTATAAATAATTAATTTTTCAGTTAAAAACAAAAGGAAGTGAAACATGAAAACCGATAACAAGATGAGAGAATTTGTATTAAAAAAAGCCCATGATAACAATGTAAAATTTATAAGGTTGTGGTTTACTGATGTTCAGGGCATTCTAAAGAGTTTTTCCATTACAATTGAGGAGCTGGAAGGGGCACTCCTTGAAGGCATGGGTTTTGATGGTTCGTCCATCGAAGGGTTTTCACGCATAGAGGAAAGTGATGTCATTGCCTTACCGGATCCGAACACTTTTCAGATGATGCCCTGGAGTCCTCCGGAAAATGGAGTAGCAAGAATGTTTTGTGATGTTTTAAATCCCGATGGTTCCCATTTTGAAGGTGACCCAAGATGGATTTTGAAAAAAGAACTTAATAAAATAGGTGAATCGGGGTATACATTTTATGTCGGACCTGAACTTGAATACTTTTACTTCAAATCCGACAAAGGCAAACCTGAAACACTTGACAGAGGCGGATATTTTGATTTAACCACCCTCGATGCAGCAAGCCCGCTCCGAAGGGATACCATTCTTTGTCTTGAGTCAATGGGTATAGGTGTTGAATATTCGCACCATGAAGTAGCCCCTTCGCAGCATGAGATAGACTTGAGATATACCGATGCTCTGACCATGGCAGATAACGCTATGACCTATAGAATGATAGTCAAGGAAGTTGCAACAAGAAACGGGGTTTACGCAACATTTATGCCTAAACCCATATTCGGGGTCAACGGCAGCGGTATGCATACCCACCAATCATTGTTTAAAGGAGATAAAAATGTTTTTTTCGATTCCAATGATAAATACAACTTGTCAAGCATGGGAAAACATTTCATTGCAGGATTGCTTAAACACAGCAAGGAAATAGTTGCAATAACAAACCAGTGGGTAAATTCTTATAAAAGACTGGTACCCGGTTATGAAGCTCCTGTTTATATCTCATGGGCAAGAAGAAACAGATCCACTCTTGTTAGGGTTCCGATGTATAAACCCGGAAAAGAAAAATCAACAAGAGTTGAATTTAGATGTCCAGATCCGGCATGCAATCCATATCTTTCATTCAGTCTGATGCTAGCTGCCGGAATGGAAGGTATAAAAAATAAATATCCTTTACCCGATCCGATAGAAGAAAACATTTTTGAAATGGATATAGAAAGAAGAGAAAAAGCAGGGATTGAGACTCTTCCTGATAACCTTTTCGAAGCATTAAAGTATTTTGAAAAAAGCAAACTTGCAAGAGAAACTCTCGGAGATCATATCTTCTTTAAATTTATTGAAAATAAAAAAATTGAATGGGATAGATACAGGATACAGGTAACAGATTATGAACTGGATAACTACCTGCCTATTTTATGAAATTTATAACCTGTTAAATCTATAATAATGAAAATCCGGTCTTACTTTCCATGTAAGGCCGGATTTAATTTTCGTTCTTTGATTAACCGGGTGTTATGGAATTAAAACTAATTTCCAAGAATCATCCAATCAATTTTAGCAGGAGACTTAAAATAATACAGAAACCTCCAGCTATAAGCATTTTTACTCCGCTTATCAAAAGATTGGTCCTGGAAATTTTACCCAAAAAAAGACCTATCCCAAATAATATTAAAAATGCCAGGGCAAAACCACTGTAATAACAAATATCTATCGGTATATATTTTCCAAAAAGAAACGGGGTCAAAGGAATAAACGCAGTTACTATGGGAGATAATCCATTTGCGGAAGCAAGCACAAGAGCGGCAAACTTCTGCGCTCGCGATATTATGGTTTTATCCAGATCGTGAAGTGTCGATTCTTCAAGGTCATCGATTTCTCTCTTCCTTTCGGCAGTTTCACTATTATATGCACTCCAGACCCCGGAAACACCGAGAGATATTATTATTGCGACACCCGCTATGATGACATGTCTGTGTTCCCTAATTCCGATAATAAAATTTCCTACAAGAATGCCGATACTGGTAATCACCCCGTCAAAGCCATTAATTGCAAAATACCTTCTTACTATGGTCGTAATATTTGCAATTCTATTATATGTCTTTATCAGTTCTATATAAGTCAAAAAATTATTTTTTATCTTCTTCATCCTTGATCTTTGATCTTCTTCTACTACCAAAACAAATCTTTCTTTTTACTAATTAATATTAATATATCTATTACCTTTATGACAAATTTTACCAGGTACCTTTTAAGAAATCACTGATTCGATCTTTTCCTTTAAAATTTTATCCAGTAAGGCACCTGCGCCATAGGAAGATCTGGTAAATATTCCGCTTTCCACTGCTTTAAAACCAAAACTCATTGCTAATTCTCTTATTCTTTCAAATTCCTCAGGTTTATAATACTTCTTTACCGGAATATTCGATTGTGAAGGCCTGAGATACTGGCCTATTGTAACGATATCACAGCTGACTCTCTTCAGATCTGCCAGCAATTCTTCTACCTCTTCCATATTTTCTCCGAGCCCAAGCATAAATCCGGACTTTGTGTAAATATCGGGCTTATCTAGTTTAGATAATCTCAATATAGCAAGAGAAGTCTCGTAATCTGAGTATTTCCTGACTGCGGGGAAATTTCTTTTTATTGTCTCTATATTATGACCCAATACATCCGGCTCCCTTGCAAGAACGATCTTCAAATTACCTGTATCACCTTTAAAATCGGGAATCAGGCACTCAATTTTTGAAAAAGGACTTAACTTCTTTATTTCACTTATGGTTTTTGCAAAATGAGAGCTTCCACCATCAGCAAGATCATCTCTGGTCACCGAAGTAATAACTGTATATTTTAATCTCATTTTCTTTACCGCATATGCTATTCTTGAGGGTTCATCTTCATCAAGAGTTTGAGGTTTTCCGGATCTTATTCCACAAAAACCACAATTGCGGGTACAGATATCCCCCATTAACATAAAAGTCGCGATTTTTTCCCCAAAACATTCGAAGATATTTGGGCACGCGGCGCTCTGACAAACAGTATTTAGGTGTAGATCAATTAGGAGATTTTTAACCTGCTTGATTTTAAAGTTATTCAGGTTGACTTTCTTCTTTAGCCAATCCGGCGTGTTACTGGACAATACTACTCACTATTCTTTCGAGATCTTTAATGGAGCCAAATTCTACTATAACTTTACCCTTTTTTTTGCTCATTGTTATTTTAACGGGAGCATTCAAATACTCGGACAATTTCTGAGATATTTCGGGAAGCTTGCTTAACTGCAATACTTTTTTGATTTTTTTACCTTCGACCATCTCTTTTTTCTTAGTTGCTATTCTTTCTACATCTCTTACGCTGAGGTCATTTTTGATTATAAGACTTGCGACTTTTATCCTTTCCTCTTCTCCATCTATTGCAAGTATCGATCTGGCATGTCCCTCACTTATCTTTCCTTCATTTATCAATTTTTGGACCTCAAGCGGAAGGGCGATCAATCTCAAAGAGTTAGTTATCGATACCCTGCTTTTCCCAACTCTTTTTGAAAGTTGGTCATGGGTTATTTTAAATTCATCTATAAGCTGTTTAAATGTATGAGCTTTTTCCATTGGACTTAAATTATCTCTATGGATGTTTTCAATAAGAGCCATTTCAAGTGAAGATATATCATCGATATCTTTGACTATTATAGAGGGAATGGTATTAATACCGATTTTTTTGGTGGCTCTGTATCTTCTCTCTCCGGTAACAATTTCATATTTATCTTCTTCGCCCAGTCTTCTTACGACTATGGGCTGAATGACCCCGAATTCCTTTATGGACTCAGAAAGCTCAGCAAGTGATTCCTCGTCAAATCTGCTTCTGGGCTGATTTCTGTTTGGGATAATCTTATCCAATGGCAGTTCAACTATTGTATTTGATTCACCTTCCATGGATTTGTCAATATTTGGAATCAAAGCGCCAAGTCCCCTGCCTAGACCTCTTCTAGCCATTTTCTATCACTTCCTTTGTAAAATTACTATAAGCTTCGGCCCCTTTACAATTAGGATCATATTCCATTATGGGCTTACCATAACTGGGAGCTTCACTCAGCCTCACATTTCTTGGAATTACTGTCTTATATACTTTTTCCGAGAAATAATTTTTAACCTCTTCTATTACTTGTTCTGCAAGTTTTATTCTGGGATCATACATGGTCATTATGGCCCCCTTTATTTTCAAGGCATCATTAAGATTTTTTTTGACCAGATTTATAGTGTTCAAAAGCTGACCGAGTCCTTCAAGGGCATAATACTCACATTGTATTGGTATAATGACTTCTTTGGCAGCTGTTAATGCATTAATAGTCAAGAGCCCCAGTGCAGGTGGACAATCGATAAGTATAAAATCGTAGTCTTTTTCAATTTTATTTATGGCTTCTTTTAATCTAAACTCTCTTTTTAAACTTGGAACCAACTCCACTTCAGCTCCGGCAAGTTGTATGGATGAAGGAAGAATCTTTAGATCTTTATATGCTGTATCTAAAATTATTTCATCCGGTTCCCTGTCATGAATCAAAATATCATATATTGATTGTTTTACATCCGAGGGATTTACGCCCAGTCCACTTGTCGAATTACTTTGAGGATCAAGATCTATAAGAAGAGTCTTATAACCATAAGAGCTCAGGTATGCAGAAACGTTTACTGCTGTTGTACTTTTCCCCACTCCACCTTTTTGGTTTGTAAAAGCAATTATTCTGCTCAACCGTTTTTTACTTACCGTTTCATCCTGTTTTTTATTTTTGATTATCATATCCAAAAACTTCAACTATACAATCACCTGCTTATTTGTTTTATATATATAAACATTTGCACAATTGTATAATAATATAAATGAGCCAATATTATAATGGCTGCTTAGTTATTTTATTGAAATTTCGGGGGTATATTCCCGGAGATTTTCTTATTTTTTTTATTACCAGAAAAGCCCTGTATTCATTTAGATTAGGAACTTCGACCTCTAACAAATTATTTACCTTTCCCCCCAGTTTTGAGATAGCTTCCCTGTTACCTTCCAGTTCTGCAAATATTTTTTTACTCTTATAAAATATAATTTTACCATTTATTCTACAAAATGGAATTGTTAATTCACTTAAAATATCAAATCTTGCAACAGCTCTTGATATAACTATATCAAAAGTTTCTCTATAAAGAGCTTCTTTCCCCAGCTCCTCTGCTCTGCCTCTGATTATCCTGACATTATTAAGTCCTAATTCTTTTACAACCATGGTTAAGAAATTTATTTTTTTTAATGTCTTATCCAGAAGGTAAAATATTTTATCATTTAAAAAAATAGATAAAAGTGCTCCGGGTAGTCCTGCCCCCGATCCTGCATCCAGTACCCTTCCCGAATGACTCATATCACCAAAAATCATCTTTTCATATCTGAGTATCGAAATAGAATCAAGGACATGCCTTATAAGGATCCCCTTTTTATCCTTTGTGCCAATAAGATTGAATCTCTGATTATGCTCGTAAACCAGATCCAGGTATTTTCCCAGGGTCTCGATTTGACTGCTGGAAAAACCGATACCGAGTTCCCGGAGTGATTGTCTTAAAATATCATCGACATTCAATTTAATACCTTCCTTAATCTGCCCTTTAGATTTAAAATGAGTATTGATATATCTGCTGGCGATACTCCTGCGATCCTCGAAGCCTGACCAAGAGTATTTGGTTTAACTTTTGTTAATTTCTCCTGTGCTTCGTATGTCAAACCTATAATTTTAAAATAGTCCAGATCCCGTGAAAGATAATACCTTTCCAGATTACCAATTTTCTTTATTTCAGCAAGCTGCCTTTTTATATAACCTTCGTATTTTATTCTTATCTCTGCCTGCTTAAGTACGTTCTTTTCATAACCATTTCCTTTTTTGATAAAATAATCCATTATATCCTCGATACCGACTTCCGGCCTTTTTAAAAGTTTATAAATACTTAAAGGAGTGTCAATGGATCTGGTTCCGATCTTCTCAAGCATTGCATTGTTCACTTTACCCGGATTTAAAATAATATCTTTTAACCTGGACACCAGTTTGTTGATTTTTTCTTCTTTTTTAATTATTTTCTTATACTGACCATCTGTTATTAGCCCGATATCATTACCAAACCCGCACAATCTTATATCGGCATTATCAGACCGCAAAACCAGTCTGTATTCCGCTCTGGAAGTATACATCCTGTAGGGTTCCATGAGGTCTTTGGTAAGAAGATCATCTATTAAAACTCCTATATAGCTAGTATCTCTGGTTAGTATCATTGGTGATCTGTTCATCACCTTGAGTGCTGCATTTATTCCGGCAACAAGACCCTGGGCTGCTGCCTCTTCATAACCTGAAGTTCCATTTATCTGGCCTGCAAAATATAAATTTTCTATATTTTTCGATTCCAGAGTAAAATTCAGTTGACTTGGAATTATATAATCATACTCTACTGCATAACCTGGTCTTGTTATTCTGGCATTTTCCAATCCTTCAACGGTATTAACTATTTTCTGCTGTATTTCTGCTGGCATGCTTGTAGTAAGTCCCTGAAGATACATTTCACTGGTATGGGTGCCCTCGGGTTCGATAAAGACCGGGTGTCTTTTTTTCTCCGGAAAATTTATTACTTTCCTATCTATAGACGGACAATGTCTTGGTCCGTGAGTATCGACCATTCCGGACTTTATGGGAGATCTTTCTATATTGTCCGCGATAATCTTATGGGTTTTCTTATTTGTATAAGTGAGAAAACAATCAGTGCTTTTATATATCTTTTCTTCATCCCAAAAAGAAAAGCTTAAAGGTTCTTCATCTCCATATTGGACAATTGTTTTTGAGAAATCCACTGTCCTTTTATCGACCCTCGGAGGAGTAGCCGTTTGAAATCTATCTATATCAAAATTGAGATCGATTAAGTTCCTGGTTAAATTCATTGCAGGGTACTCACCCATTCGTCCTGCTTTATAATCTTTCTCCCCTATTATTATTCTCCCCCTTAAAAATGTACCGGTAGTTATCACTACTGCTTTACCTTCGAACAATAATCCGCTTTCTGTTTCAACCCCGAATGCTTTGCAATTTTTAACCAGTATTTTACTTACGGTTCCCTGTCTCAGAGTCAAATTCTTAGTATTTTCAAGGATCTTCTTCATCTCTATTTCATATTCTTTCTTATCTATCTGGGCCCTCAATGCCTGGACTGCAGGACCTTTACTTCTATTAAGGATTTTTATCTGTATCAAAGTATTATCGGCAGTCTTTGCCATCTGTCCGCCCAGTGCATCCAGTTCCCTGACCAGCTGGCTTTTTCCTAAACCTCCTATTGATGGATTACAGGGCATCAAAGCTACTTTATCCACATTAATCGTCAGCAGTATAGTTTTTAAACCCAATCTAGCCGATGCCAGTGCCGCTTCGCAACCAGCATGACCAGCACCTGCGACTATAACGTCATACTTCATGTCTATTGCCCAATATGTCTATTAATAATTATATGTTTCACGTGAAACATCACTGTCTGTTCATCATTTATCGTATTATTTTTTCTTCTCTATCCTATTACTCATAATTGATAGAATTTTTGACATTTTATTATCAATATCACCTGAATCATCATTTAAAGGATCGTTTTCATTTATTTTTATTCTATATGGCCTTTTTGTTCTCTTTACTGTCAGGTCGTTTATTAACAAACCAATATATCCGTCTTCCCTGTCCATAATAATGCTGGCACGATTATTTACCTCTCTGGAAGCATTAATTCCTGAAAGCAATCCCTGCGCAGCTGATTCTTCATAACCGGTGGTCCCATTGATCTGACCTGCAAAATAAATTCTTTTAAGGATTTTACTTTCCAGATTACCGTTTAACTGATAAGGAAGTAAGTAGCAATACTCTATTCCATAACCAGGTCTGGTCATTTCTACCTTCTCGAAATTCTTAATTTTTTTTAGCATTTCAACTTGCATCTTTTCAGATACAGAAGTTTCAAGTCCCTCCAGATATACCTCTTTTGTATCTCTTCCCAAAGGCTTTATGAAAATTTCTTTCGCCTCGATATCCACTTTTTTCACATCAGCAGCATTGTTCGATAAAAAACTGGAAAAATCTCTATTGATATAAGTCGTATAATAATAATCTTGCTCTTTATTTATATAATCGGTTTCATGTGAAAACGTCCTATGACTCCTGCTGTAGGACTGCTTTTTAAGATTATTTAAATCAATTGATTTTTTATCTACTACCGGGGCGGTATAATTCTTTAACTTTCCAAACCGGAAGCCTAGATTTTTCAAACAATTCAGCAGCTTTTTGGAACATATTTCACCCTGTCTTCCTGCTTCCAGCATATACTCCCCCCAGAAAATTCTTCCTTTCAGGAAAGTACCGGAACAAACAATAATCGACCTGCAAGAATAATCAACTCCGTCGCTGGTGTATAAGAAATATCCTCCTTTGCACTCTTTTATATTTACTGCAAGTCCCTGCCTTAAATTTAAATTATTCTGTTTCTCCAGAACTTCTTTCATTGAAAGAGAATATCTTCTTCTATCGACTATTGCCTGCAATGTCACATCTTTATTTTTTGTATTTTTGATTTCTTTAAGATGAATATAGTTTTTATCAATATTTTTTGAGATTTCTCCTCCGAGCAGATCCACTTCCCTTAGTAGTCTGCTCCTACCGATACCTCCTACCGTGCTGCCAAATGGCATAATAGCTATGCTATCCAAATTTATTGATACCAGTAGGGTCTTTGAACCGTTTCTTGCAGAAGCCAGGGCTGCCTCACAACCTGCATGTCCTGCACCTATTACGATTACGTCATAACTATATTTTTCTTTTGTTTTTATTGACATAGCTGAATATTATAATTTTGTTTCACGTGAAACATTTTCGCCAAATATCCTTATTATGTTGTTTTTTGACACTTTATTTACCAATACAGAATTGGCTGAATATCTTATCCAGAATATCTTCTCTAGCCGTTTCGCCTATTATTTCTCCCAGTAGTTCAAATGCAGTTTGTAAATCATAAGAAGGGAACTCTTCGGATATTTTGTCCTTTAGCGCTTCTTCTGCCCTTTCCAGTGACTTTTTTACCTCTTCCAATACCTTTTTATGCCTGCTGTTAATAATTATTTTCTCCTCCAGAACAATATCGCCCCCACCCAATATCGCAGATCTTATTTTGTTTTCTAATTCCTTTATTCCTTTGCCTTTTAATGCGGAAATTTTTTTTATATATTTTCCATCAAAATATTTTTTAATCTTTTCTACTTCCAACTTTTGCTTTAAATCTATCTTATTTATACAACAAATTATGTTTTTCTCTTTTATTTTACTTATTATTTGTAAATCCATTTGATCTAATTTTCTGTTTCCGTCCAGAACAAGTAAAATCAGTTCAGCTTCGTCTATATGTTTCAAACTCTTATCAACTCCTATTTTTTCTATGGCACTTCTTGTTTTTCTTATTCCTGCTGTATCAATCAGAATAAGCGGTATTCCTTCGACATATAATATTTCTTCTACTGCATCTCTCGTCGTTCCGGGAATTGGTGTCACTATTGCCTTATCTTTCCTGGATAGTAAATTCAGCAAACTGGATTTCCCCACATTTGGCTTACCTATAATAGCTATTTTCACGCCATTTTTTATAATTTCTCCTTTTTTTTCGTTTATTATCAGTTCTTCAAGTTCCACCCTCAATTTTTTTACTTCTTCAATAATTTCCTGATATGGCGTTACCTCCAGATCTTCTTCAATGAAGTCCACTGATGCCTCCAGCTGTACCCGTATATCCAGAAGATTTCTTCTTATTCTTTTTATCTCTTCTTTTATATTGCCCTGTAAATTTTTCGCAGCAAGCTTTAAACTCTGTTCTGTTCTGGATCTTACAAGATCAATAACAGCTTCCGCCTGTGATAAATCTATTCTTCCGTTCAAGAAAGCTCTTTTTGTGAATTCTCCCGGATCTGCTATTCTTGCACCGTTTTCTACACACAATTCCATTGTTTTGGTCGTAGCAATTATTCCCCCGTGGCAATTTATCTCCACAACATCTTCCCGGGTATAAGATCCCGGCTTTTTCATCACGGTAATAATTACTTCATCGATGACTTGACCCTTATTGTCAATTATGTGCCCGTAAAGCATATTATATGTGTCAATATCTTTGATCTTTTTTTTATTTTTTGATTTAAATATCTTATCAACTATAAAGATTGACCTATTACCGCTTAATTTGACTATGCCAATCGCAGCTTCACCGGCTCTCGTTCCTACTGCTACTACAGTATCGTTGATTTCTATTCCCATCTTTATATTTTTCTCCTATGATATTTTTGGATTTCGTGATTCTATTATATTTAATATTTTTAATTATTCAAAATTAATGAACAATAAAAAATGGCACGCTCTGGTGCCATTATTTTACTATATATTATCTTTATTCTTTATTTGCTGCTTTTTATTGGGTAAATTATTATTCTCCTATTAGGTTCATCATACCTGCTTCTTGTGGTTACGTTACTAAATCTTGCAAGGAGGTTATGTATTATTTTTCTCTCGTATGAACCCATCGGTTTCAATGCTATTTTTCTTCCCTCGTTAATTGCTTTTTTTGCCATAAATATCGCCGTCTTCTTTATGCTTTCTATTCTTTTTTTTCTATAGTCTTTTATATCTACGGTTACATTTCTGTCTATAAGTCTTTTTCTCTTCCCGATCAGGTTTATGATATACTCAAGTGCCTCCATATTCTTTCCGTCTCTACCAATAGCGATACCCAGATCTTCTCCCTGGACCGATAGTCTTAATTCTTCCGAATCAGCTTCGATCTTTACCTCTTCTCCGGGGCAAATGAGTTCTATTGATTTTTTCAAGATCCCCTTTATCTTTTCAAGTCCATCATTCTCCGTAACTTTATCTTTTACTATACTTTTGGGACTATTTTCTATTAATCTGTTTCTTTTTTGTTCTTCTTCCAGTGATTCTACAAATGAATCTATGGCATCTTTTATACTTTTATCTTCCGTCATCTAGGATACCTCCTGGGATATAAGCATCATCTTTTCTTTTTTCTTTTCTTTTTTAATTTCCTTCTGATTAACTTTTTATCTTCTTCGCTTAATTCGGATCCTCCCGTAAGGCTCGCACTTTCCTGGCTCAATTCCTTTTTTACTTTTTCTTTTTTAACAAGTCTATTTACCAGCCATTGCTGGCCAATGGACCATGCATTTGTTGTCACCCAATATAACAATATTCCCGAAGGAAGTGTGTATGATATAACCCCAAATACTAATGGCATCATATACAAGATTTTTGATTGTTTGGCGTCCGTTGTCGTCATTTTCATCGAGAAAAACATCGTGGCAGCCATTAATATAACCAAAATAAAAAAACGATCTGGTTCATTTAAATTCAACCACAGAAAATTATAATTATGATTAGCGGGGCCTCTGGCTAAGAATACCTTAAAGAATTCCTTATAATCTAAATGGGGTAAAAACGTCATCAGCCCTATCCTTATCCCGTTTACGACACCATTAAGATTAAAACCTCCCAAAACATTTGTTACAATTTCGGAGGGAGTCCTAAGTGCCTGGAATAATGCGAAAAATACAGGCATCTGAAGGAGTAGGGGCAGACACCCTGCCAGCGGATTGACGTTATTCTTTTTATAAAATTCCATCGTCTCCTGCTGTAGTTTTTGCTTGTCATCTTTATATTTTTTTTGGAGTTCTTTAAGTTCCGGCTGTATTTTCTGCATCTTAGCCATCGATCTGGTCTGACTTATGGTAAGAGGGATCAGCACTATCCTTACTATGATAGTCAATAGTATTATTACAATTCCGTAGTTCGCAATTACATGATTATATAAAAATATGACTATATACTCTAATCCGCGCTGGATGGGTTGTAATATTTGTAATATCTGACTCAATTTATAAACCTTTCTTCTACTTTACAGGATCATATCCGCCTTTATTGAAGGGATTGCATCTTAAAATCCTATACATTGATTTAATACTTCCCTTTAATACACCATATTTGCTAATAGCTCCGATTGCATATTCAGAACAGGTAGGGTAGAACCTGCAGCTTTTTGGCAGTACAGGTGAGATAAATTTTTTATATGACTTTATTAAAAATATCAGTATTTTCTTCAAAACTAGAACCAGTAATAGATTATTATTTATAGTTGGCCGGTAAGAAATGAGTTCAAACTATATTCGAGTTTATTCTTTATCTCCAAAAAGCTTGCGGTAACAATATCCAGTTTAACCAGAATTAAAATATCCAAATTATTGTAACTTTTTATTTCAACTTTTCTTAAAGCTTCTCTTAATACTCTTTTGATTCTATTTCTTAGAACGGCTCCGCCTATTTTTTTACTTACTCCTAATCCGATTCTTACAAGTCCAAAAGTTTCTGCTTTTTTGAATATATATAATGTTAAATATTTATCCCTTTTGCACGAACCTTCTTTTATTACTCTTGAAAAATCACTTTTTCTTTTAAGTGTTTCAAACTTGATCTTAATCTTCCTTTTACTTTTAAACAGTAAGTCTTTTTCTTCCTTTTTTTCTCCTGCCTGCAATTACGGCTCTGCCTGCTTTAGTTTCCATCCTTACCCTGAAGCCATGAACCTTTTTTCTTCTCCTTGCATTCGGCTGAAATGTCCTTTTCATCTTTTACCCAATCTATATATTATTGTTTTCAGTCAAGTAGTAGATTATACATTTTAATTTTTCTAATATCAAGGTTACTGCATTTAAAATAAGATATATCCTTAAGTTTTTCCTGCTGTCTTTTCCGGGGAATTCGTTATTTATTCAAACACCTGTTCTGGTCAAAGACCTGTCCTGAAAATAATATTATTTTTTTAAACATTATGGTGCAATTTCTCACAGTATTTCAAAAAATTAAACAACTTTTCAACACCTGTTGAAAAAACTGTTGAAAACTTAAAAAACCTCACCATATCACATGTCAGATTATTCTACCTTATAGCATATTCCATACAATCTAGTAGCTTTTTCCTGATTAAAATATTATTATTAACCTGTTGAAAACCTTATGTTGCTGAAAAGAAAATGAAAAGTAATATTACTGATTGATAAATTTATTCGTTAAATAAAAATATTTGCGAATAAAAATTGACTTCTATCATGCCTGACGATAATACTAAACTTAATACTGCTGAAAACTCTGATAACTCCGATGGAAATATTGGAAAAATACCGGCCAGAATCGCCGTTTATGACAACATGCGAAGCATTCCAAGAATAGTAGAGCTCATCTACAATAATATTTCTGATTTCATTAATGAAACTGCACAGAAAACCTATAATCTATCCCATGAAATCGGTGGAAGAATTCCCTACACAATAATAAAAGAGATAATAGAGAACCTTATACATGCTGATTTCAAAGAAGTAGTGATTACTATACTCGAAAGCGGAGATCATATAATCATAACTGATCAGGGACCGGGAATAGAAGACAAGGAGAAAGCTTTTTTACCAGGATATACTTCCGCCACGAATAAAATGAAAGAATACATCAGGGGAGTAGGTTCTGGTTTTCCCATCGTAAAAGAAACAATAACTTTTTCGGGAGGATCTATCGATGTCAAAGACAACATAAGAAAGGGGACAGTAATCTCTTTAAAACTTGTACAACCGGAAAAGAGCGAGCAGATAAAGGAAACGGAGATCAAAACAATAGATGGAGTGCCCGCTGTCATTCCCGGGGAGGATAAAAAAATCATTACGGATGACATCGATAAATTTGACCATAAAGCATTATCCGACAGACAAAAGAAAATCCTTTTTGTTATCCTGGAACTGGAAGAAGCCGGTCCTTCTACAATAGCTAGTGAGCTGGGTTTTAGCCTCTCGACTTCATACCGGGAACTTATCTACCTGGAAAAGAACAAACTGTTGACCTCCAGCAGTAACGGTAAGAGAAAATTATCTAAAAAAGGTGTAAAATGCCTTGAATATTATTCAAATAATATTTAATATTAGAGCATTATGTCCGATCTACAAAATATCTGGAAAAATACTCTCGAAGATATTAAGAATAATATCAATCTCCCCACATATAAAGCCTGGTTCGAACACATAACGCCCCTTTCATTAAAAAAAAACTGTTTAACCGTTTCGGTCGGCAGCAATTTCGCAAAAGAGTGGCTTGAGTCCAGATATTCAAATCTTCTTTCTGAGTCAATTAAAAGGGCCACCAACAACTCCTGCAAAATAAAAATTGTTACTGCGCCCGGAAGTTCCGAAAGTACCAGCGGAAAATACGATAATTATATTGACATGACCCTTGAAGAGGAAGGGTACCCCTTTAAAAAAAACAAAAATTCTCTCTTCAATACAAAATACACCTTTGACACATTTATCGTTGGGGGCAGCAACAGGTTTGCCTGTACCGCTTCTCTTGCAGTCAGTGAGAATCCGGGCAAATCTTATAATCCATTATTTATTTACGGAGGCGTTGGGTTAGGGAAGACACACCTTCTGCATGCAATCGCCCAATATACAATGCAGCTTCATCCCAATAAGACCATAAAATACGTTTCGGCAGAAAGATTCCTTAATGATTTTATAAATGCTCTCAGGTATAAAAACATATTTTCTTTTAAAGAGAGTTACAGAAATAATGATGTTTTGCTTGTCGATGATATACATTTCCTTGAGGACAAGGAGGCCAGCCAGGAAGAATTTTTTCATACATTCAATGCTCTTCATGATACCAATCGGCAGATAGTCCTCTCGAGCGATAGGGCACCCAAAAATATTTCTACTCTTGAGGAAAGACTCAGGTCCAGGTTTGAATGGGGCCTGGTAACAGATATTAAACCGCCGGATCTTGAAACCCGACTGGCAATCTTAAAAAAATATTGTGAAAGAGAAAAGATCTCTGTTTCTGATGATATATTAAATCTAATTGCCGAAAAAATTACATCCAACATCAGGGAACTGGAGGGTTCCCTTACAAGGATAGTCGCGTTTGCTTCTCTTACCAAATCAAAGCCGGATTTAAACATGGCTAAAAACATACTTAAAGATATTTTGCCCGACGACACAGAACATAAGACAAGTATCCAAACAATAATTAAAGAAGTATCAAAATATTTCTCAATACCCATCAATGACATTATAAGCGCCAAACGGAATAAATTCATATCACATGCCCGGCAGCTTGCAATGTATCTTTCCAGAGAACTTACAAGCAGTTCCTTGCCGAGAATAGGGAAGTCTTTTGGAAACCGTGATCATTCAACTGTAATATATGCTGTCTCGCGGGTTTCGGGTCTAATGAATACCGATAAAAATGTCTACATGCAGATTCAGGAAATTACTAACAAGATAAAGACATCTTTGTAAAGCGCATTGATCTGTTTATAATCTGTTAAAAAGTAAACGAAGTTTTAAACAATGGATTATTTTTTTTGTTTAAAAACAAACCGAATTCTTTTTTTTAATACTTCTTCTATGACTTTGAACAGCTTCAAACTACATTATCAACAAGTCCTATTGTTTGATCGGCCGCAATCTTGCAGCCTTTTTTTAACTTTCCAACATTCTCAACAGGCATTATAACTATTACTAGCTATTTAAATTAAACATTATATATAATAAAATATGTTTATATTTCAAACATTAAAAGAGGTTAGAGGGCTACAATGAAATTTCAAACTACAAAAACCGACCTTCTGGAAACTATTTTATTTGCCAGCAGAGCAATAAGTCCCAAGGTTTCATCATTTATATTGAATGGGATAATGCTTGATGCCGGAGAGGGATTAACTGTGTATAGTACTGATTTAGAGACAAGCATAAAATGTACAATGGAAGCAAAGATACTAGAAAAAGGGAAAGCGGTAGTACCTGCAAGGATATTGGCAAATATATTAAAAAGCTTGAAAGAATCAAAAATAGAGCTGGATCTGGACAAGGCAAAGAACCAGGTAAAAATAAGTTGCGAAAATGCCTTTTTCACACTGAACACCATGTCTCTGGAAGAGTATCCGGTTTTTCCGGAAACAAAGAAAGAAAATTATTTAAAAGTGAATCTGAACAAATTCAAGGATATGGTATCAAAAGCAGAAAAAGCGGCATCTCTGGACGAAAGCAGGGCTATCCTGACCGGAGTGCTTCTGGAAATCGGGGAGGACATATTAAGCATGGTGGCAACGGACAGCTATCGGCTTGCGTTGATTAAAGAAAAAATAGGCAGTGGAATACCTCCGATTAAAGTCGTGGTGCCTTCAAAAGTACTTGACAATATAGTCAAAAGTGAATTTAAGGATGGAGACATCGACATAAACATTGAAGAAAACCAGGTAAGTTTTTATATGGAGGGAGACGGCAAGAAAAAGATCATAATGGTTTCAAGACTGCTTTCGGGAAAATTCCCTGAATACAAGCAACTCATTCCCCAGAACATGAAGCACGATATAATAATAGATAAAGAAAAAATGCTTGAGGTGGTAAAGAGGATTTCGTCTATCTCGCAGGATAACATACCGATAAAGATCACTATTGATAAAGGCAAAATAACGATATCAATGAATATCAGGGAAGTGGGGAGCTCAAGCGAGGATTTTGATGTTTCGTATGGAGAAGAAAAAATGGAGATAGCTTTTAACCCCGAATTTTTGATCGATGGTATAAACATAATTGATGATAAGAACATTATATTCTCAATAGAGGAACCTCTTAAACCCATTTTAATAAAATCTGAAAAAAACAAAGACCTGATTTATTTGCTTATGCCCATCAGGGTCTCCTAGAACATATAAACGATCGGGAGATTAAAAGCGAAAATAAAACTATGAAAAAAATAAAAAGCATAGACCTTTGCGTCATCGGTGCGGGAAGAGTCGGCGTAACCGTATGTTATACATTTACCCTGAAAAATTTATCAGGCATAAAGGTAAAGGCAATATCCTCGAGATCGGCGGAATCTTTAAAAAAAGCAAAGAGATTTTTAGGAGTCAGAGCGGCTGATATAATTTTCACAGGAGATAACACAAAA